>CABEBD010000052.1_pt1 | contig 46928 bp, 37 predicted proteins | sample 3132501 | NCBI WGS metagenome assembly CABEBD01 (sample SAMEA5534344, study PRJEB31848) | metagenome | biome: tundra; feature: field; material: soil | place: USA | collected 2013-05 | depth 0.45 m | reverse complement strand
GGGCGGCCCGGCGCGCGGCCGGCAGTTCACCGAGGCCCTTTCCCCCGACAAGAAGGTCAAGGCCTTCTACCGCGACCGCAACCTCTGGCTGAGCGACCCCGACGGCAAGAACGAGTTCGCCGTCACGACCGACGGCAACGAGAAGGGGCGCATCAAGTACGCCACGGCCAGCTGGGTCTACGGCGAGGAATTGTACCAGACCTCGGCCATGTGGTGGTCCCCCGACAGCACGAAGATCGCCTACTACCGCTTCGACGAGAGCAAGGTCCCCGACTACATCCTCCAGATGGACCAGACCAAGCAGTACACCAAGGCCGACATCGAGGCCTACCCGAAGGCGGGCGAGCCCAACCCCATCGCCGAGATCTTCGTCTACGACGTCGCCTCGAAGAAGATCACTCCGCTCGACGTCCGCGACGGCAAGCCGTTCGATAACGGCGTCATCGGCCACTACGTCTACCACGTGTCCTGGACGGCGGACGGCAAGGAGTTCCTCTTCAACCGGACCAACCGCCGCCAGAACGTCCTCGAGTTCTGCGCGGCCGACCCCGCCACGGGAAAGTGCCGGGTCGTCCTCCGCGAGGAATGGCCCACGGGCTGGGTCGAGAACTCCCCTCCGCTGACCTGGCTCAAGGACAACAAGCGCTTCATCTGGACCTCCGAGAGGACGGGGTTCCGGAACTTCTACCTCTATAACCTGAGCGGCAAACTCCTGACGACCCTCACCAGCCACCCCTTCGAGGTGGCCAACATCGTGAAGGTCGACGAGGACGCCGGCGTCCTTTACTACATGGCCCGGGACGGGGCGAACTACATGATGACCCAGCTCCACCGGATCAAGCTGACCGGCAAGGACGACGTCCGCCTGACCGATCCGGCCTACAACCACCAGGTCAACCTCTCGCCCGACGGCAAATATTTCATCGACATCGCCCAGACCCACGACGTCCCGCCCTTCACCCGGCTGCTCGACGCCAAGGGCAAGGTCGTGTCCGAGCTGGCCAAGAGCGATACGACCAAGTTCGACCAGCTCGGGCTGAAAAAGGTCGAACTCTTCAAGTATAAATCCGCGGACGGCAGCGCCGACCTCTACGGGATGCTGAACTTCCCGTCGAACTTCGATCCCTCCAAGAAGTACCCGCTTCTCGTGAGCGTGTACGCCGGCCCGGCCACGAACGGCGCCCGCGAGGCGTTCGCGATGCCCAGCCCGCTCACCGAGTACGGATTCCTCGTGGCCAGCCTCGACTCGCGGAGCGCGGCCCAGAAGGGCAAGAAGGCCCTGGACGCCATCTACCTGAAGCTCGGGATCGTCGAGATGGACGACCAAGCGGCGGGTGTCAAAGCCCTCTGGGACCGGCCCTACCTCAATAAGGAGCGGGTCGGCATCTTCGGCACGTCCTACGGCGGTTTTTCATCGGCCATGTGCCTCCTCCGCTTCCCCGACGTCTTCGCCGCCGCCTGCGCCCAGTCGGCCGTGACGGCCTGGAACCAGTACGACAGCATCTACACCGAGCGCTATATGTGGATCCCCCAGGAAAACAAGGAGGGCTACGAGGCCGGGACGGCCATGAAGTACGTCGACAACCTGAAGGGCCGCCTGATGATCTACTTCGGCACGGCGGACAACAACGTCCACCCGACCAACGCCATGCAGCTCATCACGGCCCTACAGAAGGCGGGCAAGAGCTTCGAGGTCCAGGTCGGGCCCGACATGGGCCACTCCGGCGTCAACCAGCAGCGGATGATGGAGTTCTTCATCGAGAACCTGGTCCTGCGATAAGAGCGCGCCGCGCTCAACGCCGGCGGGCGGGCTTCTTCGCCGGCGCGTTCATCAAGGCCGCGCGCGCCGCCGCCAACCGGGCGATGGGCACGCGGAACGGCGAGCAGCTGACGTAGTTCAGGCCGATGAGGTGGCAGAACTCGATGCTCGACGGATCGCCGCCGTGCTCGCCGCAGATGCCGAGCTTGATCCCGGGCCGCGCCGCGCGCCCCTTCTCGACGGCCATCTTCATCAGCTGGCCCACGCCGCCCCGGTCCAGGACCTCGAACGGGTCCTTGGCGTAGATCTCCTTCTCGACGTAGGGTCCGAGGAAGCTGGCCGCGTCGTCCCGGCTCACGCCGAGGGTCGTCTGGGTCAGGTCGTTCGTCCCGAAGCTGAAGAACTCGGCCACGGCCGCGATCTCGTCGGCCGTGAGGGCGCCGCGCGGGATCTCGATCATCGTCCCGACCAGGTATTTGAACTTGACGCCCTGCTCCTTCATGACCGCCTCGGCCGTCCGGCGGACGATGGCTTCCTGGTTGGCGAGCTCCTTGACGTTGCCGACGAGAGGGATCATGACTTCCGGCTCGACGGCGATGCCTTTCTTCCTGGTCGCCGCGGCGGCCTCGAAGATGGCCCGGGCCTGCATTTCCGTGATCTCCGGATAGAGGATGCCCAGCCGGCACCCGCGGAGGCCGAGCATCGGGTTGAATTCATGGAGCGACTCGACGCGCTCCTTCACCTTCTCGAAGGAGATGCCCATCTCGGCGGCGAGCTGGCGCTGTTCCTTCTCCTCGTGGGGGAGGAACTCGTGGAGCGGCGGGTCGATCGTCCGGATGGTCACCGGCCGGCCGGCCATGACCTCGAAGATGCCCGCGAAATCGTTCCGCTGGAGCGGCAGGAGCTTGGCCAGGGCGCTCTTTCGCTCATCGAGCGTGTCGGCCAGGATCATCTCCCGCATCGGACCGATCTTGCCCTCGCCGAAGAACATGTGCTCGGTCCGGCAGAGGCCGATGCCCTCGGCGCCGAAGGCCACGGCGTTCCGCGACTGGTCGGGCTGGTCGGCGTTGGTCCGGATCTTCAGGGTCCGATGGGCGTCCGCCCAGGCCATGACCTTGGCGAACGTCCGGTAGATGGGCGCGTCCTTGGCGTCCGTCGTCTTTTCGATGAGGACCTGGAGCACCTCGGACGGCTTCGTCCGGATCTTGCCCTCAATGACCTGCCCGGTCGTGCCGTCGATCGAGAGCCAATCGCCTTCCTTCAGCGTCCGGTCCTTGACCGTCATCGTGTGCCGACCGTAATCGATGGCCAGGTCGCCGCAGCCGGCGACACACACCCGGCCCATCTGCCGGGCGACGAGGGCGGCGTGGGAAGTCATCCCCCCGCGGGCGGTCAGGATCCCCTCGGCGGCGTTCATGCCCTTGATGTCCTCGGGCGAGGTCTCGATCCGGGTCAGGATGACCTTCTCGCCCCGCTTGGCCCACGCTTCCGCATCGACCGAGTTGAAGACGATCCGGCCCGTGGCCGCGCCGGGGCCCGCGTTCAGGCCCCTGGTCAGCAGGCGGCCGCCCTTGATGGCCGCATCCTTCTCCTTGGGATCGAAGATCGGCCGGAGGAGCTGGTTCAACTGGTCGGGCTCAATCCGGCGGAGCGCTTCCTTCTCGTCGATGAGCTTCTCGCTGACCATGTCCACGGCGATCTTGATCGCGGCGAACGCGGTCCGCTTGCCCACCCGGCACTGGAGCATGTAGAGCTTGCCCTGCTGGATGGTGAACTCGATGTCCATCATGTCCGTGTAATGCGTCTCCAGGATGTGCCGGATCCTCTCGAGATCCGCGTAGGACTTCGGGTCGTCCTTCTTCAATGCGGCGATCGGGAGCGGCGTCCGGGTGCCGGCCACGACGTCCTCGCCCTGGGCGTTCATCAGGTACTCGCCATAGAAGATGTTCTCGCCCGTGGCCGCGTCGCGGGTAAAGGCGACGCCCGTGCCGGAGTCCTGGCCCATGTTGCCGAAGACCATGAGCTGGACGTTGACCGCCGTGCCCCAGGACTCGGGGATGTCGTACATTTTGCGGTAGGCGATGGCCCGGTCGTTCATCCAGGAGCTGAAGACCGCCCCGATCGCGCCCCAGAGCTGCTTCATCGGGTCTTCGGGGAAGCTGTGCCCGGTCTTGTCCTTGATCGCCGCTTTAAAGCGGGCGACGAGGTCCTTCAGGTCTTCGGCGGTCAAATCGGTGTCGGTCTGGATGCCGCGTTCGTGTTTCTTGGCCTCGATGATGACCTCGAATGGGTCGATGTCGTCTTTATTCACCGGCTTCAGACCGAGGACGACGTCGCCGTACATCTGGACGAACCGGCGGTAGGAATCGTACGCGAACCGGGCGTTGCCGGTCTTGGCGATCAGGCCCGCGACCGTCTTCTCGTTCAGGCCGAGGTTCAGGATGGTGTCCATCATGCCGGGCATCGAGGCCCGGGCGCCGGAGCGGATGGAAACGAGCAGGGGGTTCTTCGGGTCGCCGAAGCCCTGGCCGACCGCCTTTTCCAGCTTCTTAAGGTTCTTTTCGATCTCCCGCCTGATGACCGGCGGGATGGCCTTCCGGCTCTTGTAGAAGAGGTCACAGACCTCGGTCGAGACGGTGAATCCCGGGGGGACGGGCAGGCCGATCCCGGCCATTTCGGCCAGGTTGGCGCCCTTGCCGCCGAGGAGGTTCTTCATGTCCTTGTTGCCCTCGGCCGAGCCGGCGCCGAAGAAATACACGTATTTTTTCATCTGAGGATATCTCCTTCGAAGATCAATCGTATGAAAACGTCAAACTATACAATAAAAGCGCGGACGAATTCAAGCGGCCGAAAGCCCGTCATGACGGGCTTTCGGCCGTCCCGAGGCTTTTGCGAGGGAACCCCTCTGCCTAAACGGAGGTCTTCCGGTTCCAGAAGAGGAGATCCCTCACTGCGTTCGGGATGACGGTCATCGCAAGGCGACGACCGTCATTTCTCGACCGTGGTCTTGTATTTTTCGAGGCCGGCCTTGAAGACGACCAGGGCCCGCCGAATGGCGTCCTCGTTGAGGACATAGGCCATGCGGATCTCATCGAGGCCCTTGCCCGGCGTGCTGTAAAACCCGGCTTCGGGGGCGACCATGACGGTCTCGTTGTCCAGCCGGAAATCGTTCAGCATGAACAGAACGAACCGCTCGGCGTCCCGGATCGGCAGGCGGACGCTCATGTAGAACGCGCCTTGCGGTTTGCGGACGACGACCCCGGGGATGGAGGCCAGGCCCTCGAAGAGGACGTCACGCCGGCGCTCGTATTCCTTCCGGACGGGCTCGAAGTAGCCGAGGCCCATCTTGTACGCGGCGATGGCCGCCCTCTGCTCGATCGTCGGCGGGCAGAGGCGGGCCTGGGCGAAGCGGAGCAGGGACTCGTAGACCTTGGGATTGCGGCTGATGACCGCCCCGATGCGGGCCCCGCAGCAGGAGAACCGCTTGGAAATCGAGTCCACGACGATCGTCCGGTCCCGGGCCGCTTCGAACTCGAGGATGCTCTTGTGCTTCAGGCCGTCGTAGATGAATTCCTTGTAGACCTCGTCGCCGATGAGGAAGAGGTCGCGCTTGAGGCACAGCCCAACCACGCGCTTCAGCTCCTCGGGCGAATAGACCGAACCCGTGGGGTTGTTGGGCGAGCAGAGGACGATGGCCTTGGTCCGGGGCGTGATCTTGGCCTCGAACTCCGCGGCCGAAGGAAGCCGGTAGCCGTCCTCGATCTTCAGGGTCAGGGGGACGATCTTCAGATTGGCCAGCGAAGCGTAGCCGTTGTAGTTCGTGTAGAACGGCTCGGGGATGATGATCTCGTCGCCGGGGTCGGCGACCGTGGCGAAGGCGAAGAGGATGGCCTCCGATCCGCCGCAGGTGACGATGACGTTGTCCGGCGTGAGGGCGATGCCATAGCCGCCGAAATAGCCGGCGATGGCTTCCCGGAGCTCCGGGAAGCCCTGGGCCGGGCCGTAGCTTAGAATGGGGTCGTTGAAGCTTCGGACGGCGTCGAGGATGGGCCGGGGCGTCAGGATGTCGGGGTCGCCGATGTTGAGGAAATAAACCTTCACGCCGGCCTTGAGGGCCGCGTCGGCGTAGGGTTTGAATTTCCGGATGGGAGAGGCCTGGACCGTCCGGCCGCGGTGCGAAATCTGCATATGAGGACTCCTCAGGATCCGAATGAATGCCCGTTGATTATGACCCAAATAAAGCCCCGTCGTCAATTTGGCGAATGGGGTCAGGTCTTAACATTTGACAAATTTAACGAGGCCTGACTCTTTGGTGTCAGGCCTCGCCATAAACGTCAAGAGTTAAGACCTGACCCCTCCGGGTCGGTTGCCATATCGCCGGCTTTCTGTTATTTTGTCCCCGCGAGAGACAGTCGATGCGCCAAGACCCCGCGGCCAGGATCACCCTTCACCGGAACTGGGATGACTATCATCTGTTGCGGCTCGAAACGCCGGACATCGCCGCGGAGGCGAAGCCCGGACAGTTCCTGATGATCCGGATCAGCGACGCACTCGATCCGCTCCTTCGCCGCCCGATCAGCCTCCACACCCGGGAGGGCGGCGCGGTCGAAATTTTCTTCCAAGTCGCGGGACGAGGGACGGCCCTGCTCGCCCAAAAGAAGGAGGGCGAGGCCCTCGACATCCTCGGGCCGCTCGGCCGGGGTTTCGACCTCGGAACGGACGTCCAGGGCAAGACCGCCTTCCTCGTCGGCGGCGGCCGGGGCATCGCGCCCCTGTTCTTTCTGAGCCGCGAGCTCCGGACCCGGGGGGCGAAGGTCAAAATCCTCTATGGGGGGAAGAGCCTGCGCGACCTCCCCGCCCGGGAACGGTTCCTGCGCGACGGAGCGGACATCGCCTGCGCCACGGACGACGGGTCGTTCGGCCGCGCGGGCTTCGTGACCGGCCTGCTCGAAGCCGAGATCGGGAACGCCGCCCCGGACCTCCTCTTCGTCTGCGGCCCCGATCCCATGATGCGGGCGACGGCTCGGATCGCCCAAGCCCGCGGCATCCCGGCCCAGATCTCGCTCGAGTCCGTCATGGGCTGCGGCTTCGGGGCCTGCTGGGGCTGCGTGAAGCGCATCGCCCGGGGCGACGGCGGCCGCTGGCGCAAGATCTGCGAAGACGGGCCGGTGTTCCTCGCGGACGAAATCCTCTGGGACGGCGACGCATGACTCCCGATCTCGCGACCGACCTCGGGTTCCTCAAGCTGCGGAACCCCGTGCTCGCGGCGAGCGGGACGTTCGGCTACGGCTCCGAGTTCGCGCCCTTCATGAACCTGGCCGGGATCGGGGGGATCGTCGTCAAGGGGTTGTACTATGCGCCGCGCGAAGGCAATCCGCCCCCGCGCCTCGTCGAGACGACGGGAGGCCTGATCAACGCCATCGGCCTGCAGGGCGTCGGCGTGGAGAAGTTCGCGGCCGAGGTGCTGCCCGGACTGCGAACGATCGGCACGGCGGTGATCGTCAACGTCTGCGGCGACGACGACGACGAATACCTCCGGGTCATCGACTTCCTCGACCGCCGGGAGGGCATCGCCGCCTACGAGCTCAACATCTCCTGCCCGAACGTGAAGAAGAACGGCCTCTGCCCGGCCCTCCGGCCCGATACGACCCGGGCCCTCGTGGCGCGCTGCAAGGCCGCGAGCCGCCGGCCCCTCATCGCCAAGCTCTCCCCGAACGTGACCGACATCGCCGAGATCGCCCGGGCGGCGGAAGCGGGCGGCGCGGACGGGATTTCGCTCATCAACACCCTGCTCGCCCTGGCCGTCGACGCCGACACGCGGCGGCCGAAGCTGGCCAACACGTTCGGCGGACTGAGCGGGCCGGCGATCAAGCCCATCGCCCTGCGGATGGTCTACCAGGCCGCGTCCGCGGTCCAGATCCCGGTCATCGGCCTGGGCGGGATCGCGAGCGGCGTGGACGCCGTCGAGTTCCTCATCGCCGGGGCGCGCGCCGTCCAGGTCGGGACGGCCAATTTCGTCGATCCGGCCGCGACCGTCCGGATCGTCGGCGAAATATCCGCATTTTGCGAGCGCCGCGGGATCGCCCGCGTGGCCGACCTCGTCGGCACGCTGCGCATTTGAATCTTCAGGAGGCCGCTATGACCCGTCCTTCCCATCCCGCCGCGCGCATCATCATCGCCCTCGACGTCGAAAACCGCGACCAGGCCCTGGCCCTCGTCCGGGAGCTCCCCGCGGCCCAGGTGTTCAAGGTCGGTCTCGAGCTCTTCACGGCCGAAGGCCCGCAGCTCCTCCGGGAAATCATGGCCCTCGGGAAGGACGTGTTCCTCGACCTCAAGCTCCATGACATTCCGAACACGGTGGGCGAAGCGGCCCGCATCGGCGTCCGGCACGGCGCCTACATGATGACCATCCACGCGTCGGGCGGAGAGGAGATGATGGCCAAGGCGGCCGAGGTCGCCCGGACCGAAGCGGACAAGCGGGGGGTGGCGAAGCCGTTGCTGCTCGGCGTGACCATCCTCACCAGCCTCAAGAACGAAAGCCTGGCCTCGATCGGCATGGTCGCCGACACGGGGGCCCAGGTCTTGAGGCTGGCCGCTCTGGCCCGCAAAGCGGGCCTGGACGGCGCGGTCTGCTCGGCCCAGGAAATCGAGATCGTGCGCCGGGAAACCGGACCGGGCTTCCTGATCGTGACGCCCGGCATCCGCCCCGCCTGGGCGGCCGCCCAGGACCAGAAACGGATCATGACCCCGGCCGAGGCGGTCGCCAAGGGGTCGGATTATCTCGTTGTGGGGAGGCCCGTGACGCACGCCGCCTCCCCGCGCGAAGCGTTCCAGAAAATCGTCGACGAGCTGCCGGCTTAGAGCCCCGTCGTGATGGCGCCTACCGCGAACACGGAGCCGATGATGACGGACACGACGGCGTAGAGCACGATGTAGACGACGATGCTCACCACGCAGTAGCCGATGACCTTGTCCTTGGGCGTGTCCATCAGCCCCCCGTCGAAACCGAGGTACAGGACGTACAAGCCGTAGAGTCCGGCGAGCATCGCCAGGATCGCCAGGGGCAGGAAGATGTAGAAAATCCCGCCGATCCAGATGGCCGTCATGCTGTAGACCGCGAGCTTCATGGCGTTTTCCGGGTTCTGCTTCGAACCGAAACTCGGGGCGAGCATGTTAATGATGAAGCCGAACGCGTAGACGGAGGCGAGGCCGAGGATGTAGAAGATGATGGCCCGGAACAGGGCCGATCCGAGGCTGGCCCGGATCATGCCGATAAACGGAATGCGCTGGCCGATCAGGCCGTACCCGATGAACTGGGCCACGGCGGGGATCAGGGCCAGAATCACGGCGTACGACATGAACAGCTGGGGAATGGGCGTCGATTCGGTTTTGATCTTGACCCACTCGTCCTTGGGCTTCATGAGGATGTTTTGGGCTCTCGAAACCAGATCCATGGCGAACCTCCTTTCAGATGCGAAGACTATATGCTTCTCCGAAAAGCAAGTCAAATTCACTATTGCCCAACGCGCTTCCGGATTTTCTCAGTGGTATTATCCCCCCTACCCCCCTTAAACAAGGGGGGATTCGTCAGCGCTGCTGCCCAACGCGCTTCCGGATTTTCTCAGTGGTATTATCCCCCCTACCCCCCTTAAACAAGGGGGGATTCGTCAGCGCGTTGGGAGTGGAGGCGCGGGCCGGACTCGAACCGGCGAATCGAGGTTTTGCAGACCTCTCCCTTAGCCACTTGGGTACCGCGCCGCGTATATCATCAAGAATGGGCCGGACGGGGATGTTTGGAGCGGGCGATGGGACTTGAACCCACGACCTTCTGCATGGCAAGCAGACGTTCTACCACTGAACTACGCCCGCAAAAACATCGTCTAACCTAGCAAAAACCCGCTATCCTGTCAACAAGCAATTCGCCAGGGGGCCGGGGCCTATTTGACCTGGACGAGGTCGCCGGCCCGGACCGGGGCCTTGACCGTCAGCACTTTGACCGTGGCCGACGCCTTCCCGACGTCGATGACCACGATGTTCGCCGACGGCTCGTTCGGCCGGTCTTTCGTCCCCTGGACGAAGACCGTCAGTTGCCGGCCGAGCTCGAGCCCGTCATCCCGGCCAAGGTCGATCAGGGCCCGCTGGCCGGTCGCGATCTGGACGGCGTTGTCTTCGAGAAAGACCACCTGGCCGGATAGGGCGCCGCCGGTCCATGCCCGGCCTTCGAGCCCGGCGTCCTTGACCGAAACCTTTTCCTTTTCGAGGAAGGGAACGAGGAAATGGCCCGTCATCAGCGAGCCGCACGCCTTTTCCACCCGGGCCAGGCCGAGTCCTTTTTCGATCTTCAGAACCCGCACCCGGCCGCGCTGGAAGGCCAACGGCCCAAGGGAGGATTTCCGGCCGGCGCCGGCGACCTTGGGCCCGAGCTCCAGGACCGCCATGACCTGGCCTTCCGCGGGGACGTCGCGGCCGTTCCCCTTGAAATAGACCAGGTCGCCGTCGGAGAACAGGGTCCGGGAGCTGTCCCCTCCGACGATCCTGAGGGTCGGGAGCTCGTTTAGGATGAAGAACGAACAATAGAGGTCGGCATCGGATGTCAGGAACGTGACGTCCCGGACGGGTTTGTCGGCCTGGGCCGGAAGAGGGGCCTGGCCTCCGTCCGCCGCAAGTCCCGCCGCCGCCATTCCGATCGCCAAAACGAGGAAACAGGATTTTTTTATGTTGACCTCGGTCGCGTTCTGAACCCCATGGATGGCTCCATTATAGTGTTTCGCCCGGAGCTTGACAACACATGTTTTCTCTTTGCGCCTCTTGACTTTTCCTCGAAATTCCCGCTAAGATGGATTCAACTAAGCACGACCGCAAAAGGAGAGGAGTAGCGTTATGGGAAAAAAAGAGATTACGGCGCGCATGGCCAAGGAGGCGGGGATCACCCTTCACCAGGCGCAATGCGCCTTCACCTCTTTGCTCGACGGCATCCGGGAAGACTTGAAGAAGGGAAACAAAGTCAATTTCTCAGGTTTCGGCAGCTTCGAGATCAAAATCCGCGAGGCCCGGAAAGGCCGCAACCCGAAAACGGGCGCGTCCATCGACATTCCCGGCAAGAAGAGAATCAAGTTCAATCCCAGCCGCCAATTCAAGAATTCGCTCTGATCTCGCCGCTCCCTCCGGCCTCTTTCTTCCGCCGGAAGCGCTGGCGCTTCGCTGTGGACAAAGCCCGGCGACTTCACTAGAATACTTTTTCGTCGGATTCCCGCCATGACGAAGAAAACAACGATTGCCCTTCTCTTCGGAGGGCGCTCCGCGGAGCACGACGTCTCGATCCGATCGGCCGCCACCGCCTTCCGCCATTTGGACCCAAAAAAATTCCGCGTCGCCTCGATCTATATCGACAAGCGCGGCCGCTGGAAGAGGGTCGCCTCGCCCCTCCTCCCTCCCGAACGGCTGGCCGCGGGCCCGGCCGCCGATTTTCTTCCCTGGGCCGGGACGATGTCCGCCCCACCGGTCCGGGCGGACATCTATTTCCCCATGCTCCACGGCCCCTACGGCGAGGACGGCACCATCCAGGGGCTCCTCGAGATGGCCGACGTCCCCTTCGTCGGACCGGGAGTCCTCGGCTCCGCCGCGGGCATGGACAAGGCCGTGATGAAGGTCCTGTTCGAGGCCGCGGGCTTGCCCGTCGTCCCCTACCGCGTCGTCCGCGAGACCGAATGGCGGCGGGACCCCGGCGCCGTCCTCCGCGCCGTCGGGCGCGCGTTCGGGCTGCCGCTCTTCGTCAAGCCGGCCAACCTCGGCTCGAGCGTCGGCATCACCAAGGTCAAGGACCGCGAGGCGACGCGCGAGGCGATCGACCTCGCTTTCCTCTACGACCGGAAGGTCCTCGTCGAGAAAGGAATCCGGGGCCGCGAGCTCGAATGCAGCGTCTTGGGCAACGACGCGCCCGAAGCGTCGCTTCCGGGCGAGGTCGTCCCCTACCGGGACTTTTACGACTACGACGACAAGTACAAGGACGACAGCCAGACCGTCTTCCACATCCCCGCCCGCCTGCCGGCCGCCGTCGTGAAGGCGGTACGGAAGGCGGCCGTGGCGGCCTTCGCCGCCTGCGAGTGCGAGGGCATGGCCCGCGTCGATTTCTTCCTCGAAGCAGGAAGCGGGAGGCTCTACGTCAACGAGCTCAACACCATCCCGGGCTTCACCGAGATCAGCATGTATCCTAAGCTCTGGGAGGCGAGCGGCCTTCCCTTCCCCCGGCTCCTCGAACGGCTCCTCGAACTCGGGTTCGAACGGCATCGGGCGAAGAAGCGGTGCGTGGCGAGAACGCGGCCGTGAGGACGCTGGGCATCGACTACGGGGATCGCAACGTCGGACTCGCCTTAAGCGACGTCCTTGGAATGACGGCCCAGCCGTTCGAGACCTATCTCTTCAAGAACCGTCCGGCCGAGGACGCGTCCTATTTCAAGGATCTGGTTATCCGCCGGGGCGTCGGCGAGATCGTCATCGGGCTGCCGCTCCGGATGGACGGCTCGCAGGGGAGCCGCGTGGACAAGACCAAGGCCTTCGCCCGGTGGCTGGGCGAAGCGGTCGGCATCCCGGTCGTCTTCTGGGACGAACGCCTGACGACCCGCCAGGCCCACAACGTCATGCAGGAACAGAAAGTGCGGATGAAGGACAAGCGGTCCGTGATCAATCAGATCTCGGCCGCCATCATCCTCCAGGGCTATCTGGACAGCCGGCGGAACGATGCGGATATGCCTTAAGATCGCGAAGGCCGCCCTCCTCGTCCTCCAGGTCCTGGTGCTGGCCGGCTGGGTGTGGCTCTACCTCGAATCCCGGACCCGACCTCCCGCGCCGGCAAAGCCGGAGACGGCGATGTTCGAGATCGTGAAGGGGCGGAGCGTCCGGGCGATCGCGTCCGAGCTCAAGGCGAAGGCCGTCCTCCGCAAGAGTCTGCCGTTTATCCTGCGCTACAAGTTCTTCTACGCCCCCCAGAGCCTCAAGGCGGGCGAATATCAGCTGCCGCTCGGCGGGTCGGCCGGGGAGGTGCTGGACGCGCTGATCAAGGGCCGGGTCTATCTCCATCCGGTGACCCTGGCCGAGGGCCTGACCGGAAAGGAGATCGTGGCCGACGTCGTGGCCGCGGGATTTGGGCGCATCGAGGAATTCGAAGCCGCCTTCCGCGAGACCGGCGACATCGCCCTTTGGGACCCCAAGGCGGCGGACTTGGAAGGCTATCTCTTTCCGGAAACCTACCATCTTCCGCGGGGGATCGCCGCCCGGGATATCCTGCGAAAGATGACCGCCCAGTTCAAGGCCGTCTTCGGCGACGCCGGACGCCGCCGGGCCGCGGAGATCGGCCTGAGCGTCCGCGCCGTCGTCACGCTCGCCTCTCTCATCGAGAAGGAGACTGCCCTCCCCGACGAAAAGCGGCTCGTGTCCGCGGTCTTCCACAACCGGCTGCGGATCGGCATGAAGCTCGACTGCGACCCGACGATCATTTACGCCCTCAAGCGGGCCGGGCCGTTCGAAGGCCGCCTCCACACCAAGGACCTGAAATACGACTCCCCGTACAACACCTATCTCTATCCGGGGCTCCCGCCTGGGCCGATCGCCAACCCGGGGCGCGAATCGCTCGAGGCGGCGCTCAACCCCGCGGACGCCGACTTCCTCTATTTCGTCGCCAAGAACGACGGCGGCCACCAGTTCAGCCGGACCTTCGCCGAACATCGGGCCGCCGTGAACAAATACCGCCGTTAGTGTCCCGTCTCATTATTCTCTTGCGGATGTCGTCGGGAGAGACGGGACACTTCCAGGGGGGAGTCAAGCTCCCCCCTCGGCGCTTCGCTGACCCCCTGAGGGGGGCGACGCCGCCCCCCTCAAACTCCCCCGGCGGTTGTGCGTCTCCAATGATTCTTTTTTACCGAGCCGTTTACGAGACGCACAACCAGGCCCGTCTCTCCCCCGCCGGGCCGTCTTTCCGCGGAAGAAAACCCCGGGGCCCTCGTCTAAACGGTTGAGGTCCGAATCATTTGCCAAGCCATCCCGTTTCTGATATAAATATCGCTCGTTCTTGTAAACTTCGTTTACACGAGGCCGGCTTCGATCCTTCTGATAAGGCCGCAGTTAGCCTCAGGGAAAATGGCATAGAACTTGCTTTGTATTTAGCGTGATCAACTGCATAAGCTTTGAAAGAGGAGGATCCATCATCATGAAAAAGCTTATAGTCCCCGTCATTCTCGCGGGATTCGTCCTCGGCCTGGCCGCCGCCCCGGGAATCGCCCAGCAGGCGCAGCAACCGGCCCCCCAGAAGCAGCAATCCGCGCGCGTCACCATCCCCAAGGAAGTGAAGGACGCCCTCAACGCCGGACTGCCCACCCGCCAGGGCCGCCAGGACATCCCCTTCACGATCTTCAAGAGCACTTATCTGCCCGCCCAGCAGGCCTTCTACATCATCCTGTTCGCGAAGATGAAGAACGCCGACCTCGGCTTCGCGCCCGCGCCCCCCTCGCAGGTGGCCGACGTGGCCGCGGCGCCGGGCAACAAGCTCCGGGCCACCTTCCACATGTTCCTGGACTTCCACAAGATGGAGAACGGGGTTCCTCTCCCGACAGCGAGAGAGGTCTACGTACCCGTGACCATGGAGCAGGACGCGGCCGGCTACGATGCCGCCAAGGAAGAATGGTATTCGGTCGGCTACGCGCTCCTACCCGGGGACTACCTGGTGGGCGTGGCAGTCACGTCCGCTGATCTGAAGAAAATCGGGACCCAGTACTACGAATTCAAGCTCCCCGATCCCAAGGACTTCACCAAGGCCCTGGAAACGACGCCCATCTTCTGCGTCAAGGACATAAAGAACGTCGGCCAGGCCGAACAGCGGGCCGCGCTCCACCGGGGTATGCTCAGGTGGTCCTCCCTCGAAATCGTCCCGAACTTCGACCACGTTTTTTCAGTAGGTGATCCCTTTGATTTATTCTTCACTATTATCGGCGCCGAATTGACCGCTGAAAAGAAAAATAAAATCGAAATCACCTACAACGTCACTCAAGGCGAAAAAGTCGTTGCGATGTATACTCCCGTTATGTATGAAGCTATGCTGGTCAGTCAACCCCTTCCAATCAAACAAACAGTAACAATTACTACAGGTGACCAGAAAAGGGATGAACAGAGAGATTTGTCGCCGGGGGCTTACACGCTTAACATTAAGATCATAGATAAAGTTTCCGAGCTTTCGTGTATAAAAAAATATGATTTTACTGTGAAGTAATACTGTCCACTATCAAGGGCGGATCGCTTTTTTAGTGAAGCGATCCGCAAAAAGTTAAATAAAAGCGAAGATCTTCTTTCTCATTCTAATTGCTCCCCTAGAGGTACGAATATTAGTAAAGCGCTAAGAACCTAAGAACCGAGGATTCTCAGGGGCGGACCGCTCGTCGGCCGACGGGCGGCCCGTCCTTTTTTTTGTCGCCGCTCGTCAGTTTTTCAGAGTGAAGATCTTGCGCGACTTCCCGAGCCCATCCTTGCCGATGAGGATGATGTCGACGTAGGTCTTGCCGGGAGGCAGATCGTAGGGGAAGGAAAAAATCATCGCCCGGCTCTTCTCGACGTCTTCGGGCTTGCCGGAGAACGATTGCGAGGCGGTGAACTTCTCCTTCTTGGCCCCGCCCGTCTTGTAGAGGAAGAACTCGAAATCGAAGGCGGCCTTGAGGAGGCCCTCCTCCTCCTTGAAATTCAGATTCTTGACCGGGATCGAAACCACGATCTCCCGGCGCGAAACGTCGTAGGACGCGTCGAAATCGAGATAACGGCCGGCCGCACCCTGGTTCTGGAACACCGCCCCGAGCTTGGCCTCCTCCATCGCCTGCATGAGGTTGCCAAGCACCTGCACCATTTCGAAGGAGTTCGTGTTGCGGGTGTCGCGGAATTCGATGCCGAGGTCGTATCTGTAGTAGATCCACCACAGGTCCGCCCCGCTGCCGAAGTCGTCCTGGGCCAGGGGATAGTACTCGGTCTTCTCGGGCGGCCCGAGGTAGATGTAGATCCGGCCTCGGTCGGTGTTCATCCCCCGCCGGCCCTCGTTGAAGTGCTTGTTGGCGTATTCGATCCGCTTCTCGAATTCCTCCTTGAACTCGTTGGTCTTCGAGGTCGGATCGGGGTCCCGCTTGGCCCAGAAATCGGCCATGAACTCCTTGCGCGACTCCGCGTCGGGCAGGTGGCGGAAAATGTCCTCCTCCTCGCCGGTCATGACCAGGCGGGCGGTCTCGAAAAAGACCTTGCTCTCGGGGTCGAGCTGGAGTTCGATCGGCGGCGCGCAGGCCGTCATCCCCACGAGGGCGATCACCCCCGCCGTTCCGATCCAGGTTCTGAGCTTCACGCGGTTTATTTCTTCAGATAGTCCAGGAACCCTTTGACCTGGGCGGACCTCGGCGAATCCGGGTCGAACTTCATGTATTGCTCGAAGGTCGCGATCGCCTCGGTTTTGCGCCCCAGGTTCGTGTAAGTCAGGCCGAGCTGGTACAGCCCGTCGAGGTAGTCCTTCTGGACCTCGACCGAGCGCTTGTAGAACTTCAGCGCGTCTTCGAATTTCGAGAGGTTGTAATAATTCGTGCCGATGTTGTAAAGGACCGTGGCGTCCTTGATCTTGTCGAATTCGATTTTGTTGTACCACTCGAGGGCCTTCTCGTTCTGGCCGCGATTGGCATAGCAGTTGCCGACGGCGGTTATCGCCTCGACGCTCGTCGGCATCTTCTCCAGGACCTTCTTGTAGGCCTCCTCGGCCTGGTCGTATTTGTCCTCGGCGAAATAAGCGTTCCCGACGTTCTGCCAGATGATGGTGGCCTCGGGATACTTGGTGAGCACGGCAGTGTAGCCCTCGATGGCGGCCGCGTAGTTCTTCTGGTCGAAGAGCGCGTTGGCCTTGTTCAGCAAGTCCTTCAGCTCGTCGGAGAGCACCAGGCCCTCGACTTTCTTGATGATCATCTTGATGTCGGGGTTCTTTCGCTGCTCGGCGATTTCGACCACGATCTTCTTGATCTCGTAGCCGATCTTCTGGAAATCGAAGTCCCAGTTTCCGCTCGCCATCCAGGCCGCCAGAAACTTGCCGTCTTTATCCGTGACGACTTCGAAGCCGCCGTTCGCCTTGGCGAGGAATAGTTTGATCCGGACGCCTTCGATGGGCTTGTTGTCCTGGTCGAGGACAAGCCCGTTCACCCGGCCCTTGCCTTTATAATCCTGGGCGGTCAGGAAGGACGCCGCCAGGGCGACACATAAGATCAGGAAAATGGCCTTTTTCATCGGATGCCTCCTGTTAAAAATACAATGCATATTATGTGCCAGAATGGCCTATTTTATCATCGCGCCCCGCAAAAAAAAAGCCCGGGCAAGAATCCGACCCGGGGGCGTAGCGCCGCTCGTCAAACCGGCGCAGAATTGCATTGACGCCGACCCGTCCCCGCAGGCACAATAGGGCCCGTGGTCCGCCGCCGGAGAATTTCGATGCGACAAGGGAGCGCGCCATGAAAATGAACAGGATCGTGCTCCTGGCCGTCGGAACGGCCCTCGCCCTGGCGCCGCTCGCGCCGCGCGTGCCTCCCGCCGACATGGGGCGCGGGTCTGTGGCCGTGGCGGTCCGGGTCTTCGACGGCGGCCGGTTCGTCGGAGACCTCGCTCTCCCGGATTTCGAACTCTCGGCGGACGGCGTTCCCCAGACGGTCGAGGCCTTGTACCGGGTCGGCAAGAACGCGATCACCCGCCGGGACGGCAACAAGGATTTCCTGCCTTTCGTCGGCCGCCGGTTCACCCTCCTCTTCCAGCTGTTCGAGTATCATCCTAAGATCGCGGACGCCGTCCGGGCCCTCTTCACGGAGGAGCTCCGGCCGGGCGACAGCCTGGAGATCCAGACGCCGGTGCGCAACTACAAGCTCTCGGATCAGGCGTTCGCCGCCAAGCCGCCGAAAGTCCTGGCCGACGAGATGATCGACATCATCCGGAAGGACATCAACGCGGGGTCCATGGCCTACAACAGCCTCATGCGGGAGCTGAAGCGGCACATCCGGGCCATCGGCGGGTCGAATACCGGCGGGTCGGTCGACACCGATTCGGAAAGCGCCGACGTCGGTCTCGAGATGCTCCTGCCGCGCTACCGGGAGATTCTCCAGAAGCTCGACATCCTGCGGCGCGTCGACAGCGGGCAGATGATCCAATACGCCCGGACCCTGAAGGCCCAGATCGGCGAGAAGCTGGTCTTCTACGTCTACCAGCGCGAATTCCGGCCCGAGCTCAGCCCCCAGGCCATCGACGATATCGTGGGCAACAACCAAGAGAAGTTCAACGTCCTGGGCGACGTGCAGGAGATCTTCCAGACCTACCAGCAAAGCTTCGCCATGGACGTCCCGGCAATGAAGGAGGCGTTCGCCGATTCGTCGGCGAACTTCAACCTGCTCTTCATGAACAAGGACCCCGAGCGGATCGGCCGGGTGGTTATGCGGGAGCAGAACACAGACATCTTCCGCGCCTTCGCCGACATCGCCGCAGCGACGGGCGGAACGGTCGATACGTCGCAGAACCCCGCCGCGGCCTTCAAGAACGTCCTACGGGCGGCCGACGAATACTACCTCCTCTACTTCACCCCGACCGCGGAAGCCGCGGGCGGCGCGTTCCACCCGTTGAGCATCAGGGTAAAGGACAAGAATTACAAAGTCGTCCACCGGATGGGATATTTCGGTTCGTGAAATTCCTCGCCGACCTCCACCTCCACTCCCGGTTCTCGCGGGCCACGTCGCGCGAAATGACCTTCGACACCATGGCCGCCTGGGCCAAGGTCAAGGGGATCAACGTCCTGGCCTCGGCGGATTTCACCCACCCGGAGTGGTTCTTCCTGACCAAGGAGAAGCTCGAGCCCGCGGGCAACGGCTTCTTCCGGCTCAGGGCCCCGCAGAAGCCCGAGAACGGGCATTTGAAGTCCGTTCCGTTTTCGCGCGACGACGTCGCCTTCGTCCTGTCGACCGAGCTCAGCTTCATCTATTCCAAGCAGGGCAAGGTCCGCAAGGTCCATCTCCTCCTCCTGGCCCCCGACTTCGAGTCGGTGGAGAAGATCAACGGGCGGCTCCACGGGCTGGGCGCCAACCTGACGTCGGACGGCCGGCCCATCCTCGGCCTCGACGCCCGGATGTTCGTCAAGCTGGTCGCCGACGTCTGCCCGCGCTGCGTCGTCATCCCCTCGCACATCTGGACCCCCTGGTTCTCGGTCTTCGGGGCCAACTCGGGCTTCGACTCCCTCGAGGAGTGCTTCGAGGAGATGACCCCGTTCCTGTTCGCCCTCGAGACCGGCCTCTCGTCCGACCCGCCGATGAACTGGCGCCTCTCCGCGCTCGATAAGTACACCCTCGTCTCGAACTCCGACGCCCATTCGCCGTCCAAGATCGGGCGCGAGGCGAATGCCGTCGAGGCGGAATTCGGCTACAAAGGCCTCATCGAGGCGATCCGGAGCAAGGATCCGGCCCGGTTCCTCTACACGGTCGAGTTCTTCCCCGAGGAAGGCAAGTACCACTACGACGGCCACCGCAAGTGCGGGGTGATGCTCTCGCCCCGGGAGTCGCTGGCCCACAACGACCTCTGCCCGGCCTGCGGCAAGAAGCTCACCATCGGAGTCGCCCACCGCGTGGAGGAGCTCGCCGACCGCAACGACATCCGGGACGCCGGCCTGCGCGTGCCGTTCAAGAGCCTCATCCCCTTGAACGAGATCATCGCCGAAGCCTGCGGGAAGACGGCTGAATGCCAGAGTGTCTGGAATACGTACTTCCGCTTCATCCACGAATTCGGGGACGAGCACCGGATCCTGACCGAGGTCTCCATCGGAGACCTCTGCGCCCTCGGCCCGGAGAAAGTCGGCCGGGGGGTCGAGCGGATGCGCAAGGGGCTGGTCAAGATCGAGCCCGGCCACGACGGCGAATACGGGATCATCCGCCTCTTCGAGGAGGACGAGAACAGGGCGGCGGCTGGGGCGGGCCAAATGTCGCTCTTTTGACAGGTGTCATTGCGGGCGACCGAAGGGAGCGAAGCGATCCCCTCCGGCCAAAGGGGGTCGCCACGTCGCCCTGGCTTCGCCAGGTCTCCTCGCGACGACATGTCATGACCTTGCAGCGGCGGGGGGCCGGGTTTATAATAAAGGCATGAAAATACGACGTGCCCTCTTATTCATCATAATCCTCGTGGGCGTCTGCGCCCTCCTGCCCGCCCAGAAGAAGAAAACGGCCAAGGACCTGCCGCCCCAATACCAGAAATGGCTCGTGGAAGAGGTGGCCTACATCATCACCGCGAAGGAGCGGGACGTCTTCCTCCAGCTCGAATCCGACCGGGAGCGGAACATCTTCATCGAGGCCTTCTGGAAGCAGCGCAACCCCGACCCGAATTCGACCGAGAACGCGTTCAAGATCGAGCATTACAAGCGGATCACCTACGCCAACCAGTGGTTAGGCAAGAACTCGCCGACGCCCGGCTGGCGGACCGACCGGGGCCGCATCTACATCATCCTCGGGCAGCCGAAAGAAATCCAGGCCTTCGAGAACTTATATGATCTCCGGCCGGTGATCACCTGGTTCTACGACGGCATGGCCGACTACGGCTTGCCCGGCTCGTTTTACCTCGTCTTCTGGAAGAAGGACATCGTCGACGACTACCGGCTCTATTCCCCGATCAACGACGGACCGCAGCAGCTGATGCAGCATTATGCGGGCGACATGGCCGACGCCACCACGGCCTACGAGGCGCTCATGAAAATCGAACCGGCCGTGGGCTCGGTCTCGCTCTCGCTGATCCCGGGCGAGACCCAGTTTTCCGCCGCGCCTTCGCTCGCTTCGGAAATCTTGATCAAGCAGAGCATCCCCGAGGCGCCCCACTACAAAATCAAGGACGAATACGCCGAAAAGCTCCTGAAGTACAAGAACATCATCGAGGTGGACTACACCGCGAACTACATCGACAACGAGGCCCTGATCAGCGTCTTCCAGGATTCCTCCGGGCTATCCTTCGTCCACTACCTGATCGAGCCCAAGCGGCTGTCCTTCGAGCAGACGACGACCGGCTACCGGACGACCCTCGAGATCAACGGCCGCGTCACCGACCGCCAGAACAATTCCATCTACCAGTTCGATCGGACCATCCCCCTCGACTTGACCGAAGCCCAGATGGCCCAGATCAAGTCCAAGTTCTTCAGCCTCCAGGACCTGTTCCCCCTGACGCCGGGCCAATACAAGGTCAATCTCCTTCTGAAAAACCGGCTCTCCCGGGAGTTCACCTCGGTCGAAGCCGACATCCTCGTGCCCGACCCTGCGGTCTTCTCGATGAGCCCGCCCGTCCTGGCCTACAAGACGGACCGGGAGTCGCGATTCAAGGGCCAGAACAAATCCTTCCTCCTGGGCGGCGTCCAGTTCGTCCCCTCGCCCCGGAACGCCTTCGCTGCGGACGATGGACTGTCGCTCTACTTCCAGCTCCACGGCCTTCCAGCCGAGCTCCGGACCGGGGGATCGGTCCAGTACACGATCCAGCGGCAAACCGAGACCATGAAGCTCCCCGAAACGGTGAAGGTCGTCACCCGGAGCCTCCGGGAGATCGCCGACCCGGGCAACGTCTTCGAGCTGTTCCCCCTGGCGGGGATGACTCCCTCGCACTATACCCTCAACGTGGCCGTCCTAGACGCCTCGAAGGCGGAAAAGCTCAAGACCAAGGTCGATTTCGACATCCGGGGCGCGACTTCGCTCAACCGGGCCTGGGTCCTCTCCCTGCCCCAGCCGGCGTCGACCGACCCCTCCTTCGCCAACATCGTCGGCTCGCAGCTCCTCGCCAAGAAGGACCTGGCCAAAGCCCGGCCGCTTCTCGAATCGGCATACACCCGCGATCCCGGGTCACCGAAGTACGCCCTCGACTACGTCCTGGCCCTGCTCGAGGCCAAGGACTATCGGACCGTGATCGAGGTCGCGAAGCCCTTCTTGGCCGACGAGCGGCGATACGACTTCCTCCAGCCCGCCGGCGCGGCCCGCCAGGAGCTCGGGGCCTACGCCGAGGCGATCGCCCACTACAAGGACTACCTCTCCCATTTCGGGACGAACATCGGCATCCTGAACTCCATCGGGGACTGCTACGTCAAGCTGGGCAGCGCCGCCGAGGCGCTGGCCGCCTGGGAGCGGTCGCTCCAGCTCGAGCCGAACCAACCCGCCCTCCGCGAGAAGGTGAAGGCCCTGAAAGACAAAAAATGAAGCGGGCGGGCACGATCGTCCTCGCGGCGGCCCTGGCGCTCGCCGCGGGCGGGTGCGCCCTGAGCCGCCTGGAACGGGCCCTCGACCCCGACAGCCGCGAGTTCCTCTCGAAGGTCCGCTACCTCATCACCCGGCCGGAGCGGGTCGCATTTCTCCAGGTCCCGGCCGACGAGCGCCCGGCCTTCATCGAGGAGTTCTGGAAGAAACGCGACCCGAACCCCGAGACCGCGGAAAACGAATTCAAGATCGAATATTTCCGGCGGATCGATATGGCCAACCATCTCTTCACCGGCGGCCAGGAGCCGGGATGGCTCCAGGACCGGGGCCGGATGTACATCCTCCTGGGGCCGCCGTCCGACCGCCTGACCTATCCCCGCGGCGTCACGTTCTACGGCCAGCCGATGGAGTTCTGGTACTACGGCTTTTTCGAGCTCGTCTTCATCGACGACAATTGGACCGGGATCTATCGCCTGGATCCCTCCTCGGCCGAGCAGATCGGGAACATCATGCGCGCCCAGCTCGAATGGAAGCCCCAGGTGGAGGACGTGCCCGCGGCCCCGGGCAGCCTGGAGTGCGAGCTCGCGGTCGAAAACCGGGGCGGGGGCAAGGTCGCGGCCAAAATCCTCATCCCCTACAAGGCCATCTGGATGAAGGTGGGCACCGGGGCCGGGGCAGAGGCCTTCCGAACGACCCTGACCCTGGAGCTCCAGGCGCTCGACAGCGCCGGGGAAAAAGCCTGGGAGTTCAAGAAGGAATACCCGCTCTCCTTCACCAAGGATGAGCTCGACAAGGTCCTCAGCCAGACCTTTACGATCGAAGTCGAGGCGGGGCCGCTCAAACCCGGCGCCTACGTCCTGAACCTGACCCTGGCCAACACGCTCGACGGTGGAAAGGTCCACCGCAAGGCCAAGGTCACGGTCGAGGCAGGGACCTGACCGTCCATTCGATTTCCCGTTCGCCGAAAAAAATGTTACAATAATTGTTCCGGAAACGGCCTCCTCCCTTGGACGGAGCCGCCGGAATTGGCATGATTATTGCACTTATATGACGTGGAGGACATCATGAGAACCCGCGCTTTCAAAACCATCGGGCTCCTCGTCCTGGCGGGCCTCGTCGCCGCCGGGCTCGGCTTCGCCCAGGCCGGCCGGGGCGTCGGCCGCATCGGGGGCGCCGTGATCGACGTCGACGGCAATCTGATGGAAAACGTCAAGGTGACGCTCGTCTTTTCCCAGAACGACAAGATGAAATTCGATTCTGTCAGCGGCAAGAAGGGCGAATGGTCGTTCATCGGGCTGGGCACCGGCAACTGGGAGCTGACCGCCATCGCGCCCGGCTACATGCCCCAGACCAAGGCCCTTTACGTCAGCCAGCTCGGGGTCAATCCCAAAGTGACGGTCACGATGCAGAAGATCCCCAAGGCGGGCAGCGGCATCGTCGCCGACGAGACCACCTTCGCCCTCCTCGAAAAAGGCAACCAGCTGTTCAAGGAAGCCAAGTATGACGAGGCCCTCGTCCAGTTCCAGCAGTTCCTCGAGAAGAACCCCAATCTCTACCAGATCCAGGTCTCGATCGGCGACTGCTACCGGGAGAAGGGCGAGTTCGACAAGGCCATCGAAAACTACAACAAGGTCCTCGAGCTGGCGAAGTCCGACGTCACCCTCGGCAAGGAGATGTCGGCCAAAGCCCTCTCCGGGATCGGCAATTGCTACCTCAAGCAGGGCAAGCTCCCCGAGGCCCAGAATTTCTTCAAGCAGTCGATCGAGAACTCGCCCAAGGACGAGATCCTGGCCTACAACGTCGGCGAGATCTATTTCTCGAACCAGGGCTACGACGACGCCGTCCGCTATTTCGAAATAGCCACCCAGATCCGGCCAGAATGGCCCGATCCCTACATCAAGCTGGGTTATGTTTATCTGAACAAGACGGAGAACGCCAAGGCCATCGAGAGTTTCGAGAAGTTTCTGAAGCTCGAGCCCGAGGGCGAACGGGCGGCCCTGGTCCGGAACATCCTGAACGCCATCAAGAAGTAACGAGGCCGGGGCCCGGGGGAGGGACATCTTTTTCGGGAAGGGTCGTCCATGTCCAAGAAGAAACGCTCCCGCAGCAAAAAGCCGGCCGCCAAGGCCAAATCCGCCGATCCGCGTCCGGAGGCGCCGGGTGCGGCGCGAGCCCCTGTCGCTCGAAGCGGCGGGGAGCCGCGTCGCGGTTTCCGGAAGTTCCTGCCGGCCGTCCTCGCCCTGGCCGTCATCCTCGGGGGGGGCGGGCTTTACATCATTCTCAAGCCCGCCGCCGTGCCGATCGTCCGGGACGACAAGCTCAACGTCCTCCTGATCACCCTGGACACCACTCGGGCCGACCGGCTGGGCGCCTACGGCTACGCCAAGGCCAAGACGCCGAATCTCGACTCCATCGCCCGCAACGGCGTCCGCTTCGCCAACGCCTACGCCCAGGTGCCGCTGACCCTGCCCTCGCACAGCTCGCTCATGACCGGGACCTATCCCCTGATCCACGGCGTCCACAACAACGGGTCCTACGTCCTCCCGCCCGGCGCGGCCACCTTGGCCAAGATCCTCAAGGACAAGGGCCTGAAAACGGCCGCCTTCGTCGCCTCGTTTTCGGTGGATTCCCGGTTCGGCCTCGACAAAGGGTTCGACGTCTACGACGACAATTTCCAGGAAGGCATGCCCTTCAAAGCGGTGAACGCCGAGCGGAAGGCCGAACAGGTCTACAACGTCTTCGTTCCCTGGTTCGACAAGCTCAAGGACGAGCAGTTCTTCTGCTGGATCCATCTCTTCGATCCGCACCTCCCCTACAGCCCGCCGTCCCCCTACCGCGAACAGTTCGCCGACCGGCTGTACGACGGCGAGGTGGCCTACATGGACTACATCGTCGGCCAGGTCATGCGGAAACTCATGGACAAGAATCTCCTCGGCAAAACGCTCATCGTCGTGGCCGGCGACCACGGCGAGTCGTTCGGGGAGAAGGGCGAATCCGGCCACGGCGTCTTCCTCTACGACAACGTCCTGCGCGTGCCGCTGATGCTCTACGCCGAAAACCACCTTCCGCCCGGAAAGGTCGTGGCGCCGCGGGTCCGGTTGATCGACGTGATGCCGACCGTCCTCGACCTGATGAACCTCCCGAAGCCGGACGCCGTTCAGGGCCGGAGCCTCCTGCCGTACATCCAGCGGAAGGAGAAGGCCGACCTCGACGCCTACATCGAAACGTCCTATCCGAAGGAGAACTTCGGCTGGGCGCCGCTCGTGGGCCTCATCTCCGGCGCCTGGAAATACATCCGCGCCCCGAAGGAGGAGCTCTACGACTTGAAGGCCGACCCGGGCGAGGACCGGAACGCCTTCGCCTCCGCCGGCCGGACCGCGGCCGATCTGAAGAAGCGGCTCGACGAGCTCATCCGGACGGCCGTCGTGCCCGGCGTATCGGCCAGGCAGGCCCTGACCGCGGAGGAAGCCGCCCGCCTCCGGTCGCTCGGCTACGTGGATTACTCCGACCCGACCGCCCGCGGCGCGGCGGCCGACCCCAAGGACAAGGTCGGAGAGCTGAAGATGATTCAGGACGCCGAACTGTTCGAGTTCGAGGGCAACTTCCAGGCGGCCGCCGACCTCCAAGAGAAGATGCTCGCCCTCCGTCCCGGCGCCGCTTCGAGCTACATCGGCCTAGCCCTCGCCCGGGCCCGTCTAAAGGACTTCGACGCGGCCGTGGCCGTGCTGAAACGGGGGATCGAAAAGATCCCGAACTCGGAGCTCCTCATGACCCGCCTGGGCTACACCTACCTCGTGATGCGGCGCCTTCCCGACGCCATGGCGGAGATGGAAAAGGTCCTCGAGCTCAATCCCCGGTCCGTCGACGGCCTCACGGCCATGTCGCTCCTCCTCGACGGCACGGGCCGCAAGGACGAGGCCCGGGCCTATTTCAAAAAAGCGCTGGCCGTCGAGCCCGAGAACAAGTTCCTCCGAACGAGCTACGGCCAGAACCTGGCCTCCGCCGGCCGGGTGGCCGAAGCGATCGACGTCTTCACCAAGCTGACCCAGGACTTCCCGCTCGACGCCCAGGCCTGGCAGCTTCTCGGCGTCACGTACGCCATGGTCCGGGACTTCGACAAGGCGATCGACAACCTCAAGCAGGTCCTCTATATCAAGCCCGTGCCGCAGACGTACTACTACCTGGCCATGGCCTATAAGGAAAAAGGCGACCTCGCCGAGGCCGTCCGCTACCTCGAGCGCTACCTCGACGATCCGAAGGACGAGCCGCCGCAGCGCGTGCAGAACGCGCGGGCCGGCCTCGAAGCCTTGCGGAAGGCGATCAACAAGTAATTAAACAGGTCGGGGGCCGTGCTCTCCACTCGAAAGTGGAAAGCACGGCCCCCTTTCCTTTTATTCCCGGGAGATCCCTCTCTTCGCTCGGAAAGACATTTTACGGTGTCATCCCGAGCGAAGCGAGGGATCTCCTCTTCCCTTCCATATTAAATGTCGGAAGACGGTGCAACCTCCTCATACAAATCATTCCACTTGGGATTCATACTTTCTATCAACATTACTTTCTTTTTCCTGCAATAGCCTTTGATCTGTTTTTCCCTCGCGATGGCGTCCAGAACCTCGGTATATATCTCATAATAAACGAGTTTATTTGTATTGTATTTCTCTGCGAATCCTTCCACGAGTTTCATTTTATGTTCGAATACGCGTTTTATTAGAGCTGAAGTGATTCCGGTATAGAGGACCGTGTTCCAACGGTTCGCGAGAATGTAGATGAAATAGGATTTTTCCATTTATAGAAAAGAACAACGTAACAAGATCCGTTACAAAAGACGGATCAGGGGACTTTGAATTCTCAAAGAGGGGATCCCTCGCTTCGCACGGGATGACATTATTAGAAATGCGACTCCGGGCTTGTCCCGGAGTCGCGACCGCATGCAAAAAAAAGGCCCGACCCCCCTGCGGGGGCCGGGCCTTTCCGTATCTCTCTGCGATACCTGCTGCTACGCTACGTAAAAATCCTTGCGGATTCCTTCCTTAGAAGGACACCCGGGCGCCCATGCGCCAGGACCAGGAGCCGTTCTTGCCGGTCCACCACTTGTAGACCATGTTCAACGGGTTGGTCGTGACGTTGTTGGCGACGAGCGTGTGCCAGTCGACGTAGTTGGTCTTCTGGGCGAGGAGCTGATCGTCCGTCATCCGGAGCATGTCATAGTTGTACGTCATGGAGTAGGAGGTCACGGTGGATGTGTTGGTGAAGTTGGTGATGGTGGCGTTGAGGTTGATCGTGTACTTCTTGGCGATGCGGAGATTGTACTCGAGGTAGAGGTCGGCGGTGAACAGGAAGGGCAGACGTTCGTTCAAGTTGTTGTAGCCGTCCGGGTAGATCTGCATGTCGTTGAAGTTCAGGACCGTGGTCAGCGGGAGGCCGCTGCGCCCGTAGGCGACCGTCCCGACGGTCAGGCCGAACGGGAAGGCGTAGGAGCCGTAGACCTTGAAGTAGTGGGTCCGGTCGGACGGGAGGAGATTGTCCAGCGGATGGCCGTGGATGTCGTACCGTTCGAAGTACATGTCCCAATACCGTTCGACGTTCGGTGAATTACGCCCGTTGCCATTAGTAACTTCGTCCGAGGACGACAGCCCGCCGTAGTTCCCCTTCATCTGGCTCCAGGTGTAGTTAATCCCGCCCTGCCAGTTGTCGGAGAACCGTTTTTCGAGGGCCAGGTTCAAGCCGAGGTAGTCTCTCTTCGCCTTGGGGGCCGGCCAGAACTTGTCGTCGAAGCGGCCGCCCTGGGAGGTGGGAAGCGTCCAGCCTTCGCCGGGGTTGGCGATGTAGTACTGTTCGCTGTAGTTGCCCTGCGCGTCCTGCACCATAACGCCTACGTCTTCGATCGTCCGGATGAGATGCTTGAAAACGAACCGGGCGCTGAAGGACAGCTCTTCGCTGATCTTCTTTTCGGCGCCGAACGAATACTCATCCTGCGACACAGGCTTCAGGTTGGTGTCCGTGGTGTCCCACGAAACCGTCCGCCAGTTGCGGGAGAACATGTACGTGCCGCCCGCGGCCTGGTCGGCCTTGTTGCTGATGTCGCCGCTGGCCGCGATCTTGGTGAAGTCGTAGTTGTCGAACGTGTAGTAGCTCGTCCACCACTTGAATCCGCCGTACGAGCCTTCGGCCATGTACAGCTTCATGACGTCGTAGTACCGGCCGTAGCTGGCGAAGACCTTCAGGCTGGAGTCGCCGAACACGTCATAGACGGCGCCCAACCGGGGCGCAAGCTTCTTGTCGAAGCCGAACTGGATGGGTTTGTAGTTCTTGTACAGGGGGTCGTTCGTGGCGAGGGAGGGGATGTATTCGCTTTCCGTCCGGACGCCCAAGTTCAGGGTCAGCTTCTGGCCGATCGTCCAGGAATCCTGGAGGTAGATCGCCCAGTTGTTGCTGGCGACGTTGAAGTTCGAGCCGTAAGGTGACTGGAAGTCGTTCCGGATCTGGTAGTTGCCGTACTTGCCCATGACGACGGTGCCGTCGACGTTGACGAACGGCGTGCCCCACACCAACGTGACCAGGGGGGCCACCGGGCCGGAATTGACGTCTTCATGCAGGCGGATGAACTGAACGCCGGCCTTCCAGGCGTGCTCGCCGGCCAGGGTGAGGTAGTAGGTGAGGTCGAGGTTGCCGCTCATCCGGCTGTTGATGTACCTCGAGGTGACCGTCGTCCCGGCGCCGTTATTCCAGCCACTGGCGTGCCTGAGGGTGTCGGGGATCTCCGGATACGTCGTCGTCGACAGATTCGAGCCGGTGAAGACATACTGCGTGCCGGGGACGAACAGCTGCTGGTTGTTCTGGTTGTTGTAGAAGTAGCCGCCGCGCAGGCTCACCAGGAAGTTGTTGCTGACGGTGTAGTCGATGTTGGCGGCGCCGGACCAGTTGGGATAGTCAAATCCCGGCTGTTGGCCGGCCGTCAGAAGCGCCGCGCCCGTCGAGGGGTTGATGGGGTTCCAATCGGGACGATAGGAGTAGTACTTGGTCGAGGTCCCGGTATAGCCGGGGATGCTGCCCCGGTAATCGTAAAAGTTGCTGACCGCGCTGACCGAAATCCGCATGCCGGCGATCGGCGCCGCGGTCAACTTGCCCTGCCAGTACCAGTAGTAGAGCTTCTGATAAAAGTTGTAGGTCGTACGGCCCTGCTGCGGGTCATAGGCGAGCTGGCCCGGGAGCTTGGCTTTCGTCAGATCGACGGGGTCGCTCGAGAACCACCGGTCGGCATAAGTGCGCGCAAAGGTGGGGTTGAACGAGCCGAAGAACCACAGCTTGTCCTTGATGATGTAGCCGCTCAGGTTGAAGACGCCTTCCCATCTCTGGTAGTCGTCCCGGTTCTTGCCGCCGTTGAAATACATGTCGTCGGTGTTGACGTATTCGTACTGCCCGACGGTGATGGGGTTGACATAATAGGGGTACAGGCGCAGAGTGTCGCGGCCCTTCCCCTGCATCCAGAGCTGCTGGTTGTTGAAGTAGCCGAAGGCGTCGGCGTGGAACTCGTTGCCGCCGGAGCGGCTGATGACGTTGATCACACCGCCCATGGAGCCGCCGAACTCGGCGCTGTAGCCGGAAGCCGAAACCTTGACCTCTTCCAGCTGTTCCATGACGATGCTCTGGGACTGGAGCCCGATCCGGAGGCCGTTGATGTTCGTGCCGTCAACGTAGAACTGGTTCTCCGTCCCGGAAGCGCCGTCGACCGACAGGCCGCCCTGGGGGCCTTCATACTGGACGCCGGGCACCGTGGCCAGCAATCCGGTGAAGTCGCGGTTGCGGGGCAACTGCATGAACACTTCCTTGGTCATCGTGCTGCCCTTGGTCGTGCTCTTGACGTCGATCAGGGGGCTCTGGCCGACGACCGTGACCTCTTCATTCAGGGCGCTCTGTTCGAGCGTGATGTTCAGGGTCAGGGTCTGTTCCGTCTGGAGGATGATTTCCCGGCGGGTGGTTGTCTTGAAGCCGGGGAGCGTGAACCGGATCGAATACGTTCCCGCGGGGAGCGAGAACAGCCGGTAGACGCCCTGCTCATCCGTTACCGCCGTCGCCGTGCCCACCAGTTTGGGGCTGTCCGCCACGACCGAAACGCCGGGCAGAGGGCCGCCGTCCTTGTCCGCGGCCTTCCCGGTGATCTTACCGGTCGGGACCTGGGCAAAAACGCTGGTGACGAGCAGCGCGATGGCAAGCATTGCAAAAATGCTCTTCACTAATCTTCTCATGTTCTTGCGTATTTCTCCTTTTTCCTCAAATCTACCTCGGGAGGTCGATTCAGGATGATTTGCCGTCGCGTCCGGCCTTTCCGCCGTACGCTGCGACTTGTGAACCCGGGAGTGGAGACGCGTCTCCGCTCCCAACTCGCGGACCGAAAGTCGTCCAAGAAGTGATTCTCACCTCCTCACTTGGGCATAGAATAAATAATTGCGAACCCTTAATTGAATAATAAACGCACAAGTTTCTCATAACTTCAACCTATCTATAAGCAAAAAACATGCCATCTCAAAAATCAGTATATATTGTTCATTATATTTATATTATAGTGAAATATCAGGCCCCTGATATTCAATAATTTGGATTTTATTCAATAAATTGAATAAAGGGCGTTTCCTTGACATTATTTCAGCGGGCTCTTATATTTAATGTCCGGTAATAAAGGAGCCTCGAGATGGAAATCGAAATGAAAATCAAAGGCTTGGTGATGGACCCCATCTCGAAGATGCCCATCGTCCTCCTCGAAGACCGCCGCGGCGAGAAAGTCCTCCCCATCTGGATCGGCGTCTTCGAAGCCAACGCCATCGCCCTGACGATCGAGAATATCCCGACGCCCCGGCCGATGACCCACGACCTCCTCAAGAATATCCTCGCCCACCTGAACATCGTGGTCGACCGGATCGTCATCAACGACGTCCGCAACAACACCTTCTTCGCCTCGATCCACTGCCGCCACGCGGGCGGCGAGATGGTGGTCGATTCCCGCCCGTCCGACGCGATCGCCCTCGCCCTCCGGGTGAACTCCCCGATCTACGTGGAGCACGAGGTCGTCGAGAAGGCCCACGGCCTCAAGCTCGACGACAACTCCGAAGCGGGCGAGAGCCTGCGCAAGTGGCTCGAAACCCTCCAGCCGGAGGATTTCGGAAAATACAAGATGTGACGATTGAGGGCGAGACGCCCTCAATCGTCATCCCGAACGCAGTGAGGGATCTCAACAGTCCCATTGTCCCGCCCCCCAGTGTCACATCCCGAGTCTTTCGAGGGATCTCCTCTTCTCAAAGAGGGGGTTGCCACGTCGCCCCGCTTTGCGGGTCTCCTCGCAACGACACTCCCTGTCATCTCTCCCGCTACGTTCGGGATGACACTATTCCCTACGTCCTGATCGTCAGCAGCAAATACGCTCCGCCCAGGCCGAAGATCAGGTGCGGACCCCAGGCCGCCAGAAAAACGCTCAGGAACCCGACGTTCCCCAGGCTCTTGAAGATCCCGATCGAGACCCAATAGATCATGGCGATCGCGATCCCAATCCCGATCCCGACCAGCGTCCCCCGCTTCCCCATGGAAAAGGCGAACGGCAGGCCGAGAAAGGTCATGATCAGCGCCGTGAACGGGAAGGCCGCCTTCGCCGCGAGGCTCACCCGGTCGCGCAGTGTCTCGTAGCCCAGGGCCTGGACGTCTCCGATGTAGCGCCGCAACTCGGAGGCGTTCATCTGGTCCGGCGCCTTCCATTCGCGGAGAAAGAGGGACTTCTCTTCGTCCAGGGGGACGTCGAGCGTCTTGCGATAGATGTACTGGCCGTTCGGACCGAGCTCCCGGATCCAGCCGTCCTCGAAGTGGAAGCCGGCCGTGTCGAGCGTCGCCCGCTCGGCGTAGCCGCGCCGAGTGAGCGACCACGACGCGAGGTCGAGGTCGTAGATCGCAAGCATGTTGAACCGGGAGGTCTTGGGATCGAAATAGCTGTAGTGATAGAACCGGTCCGCGGTCTTGTTGGCCACCCAGCGCCGGTTTTCGAAGCTGTAGCTCTGGGGCGAGAGGTCGATGATCCGGTTCCAGGTCTCCTCGGCGAGCTTGTTCGCCCGGGGATAGACCTTTTCCTGCATGGCGAACGACAGGCCGCCGACCAGGACCGACAGGGCGACGATCGGCAGGAGGGCCCGGTAGATGCTGATACCGTTGGCCTTCATGGCCGTGATCTCGTTGGTTTTGGTCAGCAGGCCGATCGTCAGCAGGGCGGCCATCAGGGCCGTCACGGGGAGCCCGAAATGGACGAACTCGGGCACCCGGTAGGCGATGTACAGAAGGAGCATGGGGAACGGCTTCCCGCGCTCGTTGAAAGTCCCTATCTTGTCGAAGAAGGTGACGATGACCGAGATGGCCACGAGGCTCAGAATGGCGAGGACGGCGATGAAGAGATATTTGCGGATGATGTAGCGGTCGAGGATGTTCGGGAAGCGGAGCGACGGGCGGAACCGGCGCCGGCGCGCGGCCGGACGGGCGTCCGCGTCCGCAGCCGCGTGAGGCCGGCGGCGGAAGAGGCGAAGGAGGGGCGACTCCTTCGCCGAGCCGATGAACAGCACGACGCTCGCCGCCCCGAGGACGATGTTCGGTCCCCAGATGCCCAGGAACGGCGAGAGGACGCCGTTCATGGCCAGCTGCTCGCCGGCCGTGATCCCGACGTAGTACACCAGGATGATGATGAGGCTGAGCGTGAAGCCGCTCGTCCGCCCGCCCTTCCGGGTCGAGCTGCCAAGCGGCAGGCCGAGGAAGACGAAGATCCAGCAGACGAACGGCAGGGCGAAGCGCTTGTGGATCTCGACGCCGTAGGACCGGCGGTCGTGTTCGGCCTGGAGCAGGGCGAAGTCGTTCTTGGCCCGGTCCAGGCTGTCGCCCGGGGCGCGGCGGCCGTCGAGGGCGGCCTTCTCCGCGGCGAGCGCCGCCCTCCGGGTCCGGACTTCGGCCGCGCCTTCGAAGAGCTCGGCGATGTTCTTCTCCCGGGCGCGCTTCTCCGCCGTGGCCGACGGGAACAGGCTCCGGACGTCGATCTCCTCCTCGACGTGGGCGCTCGACAGCACCTGGTACGACGTGTCCGGCTCGGTGAGGGTGACGACGTGCTGGACTGCGTCCCAGAGCTCGAGAACGGCCTTCTTGGCGTCGGGATAGACGTGCAGCTGGGCCCGCTTGGCCAGCAGGATGCGCGGCTTCTCGGGCTCGGCGTTGAAGGCGATGAAGACGTTCTGCCAGGTCCGGTCCTTGGCGATGTTCTGGATGTAGAGCACCATGTTGGTGATCGATTCGTTGAACTCGCGCGGGTTGAACTGGAGCTCGGCCCGGTTCAGGACGACCTCGGTGAAGGTCTGGGTCCACTTGAAGTTGAAGTGGGGGGTCAGGACCATGGTCAGGAGCGAGGCCGCGAGCCAGCCGCCGAGGGCGAAGGTGAAGAGCGGCCGGAGGACGCGGCGCGGGCTGATCCCGAGCGTCCGGAGGGCCATGACTTCGGAGTCCGAGGACATCCGGCTCAGGCCGGCCAGGATCCCCATCAGGACGCCCATCGGGATGGTGAAGGCCAGGATGGCCGGGATGAGATAGGCCAGGAGTTTGAGCGTATCGGCCAGGGTCACGCCCCGGGCGATGAACAGGTCCGGGAACTGGAGGAGCTGGTTCATCAGAAGGACGAAGCTGTAGATCAGGAGGCCCAGGACGAACGGCGGGGCGACCTCCTTGAGGAGGTAGCGGTCGATGATTTTGAACATTCGGGCCCATTGTAGCCGTTTTCTAGGAAAATTGGGAGGATTTGGCGAGGGCGGGATGGCATCCCTGAGGCCCGCATAGCGGAGAGGGGGCCCCATCGTTTCGATGGGGGGGAACCGACGGGACTGGTTCCCCAGCGGGCCGGGGGATGCCGCTCCGCCCTAGGCGGCTAAAAAAAAGGGGACGGTCCGAAGACCGTCCCCTGCAAAATCCAAACGCGTTCGAGAAGCCTTAGTACATGTCTCCGCCGCCGCCGGGAGGCATGGGATACTTGGATCCCTTCTCATCTTCCTGAATGTCCGTGATCAGGCCTTCCGTGGTCAGGAGCAGGCCGGCGATCGAGGCGGCATTCTGGAGGGCGATGCGGACGACCTTGGTGGGATCGAGGATCCCGGCCTTGATCATGTCCTCATACTTTTCGGTCAGGGCGTTGTAGCCCATGTCCTGCTTCATTTCCTTGACCTTTTCGACGACGATCGAGCCCTCGAGGCCGGCGTTGTTGGCGATCGTCCGGAGCGGCTCTTCGATGGCCCGCCTGACGATGTCCACGCCGTGCTTGATCTCGCCCTCGACCTTCAGGGCGTCAAGGACCTTCTGGGCGCGGAGCAGGGCCACGCCGCCGCCGGGCACGATGCCTTCCTCGACGGCCGCCTTGGTGGCGTGCATCGCGTCCTCGACCCGGGCCTTCTTCTCCTTGAGCTCGGTCTCGGTGGCCGCGCCGACCTTGATCAGGGCCACGCCGCCGACCATCTTGGCCAGCCGCTCCTGGAGCTTCTCCTTGTCGTAGTCCGAGGTCGTCTCGTCGATCTGGGCGCGGATCTGCTTGATGCGGGCCTGGATGTCGGACGCCTTGCCCTTGCCCTCGACGATCGTGGTGTTGTCCTTGTCGATGACGACCTTCTTCGCCTCGCCGAGCCATTCGACGCCGACGTTCTCGAGCTTGACGCCGATGTCCTCGGTGATGACCTTGCCGCCCGTCAGGATGGCGATGTCCTCAAGCATGGATTTGCGCCGGTCGCCGAAGCCGGGGGCCTTGACCGCGGCGCAGACGAACGTGCCCTTGAGCTTGTTGACCACGAGGGTGGCCAGGGCCTCGCCCTCGACTTCCTCGGCCACAACGACCAGGGGCTTGCCCATCCGGGCGACATTCTCGAGGAGCGGGAGAAAATCGCGGAGGTTCGAGATCTTCTTCTCGTGGAGGAGGATCAGGGGGTTCTCCAGGACGCATTCCATCCGGTCGGGGTCGGTGATGAAATAGGGGGATAGGTAGCCGCGGTCGAACTGCATGCCCTCGACGATGTCGAGGACGGTCTCGAGGCCCTTGGCCTCTTCCACGGTGATGACGCCGTCCTTGCCGACCTTGTCCATCGCCTCGGCGATGATCTTGCCGATGGACGCGTCGTTGTTGGCCGAGATCGCGCCGACCTGGGCGATCATCTCGCCGCTGACGTCGCGGCTGATCTTCTTGAGTTCCGTCACGACGTCCGCAACGGCCTTGTCGATGCCTTTCTTGATGAGGGTCGGGTTGTCGCCGGCCGTCACGTAACGCAGCCCGCCGGCATAGATGGCCTGGGCCAGGACGGTCGCCGTCGTCGTGCCGTCGCCGGCGATGTCCGACGTCTTGGACGCGACTTCCTTCACGAGCTGGGCGCCCATGTTCTCCAAGTGGTCCTTGAGCTCGACTTCCTTCGCCACGGTGACGCCGTCCTTGGTGCTGGTCGGGGAGCCGAACTTCTTGTCGATGACGACGTTCTTGCCCCGGGGGCCGAGCGTCGACTTGACGAGGTTGCTCAGAATATTGACGCCTTTGAGAAGCGACTGTCTTGCTTCGTCGCCTAAGATGATTTGTTTAGCCATGGTATCTCCTTTGTGTTTGTGGGGGACGCGATCAGCCGAGCTTAGCCAGGATCTCCTCTTCCCGGAGAATCAGGTGCTCGACGCCGTCGACGGTCACTTCGGTTCCGCTGTACTTGCCGATCAAAACCTTGTCGCCCGCCTTGACCTCGAGGGCGACGACCTTACCGTCCTCGTTGACCTTGCCTTTGCCTACAGCGATGACGAGGGCTTCTTGGGGCTTCTCCTTGGCGGTATCGGGGATGATGATGCCGCTTTTCCGGACTTCCTTGTCTTCCAATCTCTTGAGAAGAACACGGTCGTATAACGGATGGATCTTCATAAAAACCTCCTTTTGGATTTGTGAAATTTAGCAGTCTCGAAAGACAACTGCTAATATACAAGGAAAGGAGGCGCTTGTCAAGACCCGGAAAGCAAATATTTGGCAGTCGGAGAACTTATCTGCCAGATAATTTTTTGATTTTGAGGGTTTTCGCCCGGTTGTGGAGGGTGTTGCGGTGGACGCCGAGGGCCTCCGACATTTTTGTCTTGTTTCCCATGAATTTTCGGCCGGCGCTCTCGATATAGAGCTTCTGGAACTCCTTCAGGGCGTCGCGGAAGCGGACGCCTTTCTCGATCATCTCCGCGACGAGAATTTCCATTTTCTGGTGGATGTTGAGCGGGTCGTATTTCTTGTCCATTTTATTTGCCCCGGCTCTCGACTTTGGCGCCCTTAGCGATGCCCTCGTAGGTCGTTTTGATTTTGGTCTTCAGCTTTTCCTCCTTCTCTCCCGGAGCCGGTCGAGGATCTCCGGGCCGCCGTCCCGGATGTCCCCGAAGCGGACATGGGGCTTGATGCGGCCGTGGAAATCCGAGCCCGCCGTGGGCACGAGGTCGAACTCGGCCGCGAGGCGGCCGTAGAACGCGGTCTGTTCGGGCTGATGGTAGGACGTATGGACCTCGAGCCCGGCCAGGCCGCGGTCTTTGAGCGCGGTCAGGTCTTCGCGCGTCGCGTTCTCGAAATAGGCGCCGGGATGGGCGAGGACCGGCACGGCGCCGGCTCCCGGGGCCAGGTCCAGGACCTCGAGGATGGGCATATGCCGTTTGGTGACGAAGGCCGGCCGCCCCTCCATGAAATAATCGCGGTAGAAATGGTACGGCGCCCATTGGAGGGCCATCCCTTCATAGTATTTGCCGAGCGCCGGATCGTTCTTCGACGAGGGTTTGTCGAGGAGGATTTGGGCGATCTTCACCCCGAGGGGCGGGGCGGAGCCGGACGGGCCGGCCACCTCCTCCCAGGTGAGGTCGAGCCCGAGCTCGCGCAGTTTTTCGACGCGCTCACGGCCTTCGACGAGGCGCCCCGCGGAGACGCGCTCCGCGATCCGGGCGATGACCGGGCTCTCCCAATCGAGGAACGGGAGGAGGACGTGAAATTCGCGGCCGGCGAAGAGGGTGGTGACCTCCATGCTCGGGACGACCTCGACGCCCGAGCCGACGGCGACCTCGACGGCCTCGGGGTAGCCCGCGGTCGTATCGTGGTCGGAGATCGAGATGGCGGAGAAGCCGGTCTCCCGCGCCATGCGGACGAGATCGGCCGGCGCATAGTCCCCGTCGCTCGAGAAATGCGAGTGGATGTGGAGGTCGACGAAACCGGCCATGCGCGCGGGCCTTACAGGGCGGTCTTGCCGCTGAGGAGCTTGAAGATCTCGACGTATTTCTCGGACGTCTTGGCGATGATGTCGGGGGGCAGGGCCGGGGGATCGGACTTCTTGTCCCAGGACGTACTTTCGAGGTAGTTGCGGACGAACTGCTTGTCCAGGCTCGGCTGGCTTTTGCCCGGCTCGTACGTGACGAGCGGCCAGAAGCGCGAGGAGTCGGGGGTGAAGATCTCGTCGATGAGGACGAGATCGTCCCCGATGAGGCCGAACTCGAACTTCGTGTCGGCGATGATGATGCCCCGGGAGAGGGCGTGAAGGGAGGCCCGCTGATACAGCTCGAGGCTGACCTTGCGGATCTTCTTGGCGAGCGCGGGGGCGACGATCTTCTGCATGTCCTTGAAGCTGATGTTCTCGTCGTGCCCGACCTCGGCCTTGGTCGAGGGGGTGAAAATCGGCTCCTCGAGCCGATCGGATTCGCGGCGGCCGGCGGGGAGCTTGAGGCCGCAGACTTTGCCCGTGGCCTTGTATTCCTTCCAGCCGGAGCCGGAGAGATAGCCGCGGACGACGCATTCGACGGGCACCACCTGGGCCCTCCGGACGAGCATCGACCGCTTGTCGAGCACGTCCCGGTGCTTGGCCAGAACGGGCGGGAACTCCGCGGCGTCGGCCGTGATCATGTGGTTGGGGACGACGAGCGCGGTATAGTCGAACCAGAACCGGGAGAGCTGGGTCAGGACCTTGCCTTTGTCGGGGATGATCGAGGGGAGGACGAAGTCGAACGCGGAGATGCGGTCCGTGGCGACGATCAGGAGCTTGTCGCCGATCTCATAGAGGTTCCGGACCTTGCCTTTCTTGAAGAGCTTCACATCGGGGAGAGAGATGTCGGAATAGGATTCGGTCATGTTACACCTGGTTCGTCGAGCTGAATTCAGAATAGGTTCCTATGATACCCAAAAACGGGGCACCCGGTCAACAAGCTTGCCATGTCCGGTGCCGGGGTCGGTCCCCGGCCCTCTGGGGAACCAGTCCCGTCGGTTCCCCCCGCCAGGCGGGGCCCCCCTCCGCTATGAGGGCCTTAGGACCGACCCCGGCGCCGGACAGATCGAGCTCCGGCCATGCTCCGATTTTTTAATCTCGGTTTTTCTAAACCAATGAGGGCCGGATTCCGATGAAATTATAGAGGCGCGCGGTCGTGTCTCGGTCGCGGCGGTATGAGAGCAACCGGCCGTCGCAGTGCGTGCAGAGCGGGATGTCGAACACGGCGCCGGGCCGGACCCCTTCGGCCGCGAGCTGAAGGCGATTGGCCGCCCTGAGGTCGAGGAGATATTTGCAGGCCGCGCCGAGCCGGCGGACCTCCGGCGTGCGGAAAATCGCAGCGTCCTCTCCCCGCCCCGCTTCCCGAAAGTTCGTCCGGACGTCCTCGCCGACCTCGTAGCAGGCTGGGCCGATGCACGGGCCGAGCACGGCCGCGAGCGAGGCGGGCGAAGACCCATATCGCTCCCCGAGTTCCCGCACGACGCGTGCCAGGATTCCCCGGCTCGTCCCCCGCCAGCCCGCGTGGACGGCGGCCACCACGTTCCTCTTCTCGTCGGCCAGCAGGACGGGCAGGCAGTCGGCGGTCCGGATGACCAGCAGGATTCCGAGCCGGTCCGTCGCCAAGGCGTCGCCCTGGAGCCGCCGCGCCGGAACATCCTCGATGAAATGGAGGACATCGGAATGTGTCTGCCGGAGCTCGACGACGGCGAAGCCGGGCCACGTCTTTTTTTTATTCCTGCCGAAATCGTCGGGACTTCCGGCGCGCGTCCCGAAGCCGTGGACGAGCCAGGGGACGGCGGCAAAGTGAGGGTGCGTCAAATACGCGGGCGTTTCCGGTCCGGTCATGATTCCGATCCACCCTTGATATATAACAGGCGCCCCCCGCGTTCAAGCCTATGGTCCGCGGGCGCGCCTCCCCTTGCCCTTTGGCTTTCCCGCGGATATGATTGTTTCCAGCGAACCGTCGCGAGGAAGGCCATGAAAATTCTGCCCCTTTTCGCCCTGTCCGTCATAGCCCTGGGATTCGCCCGGGGCACGTCCCCCGACCGGCCCCGCCTCCGCGAGTTCGGGATCAGGACGGGAGTCCTCGACCCCGGCTCGCTGAACGCCATCACCGACGTTGCGGGAGTGAAGGTCGGACACGTCACCCTCATCGAAGGACGGGACGTACGCACGGGCGTCACCGCGATCCTGCCCCACGAGGGCAACATCTTCCAGGACAAGGTCCCAGCCGCGGTCTTCGTCGCCAACGGCTTCGGCAAGCTCACCGGCTCGACCCAGGTCGAGGAGCTCGGAACGCTCGAAACGCCGATCGTCCTGACCAACACGCTGAGCGTCCCGACCGCGGCCGACGCCGTCCTTGACTACATCCTCGGGCTGCCCGAAAACAAGGGCGTCGAGTCCGTCAACCCGGTGGTGGGCGAGACGAACGACGGCTGGCTCAACGACATCCGCGGCCGGCACGTGACGAAAGACCACGTCTTGACCGCGATCCGGAACGCCGCCGGCGGCCCGGTGGAGGAGGGCGCGGTCGGCGCCGGCACGGGAACGGTCTGCTACAACTTCAAGGGCGGCATCGGGACCGCGTCGAGGCGCCTCCCCGCGTCGCGGGGCGGCTACACGGTCGGCGTTCTCGTCCAGACCAACCATGGCGGGGTGCTGCAGATCGGCGGCGTGCCGGTGGGGGTGAAGCTCGGCGGCTACTTCCTCCAGGGCGACATCGAAAAGAGGAAGCGGCCCGAGACGGCCGACGAGGCCGGCGAAGGCTCATGCCTGGTCGTCGTGGCCACGGACGCGCCCCTCGACAGCCGCAACCTCAAGCGGCTGGCCCAGAGGGCCCTGTTGGGCATCGCTAGGACGGGCGGCTTTTACGCGAACGGGAGCGGCGATTACGCGATCGCGTTCTCGACGGCCAAGGAGGTCCGCGTCCCGAACCGCGCGGCGGGCCCGACGCAGACCGTCACGATCCTCCGTAACGAGCCCATGTCGGCCCTGTTCATGGCCGCCGCCGAGGCCACGGAAGAAGCGATCCTCGATTCGCTGTTCAAAGCCCAACGGACCGAGGGCAAGGACGGCCGGGTCGCCGAGGCGCTGCCGCTCGACAAGCTGAAGGAAATCATGAAATAAGGGAACACAATCCTGTGTCACCCTATTTCGGAGCATATCGTCATAGGGAGGAATCGGGTCCATGGGGTCTGTTTCGCCGGATAAAATGAAAAAGACGATCGGCGTCCTGGGCGGTATGGGGCCCGAGGCGACTGCCTATTTTTTCCGCCTCCTCATCGCCTCCACGGCCGCGACAAGGGATCAGGACCACGTCCCCATCCTCATCTGGAGCGACCCGCGCATCCCGCCCCGGTCGGACGCGATCCTCCTGGACGGCCCGAGCCCGCTTCCGGCGCTTCTCCAAGGGCTGGCGCTCCTCGAAAAGGGCGGGGCGGGACTCGTGGTCATGCCCTGCCTCACCGCCCACCACTACATCCGCGAGCTCACGGCGGCCGCCGGCGTGCCGTTCGTCAACCTGATCGAAGAATCGCTCCGGTTCGCCCGGGCGCACATTCCGGGGCTGCGGCGGGTCGGCCTCCTGGCCAGTTCCGGAACGGTCCAGGCCGGGCTCTTCCGCAAGCCCTTTGAAAAAAGGGGCATCGAGGTCCTCGCCCCCGCTCCCCGAAGCCAGGAAACCGTCATGGAGGCGATCCTCGAAATCAAGGCCGGCCGCATCGCGGGCCGTCCGCGGGCGGCGATCGTCCGCGCCGCCCGGACGCTCATCGCCCGGGGCGCGGAAGCGGTCATCGCCGGCTGCACCGAGGTCCCGCTCGCCCTCGCGCCGGGCGACATCGAAGTTCCACTGATCGAGCCGATGTCCGTCGGCGCGCGGGTCTGCATCCGGAAAGCGGGATGGCGGGCGGCGGGGTGACGCGGAGAGGTCCGGCTTAGCGCTTCAGGACGGCGATGTTCAGGACGGGATTGACTTCGTGCCAGCCGCGACCCGCCTGAGCATCGAACCGGGCCACGCCGTAAACCCGCACCCGGCTGCCCTCGACCGGAACGGGGATATCCGCCCGGCGCATAATCTCGCAGATGATATAGGGCGACGCCGCTTCCGCCGACTCCGCCAGCTTGAAATGCAGGGTCTTTTCCTCCGCGTCGACATGCACATCGCGCACAAAACCCTCGGTCGCGATATACGGTCGGGTGTTCGTCGGGAGTTCGCCGATACGGAGCGGAAGGAAATCCCGGACGTCCAGGACGCCGGGTCTCAGCCCGGCGAGCGTCGTCCCTCCCGGCGACGCGCGCCGGTTCGTGACCGCGAGGAGGACGAGGAGCGCCACGACGATCACGGCGAGGACCTGGACCGCGCCGCGAGTCGTCACCAGGTCCAGCCAGTCCTCCCAAATCCCGGCGAAGCGGCCACGCCGTGGCGGGGCCCCCTCGACATCCGCCAGCAGGGCCTCCAGGTCCGGAGGGCCGTCGGGGCCTTCCGGCCCGCCGCGCTCCAGACGCTCCGCCAGCCGGTGTCCGGCCTGGAGCCGGCGCAGGAGGGCCCGACACGTCGCGCATTCGCGCAAGTGCCTCTCCAGCCGGTCCGCCTTGTCGGCCGGGAGGCCGCCCTCGAGATAGGGCACGAACGTCCTCCTCAGGAAGAAGCGTCGGCAGGCCATCGTCGTTTCCCTTTGCTCCCCTTCTCCCGATCCCCCTAATAAAACCGGCGGAACGGCCGCAGCCGCTCGCCGAGCTCGGCCAGGGCCCGGTTCAGCCGTGAAGCCACGGTCCCGGGAGCGCACCCGAGCGCCCGGCTCATCTCCTCGTAGGTCAATCCTTCCAGGTATTTGAGAACGACCACCTCCCGCAGCTTGAGCGGGAGCCGCATGACCGCCTGCCGCAGGACCGCGTCGCGCTCCGACCGTGTGTCCGGTCCCGGCGGGAGGGATCTCGCATCGATCTCGTCGCCGCTGCCGAGAATCGCCTCCAGCGGGATCGCCGGGGCCCCTCGACGCCGAAGGTGGTTGAGGCACTCGTTGCGGGCGATCCGATAGATCCAGGTGAACAAGCCGGATTGGAAGCGGAAGGCGTGCAGCCCCCGAAACGCCTTGAAGAAAACCATCTGGAAGATGTCCTGGGCCTGGAGCGGGTCCCCGATCGAATAGAGGACCAGCGTCCAAATCCGGCGGTGATAGGTCTTATAGAGCTCGCGGAACGCGGCCTCGTCGCCGTTTTGCGCCGCCGTAACAAGATCGCGCTCACGATCGGCACGAGCGCCGGCCATGGCTGGCGCCTCCTCGGACAGATGCCCCGCCCGCCGCTCGTCCGCAAACATCCCGTCGGCGCGGACCGCCAAGGCGCGAACCAGTTCGGGGTCGCTCGTTTTGCGCGGCATACTTTATGATATTCCCAGCCGATGCCGCGCGTCAATGCGGCCGAAAATATCGATATTTTTCCGGAAGAAACCAGGCCCGGCCCGTGTCTAATTCTTATATAGGAGGTTATTCATGCTGAAATCCAACCCAAAATCCCTTTTCGTTCCGTTCCTGATCCTATTTCTCCTGATTGCGCTTACCGGCCTTTCCTTCGCCCAATCCACCGATAAAAAGGACGCGGATAAAACGAAGACCGCCTCCACTCAGGAAAAAGAAAAGGGACAGGCGGTCCCGACCAAGGAAAAGATCGAAATCACCGTCACGGCGCCCCGCGTCGAGATTCCGCTGAAGCAGAATCCGGCCACGACCACGGTCGTCGAAGCGCAGGTCCTGCAGTCCATGCCCCGGACCATCGGCATCGACGAGGCCATGAAACTCGTTCCCGGCGTCAAGGTCGACAATCAGGCCGACGGCGAGCGGGTTCATCTTTCCATCCGCGGCCAGGGCATCCTGACCGAGCGCGGCACCCGGGGCATCAAGACCATCCTCGACGGCATCCCGCTCAACGACCCTTCGGGCTTCGTCCCCGACTTCTTCGACATCGATTGGGCCACCGTCCGCCGCATCGAAATTCTCCGCGGGCCCGCGGCCGCGTTCTACGGCGGCGGATCGTCGGGGGGCATCATCAACATCCTGACCCGGGACGGCGGCCCCGACCCGATTTCGGCGAACGCCTATCTCACCGCCGGGTCTTTCAACTTCTATAAAGGAATGGCCGAAGCGGGCGGGACGACCGGCGACCTGAACTACCGCGTCGCCGCGTCCTATACCGACGGCCAAGGCTATCGGCAGCACACGAAATACTGGGCGGACAACATCTACGGTAAGTTCCACTTCGACGTCGCGCCCAAGGTCAAGGTGACGGCCGTCCTCGGCTGGACCGATTTCTTCAACCAGAACGCCGAGGGGCTCAACCTCGACTGGTTCAGCGCCAATGTGAAAGAATACCGGAAGCTGGCCAACCCGGACGCCTACACCCTGAGCGAATACAGGGCCACGCCCGCCTGGTACCAGCAGATGTTCGGCGTGAACCGCGTGCCCGGCAACGAATATCAAAGGACGAGCCGGCTCTCGAGCGGCCTGACGAGCGCCATCGGCCTCGCCGACAACCTCGACCTGGCCCTGACCGCATTCTACCGCCGGACCAAATACACGGAGGCCGTGCCCTCGTCCCTCATCCACCGCGACTACGACACGCCCGGCGCCTCGGTCCAGTTCAACCACACGGCCGGAAGCGGCGACGTCAAGAACCACCTGAGTGTCGGGTCCGACTTCGGATGGCAGACAATCGACGAGATCAAGCGCCCCAATCTGGGCGACTCCGTGGAGGGCCCGGACATCCAATCCAACCAGACCATGACCCAGACGAGCGCGGGGATGTTCGTCCTCGACCGGCTTGAGCTCGGCCCCCAGTGGGGGGTGTCCCTCAGCCTGCGCTACGACAACGTCACCTGCCGGCTCGACGACCACGTCGGCAGCCTGTCGGGCGACGCCTCCTACAAAAAGACGACCGGACGCCTGGGCCTGACCTGGAACCCATCCGCGGATTTCGGCCTCTACGCGAGCTGGGGCACGGGCTTCCTCCCGCCGGGCACCGAGGAGCTCGCCAACAACCCCAGCGCCTTCGGCGGGTTCAACAAGGACCTCAAGCCGGCCACGTCGAGCGGCGAGGAGATCGGGGCCCGGGGCGCGATCGGCGCCTCGTTCGTCTACGATGTCGCCCTCTTCCACATGACCACGGACAACGACTTCGGCCGGTTCCGGATGGCCTCGCGGCCGCTCGAGACCTTCTACGGCAACGTCGGCGCGACCACCCGCTACGGGCTCGAAGCCTCGCTCGCCTGGTACCCCGTCGAACCGCTCGCCCTGCGGGCCGCCTACACGTACTCCCGCTTCAAGTACGACACCGTCCAGACGCTCGACGCGGGAGTGTCCTACAGCGGGACCTGGCTGCCGAACAGCCCCCAGCATCAGCTCTACGTCGACGGCGAGCTCAAAGTCACGCCCGACCTGACCTTCGGCGCCGCGCTCGAATACGTGAGCTCCTGGTACATCGACTCCACGAACCGGCTCTTCGCCAACGGCTACGGCCGGACCGATCCCTATGCGCTCGTCCACGTCCGGCTGGGCTACGAGCTCCGGATCGCGGGGATGCCGTGGGAGCTCGTCCTCTCCGGCCGGAACATCTTCGGCGTGTTGTACTACGGCTTCACCGAGCCGGACCCGGACGGCAATTCCTACCAGCCCGCCCCCACGGCCGAGTGGTCGCTCGGGTTGCGGATCGGCGTCGGAAAAAAATAGCCGTTTTCCGAGTCAAGGGACGAGCCCTCGGCTCGCCACTCGCCCGTGGCTTGACTTTCCAGCCCCTTTTGGGTATAAAGGCGCTACTTCCCCCACGGGAGGAGGTGAATTTTATTGGCATTTGTAATGATCGAGGAAGGCGAATCGATCGAAAGCGCCCTCCGCAGATTTAAAAGAAAAGTTCAGCAGGAAGCGATCATCAAGGAAATCAAGAAGCATTCCGTCTATTTCAAGCCCGGCGAGAAAAAGCGGATGAAGGAAGCGATGGCCCGCAAACGCATGCGCCGGCGGATGAAGAGAGAAAAAGACCTCGAATACTGATCCCTTCTTCTTTCCAAGAGACGACCACGAACAAGAAACCGTCCTGGCTGAAGGTCAAATTTCCGTCGCAGTCCGACTACTTTTCGGTCGCCGCGCTCCTCGATAAGCACAACCTCCATACCATCTGCCGGAGCGCGAAATGCCCGAACATCACCGAATGCTGGTCCCAGCGGACGGCGACCTTCCTCATCCTCGGCGACACCTGCACCCGCGGTTGCGCCTTCTGCGCGGTGGCCAAGGGCCTGCCCCGTCCGGTCGCGAACGATGAGCCCGGCCAGGTGGCCGAGGCGGCGGCCGTCCTCGGTCTGTCCTACATCGTCGTGACCTCGGTCACCCGGGACGATCTCGCGGACGGGGGCGCGTCCCACTTCGTCCGGACCATCGCCGCCCTGCGGGAGCGGATCCCCGGGGTCCGGATCGAGGTCCTGGTGCCCGATTTCGGCGGGGACGCCGAAGCGCTCCGGAGCGTCGTCCGGGCTGCGCCCGACATCCTCAACCACAACCTGGAGACGACCGAGGCCCTCTACCCGGCCCTCAACCGCCCGGCGGCCAACTACCGGCGGTCGCTCGAGGTTCTGCGCCGGGCCAAAGAGCAGGGGGCCGTGACCAAGTCCGGGCTGATGATCGGCCTGGGCGAATTGGAGGACGACCTGCTCCGGACGCTCCGCGACCTCCGGGCGTCGGGTTGCGACCTCCTGACTCTCGGCCAGTACCTCCAGCCGACCCGGGCCCACGCGCCCGTATTCCGGTACGTCGCGCCCGAGGAATTCGCCCAGTGGAAGGCGGTCGCCCTCGACCTCGGCTTCGCCGATGCTGAGGCCGGGCCGCTCGTCCGCAGCTCCTTCCATGCCCACAAGCTATATGATACGTTGAAGAGGATCCCCCAGAGCCCGGTCCATGCGATATCTGATCTTCAGTGACATCCACGGGAACCTCGAGGCCCTGAACGCCCTCATGAAGTTCGTGGCCAAGCGGCGGATCGACCACTTCGTCTGCCTGGGCGATCTCGTCGGCTACGGCGCCTCGCCCAACGAATGCATCCAGAAAGTCCGGAGCCTCCACCCCCTGTCCATGATCCGGGGCAACCACGACAAGGCCGTCATGGGCCTGGACTCGATCGAGACGTTCAACCCCGTCGCGGCCGCGGCGATCTACTGGACCAAGAAGAAGATCCTGAAGAAGAACGCCGAGTTCCTGACCCACCTGCCCAAGGGCCCCCAGGTCGTGGACGAGACGTTCGCCATCTGCCACGGCTCGCCGTTCGACGAGGACTACTACATCTTCGGCGAGTTCGACGCGGCCGAGGCCTTCGACTACCTCAAGCTACAGATCTGCTTCTTCGGTCATACCCATTTCCCGTTCGTCTACACGAAGAGCGACGCGGCGGTCGACGGGACGTTTCTCGAGGGGAATTCGAACGAGGTCAAGCTCGAGAAGGGCGTGACCTATCTGATCAACCCCGGCTCGGTCGGCCAGCCGCGCGACCGGAACCCCCGCGCCTCGTTCGCCATCTACGACACGGACGCCCACCTCATCAAGTTCTTCCGGATCGACTACGACATCGAGGACGCCAAGGCCAAGATCCTCGCCTCGGCCCTCC
>CABEBD010000048.1_pt1 | contig 46956 bp, 41 predicted proteins | sample 3132501 | NCBI WGS metagenome assembly CABEBD01 (sample SAMEA5534344, study PRJEB31848) | metagenome | biome: tundra; feature: field; material: soil | place: USA | collected 2013-05 | depth 0.45 m | reverse complement strand
CCATGACCTGCCGGTCGTTCCGAAAATCCCTGCCCTTGTTCGCGGGCGGCGACCTCGGCGGGCGAAAAGCCGATCGCACGCGGGCCCATCTCGCGGCCTGCGCCGCCTGCCGCCGGAACGCCGCGGAATTCGAATCGGCGCTCGAAACGGCCCGGTCCTGGGCCCGGACCGACGGCCCCCCTGCCTGGACCGAGGCCGAGTGGCAAACCGCCGTCCGGTCGGCCACGGCGTCCGCCCCGCCTCCGGCCCGGAAATCGCCGCGGCATGTCCGTCGCTTCCGACCCGTCCTGGCCTACAGTCTCTTGGCCGTCGCCGTGGTCGGAGCGTCGGTTCTTTTAAAGCCCCGCGTCCGGCCGCCGATCCCCCTTGCCGGGATTTCACAGCCCGCGCCCGGCCCCCTGCTCCGGCAGCCCGCGGGGCCGCACCTGACGTCGGTGCGGTTCGCGGCGAAGGGCGGCCGGCTCGAAGTGGTGTGGTTCTTCAATCGGAACTTCCCCGCGGATTTCTACGGGAAATAGACGAGCTGCCCTAGCCGGACGCTTTTTCCAGGATCCTGATCCGCAGGGCAGCGTCTCGATAGCGAGGCGCCCGCTCCCGGACCTTCCGATACAATTCGAGGGCCGCGGCGGTCTGGTTCATATCCTCGCGGAGGGCGGCCAGATCGTAGATCAGGGCGAGCTGCGAGAGCGACCCCTCCGGCGCGAGGGCGAGGGCCTTTTCCACCCAGGGGAGCGACTCCGCATAATTCTTCTTTCTCCGGAAGCACTGGCTGATGAGCGAAAAGCTATCAAGGGCCAGCGCCTCGTCCTGAGCGGCCAGCTTGAACTCCTCGACGGCCTCGTCGAGAAGCCCCTGCTCCATGAAGGCCAGGCCGAGGTTATAGCGGACGTCGCGGCTTTCGTGAGCGATCCGCTGCTCGACCCGCTTTCGGAAATCGGCGACGATTTCGGAGAGTCCCTTTTCCAGGGCGCCCGTCTTGACCTTGAGCTGGCCGGCAATTGCCCGCTCCATCGCCTCGCGCTCCTCGCGGATCTTGTCGGAGAGGTCCGGATAGTCCCCGGCCTTTCCTCCCTCCGCCCCGGTGGCGGCCGATGTCAGGTCGGTCCCGCCAAAGATCTCCTCGAGACGGACCGTTTTGGACGGCTTCGCCGGCTTCCGGGCGGGAGCGGCCGGCGCGGGCGGAGGCTCTTCGGGCAGCTCCCCGGCCAGCGTGGATTCCAAGCTCAGAATCCGCTTGATCATGGCCGAAATGTCCACCTCGCCCGCCGCCTTTTCCCGGTCCCGGATCGCGGTTAGCCGGCTCTCGATCCTCGGTTCACCCGGGTAGAGGAGCCGGCTGTCCTCGAGAAGCCGCCGCGCATTCCGGATGAGGCCCTGACCAACATAGAGGTCGACCTTGGCCAGGTTGGTCGTGATCAGGTCCCGGTCCGCTTCGCCCAGGGCCGATGCGCCGGCGGGCGGCTTGACCGCGGCCGCCACAGATGCGACGGACGCGGGATCGGCCCGGACACCCCGCCGGTCGTCCGCCACCGCCCGGTCGCGCCGACAGAGCTCGGCCAGCTCGGCCAGGACGGCCGCACGCTCCGCGTTCAGCCCCTTCTTCCGGAACTCCCGGAGGAGGACCCGGTCGGCGATCTCGAGGTTCGCCCGCTGTCCGCTGAGGCGGTAAATATGGGCCAGCTTCTCCAGGCTGGGGAGATGGGGAGTGCCGGACATGAGGATCAGGCCGAGCAGTCCGATCGCCCGCTCGTCGCGGCCCTTTTGAATCGCGATCGAGACTAAAGGCTCGAACAGGGCGAACGCCCGGTCCGGACGTCCGGCCTTGATCTCGATCCGGCCCAGCTTGAACCGGGCTTCGGAGTGCTCGGGGTCCTGGGCGAGGAGCCGCTCGTAGGACTCGCGGGCCTTCGGAACGTCGCCCGCTTCGGCCCAAACGTCGCCGAGGAGGAGCAGGAATTCCGGACGGGGAGATGCGACCAGGCTCGTCTCGAGCACCGCGATCGCGTCCGCCCGCCGCCCCTTCCCGCCGTACAGGCGGACGAGCCCGCTCACGGTCCGGACGTCGGATTCCTCCAGGGCCAGAGCCTCCCGCAGCGTCTTCTCCGCGCCCTCCGCGTCTCCGCGCGCGAGCTGGATCTCGGCCACCGCGTTGAATTCGGCGACGGCCTGCTCCGTCCGATTCTCGGCGGCCAGCAGGCGGGCCAGCTTCAGCCGGGTATCGAAATCAACCCGGTCGAGGCCGGCCAGCTTCTCGTACATGGAGATCCGGCCGGGGACGTCCCCCCGGTCCTCGAAGACATTCGCGGCATCCAAGTACTGCGCCCGGGCCTCGGCCGTGAATCCCAGTCGGCCGTAGAGGTCGCCCATGCGGGCCAGGATCTCGCCGTTCCCCGGATCGAGCTTGTGGATCTTCTTGGCGAGGGCCAGCGCCTGGGCGAACGCCCCGCGCCGGTCGAGGACGGCCATGTTGGTCAGGAAGATCTTCAGGGCCTTGTCGCGCTGGCCGAGCCGGAGATGGAGGTCGCCGACGATGTTGCCGACCGGCACGTCCGCGGCGCTCCCGTCGAGAAGCTTCCGGTATTCGGCGATCGCCTCCCGGAGCCGGCCGGACCGGGCGCAATCCTCCGCCGCCTCGGTGATGCGTGCGCGGGACGTCATGGGAACAGCTTCGCGTTGAATTGTAAACGAAAACTCGTCCGATGAAAAGCGGAGGGGCCCCGTTCGGCGAGCGCCCGGATGTGGCCGGGTGTCGCGTAGCCCTTGTTCCGTTCCAGGCCGTAACCCGGGAAGAGGAGGGCGAAGCGATCCATCATCTGGTCGCGGAGGACCTTGGCCAGGATGGAGGCGGCGGCGATCGAGAGGCTTTTCCGGTCGCCCTGGAGGACGGCCAGCTGCCGCCCCGCGTAGCCGCGGAGGCCGAACCCGTCCACGAGCACGGCTTCGGGCGGGACGGGGAGCGCCTCCACGGCCCGGCGCATGGCCTCGAGCGAGGCCCGATGGATGTTCATCCGGTCGACCTCGAGGTTCGAGCAGGCGCCGAAGCCGACCGCCGCGGCCGTGGCGAGGAGCGAGGCGGCCAGAGCGCGGCGTCGCCGCGGGGTCAAAAGCTTGGAATCGTCGACGGACGACAGCCACCCGGGACGGGGGGAGGCGGCGGTGATCCAGGAGAGCGGCAGAACGACCGCGGCCGCGACGACGGGCCCGCAGAGGGCCCCGCGGCCGACCTCGTCCACGCCGGCGATGGACCGGACGCCCTTCGCGAAGAAAGACGCCTCGATCTCAAAGTCGGCCACGGGAGCGGATTATCGCTCCTCGCGAAGACGGGCGGACTTCCCTTTCAGGCCGCGGAGGTAGTAGAGCTTGGCCCTCCGGACCTTGGTGTGGCGGACGATCTCGACCTTCTTGATGGACTTGGAATGAAGGAGAAAGATCTTCTCGACGCCGATGCCGAACGAGATCTTCCGGACGGTGAACGAGGCGCTCGGCCCCGCGCCGCGCTTGGCGATCACGTCCCCCTGGAAGATCTGGACCCGTTCCTTGTCGCCTTCCTTGATGATGACGTGGACCTTGACCGTATCCCCGACCCCGAAGGGCTCGGCATCTTTTCTCGTCTGCGTGTTTTCGACCAATTGCATCAGGTTCATCGTTTCTTCCTTTCGTTCGGAGTCGGCTCCAGCAATGTCCGCTCCTCCGGGGACAGCCCGGAGGCGGCGATCAGGTCCGGCCTCCGCCGGATCGTCTTTTCCAGCGCCTTTCGCCGGCGCCAGGCCTCGATCTTCGCATGGTCCCCGGAAAACAGGACCGGCGGGACCTTCATCCCCCGGAACTCCCGGGGCCGCGTATAATGCGGATAATCCAGCCGCCCCGCCACGAACGAGTCGTGGCGGACGGAAGCGGCCTTGCCCACGACCTCCGGCACGAACCGCGCCGTCGCGTCGATGACGACCATGGCCGCGAGCTCGCCGCCCGTCAGCACGTAATCGCCGATCGAGATCTCGTCGGTGGCCAGGCTCTCGGCCACCCGCTCGTCGACGCCCTCGTACCGTCCGCAGATGAGGACGATCTGCGGATGGCGGGCCAGCTCCTCGGCCAGGCGGCCGTCGAACACCCGCCCCTGGGGCGAGAGGAGGACGACCGGCGTCCCCGCCGAGGCCCGCACGCTTTCCACGGCGGCGAAAACGGGCTCGGCCTTGAAGACCATGCCCTCGTCGCCGCCGTAGGGGCGGTCATCCACTTGCCGGTGCTTGCCGGCCGCAAAATCGCGCAGGTTGTGCACCGCGACCTCAACCAGGCCTTTGGCGACCGCCCGCTTGACGATCCCCCCCGAACAAAAGCCCTCGAACATCTCGGGGAAGATCGTGATTATATCAAATCTCATTCAAGTCGAAAAGGCCGTCCGGCGGGTCGACCACGATCCGCCGTCCCACGAGGTCGATCTCGACGCAGATCTCCCGGCTCAGGGGGATGAGGACTTCCCGCGGGCCGGGCGGGCCCTCAACCACAAGGAGGGTCGATTCCCCCAGGTCCATGACGTCCTTCACCATCCCGACCGGGCCGCCGTCGGGGGTGACGACCCCGCAGCCGATCAGATCGAAATCGTAGATCCGGTCGTCCCCGGGCCGCTGCAGGGCATCCTCGGGAACGAAAACCTCCCGTCCGGCCAGGGCATCGGCCGCGGCCAGGGAATCGATGCCCTTGAGCTTGAGCAGATGGGAGTTTTTATAGGGGAGGCAACGCTCAACGTCGAACTCTCGAAATTCCTCTCGATCGTTCAGAAAAACCTTAAAAAAAAACCTTCGGGGACCTGGTCTTCCCGGAGCTTGATCTTCAGTTCCCCGTCTTTGCCGTGGCTCCGCTGGATCTTGGCAATGCTACGCAACTCAGTTTTTTTCAATGATCTCCAGGTTGAAACGGCGTTTCAGTTTCATGCCGGCGGCGCCGAGGATGATCCTCATCGCCCGGGCCGTCCGGCCCTGTTTTCCGATCACTTTCCCCAGGTCCTCGGGGGCGACCTTGAGTTCCAGAATCGTGGTCTGTTCCCCTTCGAGCTGGGACACCACAACTTTGTCGGGCTGGTCCACCAGTGCTTTCGCCATCAATTCAACGAGCTCTTTCACGGTAGCCTCCTTTTCGATAGAGAATGCCGATGCCGGAGAACGCTATTTCTTCTTGGAGACTTTGTCCAGAAGGGATTTGACCGTCGGCGAAGGCTTCGCCCCTCGGTCGAGCCAGAACTTGGCCTTCTCGAGGTCGATGTTGATCTCCGCCGGCTCTTTCAGGGGATTGTAGGAGCCTAAGAATTCCTTGGCCCTGCTCTCGCGCGGTTTCTTGGAGTCGATAACCACAATCCGGTAGGAGGGTTTGCTCCTGGCGCCGAATCTCATCAAACGCAGTGTCATCATGGTAGGTTAATCCATTCTATTAAAATGAGTTAAGATGATAGCCGAAAATGGAGGCCAAGTCAACAGGAAAAAAGGGCGCGCGTCCGGCTATTTCACCGGCAACGGCGGGATAGCGGGGGGCCCGGCCGCCCTCCGGGCCGGAACGCCGGCCGCATCCGGTCACTTGCCGAACGACGACAGCATCTTCTGAAAGACCGACTTCTTCATCATCGTCCGCATTTCCTGGAACTGCTTGAGGAGCTGGTTGACCTCGTGGACCGGCCGGCCGCTGCCGCGGGCGATGCGTTGGCGGCGGCTGCCGTTGATGATCTTCGGGTCGAGCCGCTCGGCGGGAGTCATGGAATTGATGATGGCCTCGAAGTAGACGAGCTTCCGGTCGTCGATTTGGGTCTGGGCCAAGCCCTTGAACGGGCCGACGTTCGGCAGGTGGCTCATCATGCCCGAGAGCGAGCCCATCTTCTTGAGCTGCCCGAGCTGCTTCTTGAAGTCCTCGAAGGTGAACTCCTGCCGACGGATCTTGCGGGCGAGCTCCTCGGACTCCTCGATGTCGGCGTCCTGCTCGGCCTTCTCGATGAGGCTCAGGATGTCGCCCATGCCCAGGATGCGCGACGCCATCCGGTCGGGGTGAAAGACCTCGAGCTTGTCCGACTTTTCGCCGACGCCCACGAACTTAATGGGCTTGCCGGTGACCGAGACCATCGACAGGGCCGCGCCGCCCCGGGCGTCGCCGTCGAGCTTGGTCAGGATGATCGACGTCACCCCGATCCGCTCGGCGAAAGCTTGGGCGCTCTTGACCGCGTCCTGGCCGGTCATGGCGTCTCCGACGTAGATCACCTCGACGGGATCGAGGATCGTCTTGACCATCCGCAGCTCGTCCATGAGCTCGTCGTCCACGTGGAGCCGGCCGGCCGTGTCCACGAGGAGGAGGTCGTTTCCCCGGTTCCGGGTGAATTTCACGAGCTCGCGCAGGGCCTCGTCCGGCCGGGCCATCGCCGCCGCGGTCATTTCGTAGAAGGGGAGATTGAGCGAGCCGGCGATCATCTTGAGCTGGTCCTGGGCGGCGGCCCGCTTGAGGTCGAACGAGACGAGCAGCGGGCTCTTCCCGCGGCCCTTGGCCCAACGGGCGAGCTTGCCGGTCGTCGTCGTCTTGCCGCTCCCCTGGAGGCCGACGAGCATGACGATCGAGGGCGAGGTCCCGGCGAAGGTCAGTGGCTTGTCCGAAACGCCGAGGATCTCGGTCAGCTCGTCGCGGACGATCTTGATGACCTGCTGGCCGGGGGTGAGGCTGTCGAGCACGGCCTGGTCGAGGGCCTTGGCCTTGATCCGGGCCTCGAACTCCTTGACGACCTTGTAGTTGACGTCGGCCTCGAGGAAGGCCATCCGGATCATCTTCAGGGCCTCGCCCATATTCTTTTCGGTGATTTTGCCCTCGCCCTTGAGGAACTTCATCACCTTCTGGAGGCGGTCGGACAGTTGGTCGAACATGTTGGGCTATCCTCGATCGAAACGGCCCGGTTATCATAGGGCAAACGTCCGGGAGCCGTCAACTCGGCGCATTGAAGTTTCGGGCGGCCGGTGCTAAAGCGGGGCCGGGGCCCTTTTCCGAGAGAAAAAGTGTCTTGCCCCCCGCTTCTTGGCATATAATATCCACGGTCCCATGAAGCTCCTCAAGATCGGCATCTCGGGCGTGCGGGGCATCGTCGGCGAATCGCTCACCCCCAAGCTGGTCATGGATTTCGCCGCGGCCTTCGGCACGTTCGTCAACGCCAAAACCGTCCTCGTCGGCCGTGACACGCGGGTCTCCGGCCCCCTGCTCCACGCCGCCTGCGTGTCGGCCCTTGTGTCCACGGGCTGCGACGTCCACGACCTGGGCGTCTGCCCGACGCCGGTCCTCCAGCGCCTCGTCGTGAAGCTCCGGGCGAAGGGCGGGGTGGCGATCACGGCCGGGCACAACGACATCGCCTGGAACGCGCTGACGTTCATCAACCGGGACGGGACCACCCTCAATCCCTTCCAGGGGGCCGAGGTCCTGGACCTCTATCACCTCGGAAAATTCCGGAAGGCCGGGACCGACGGCCTCGGCCAGGTCCGGGACCTGGAGCATTACGCCGACGACTACTTCGAAGCGCTCCGGGCGTTCCTCGATGTCGAGGCCATCGCCAAGGCGAAGCTGCGGGTCGTCATCGACGCCTGCAACGGGGCGGGGGCGGGGCTCCTCGAGCGCATGGCCCGGGCCCTCCATTTCGAGCTCGTTCCGGTCAACACCGAGCCCAACGGCTTCTTCCCCCACGATCCCGAGCCCCGGCCGCGCAACGCCCAGCAGGTCGTCTCGATCCTCAAGGTCGTGAACGCCGACGTCGGGTTCCTCCTCAACAGCGACGTCGGCCGTGTCTCCCTCGTCAGCGAAACGGCCGAGAGCCTCTCCGAGGAATTCACGTTCCCCCTGATCGCGAACGAATACCTCAAGACCCGCCGCGGCCCGGTCGTGACCAACCTCTCGACCTCGCGCATGATCGAGGACGTGGCCCGGGTCCGGGGCTGTCCCATCGTCCGGACCAAGGTGGGCCAGTCGTACGCGGTCTACGCCCTGCAGCAGGAGGAGGCCGTCCTCGCCGGCGAAGGGAGCGGCGGCGTGGCCTTCCGCGCCTTCCACCCGGCCTTCGACGGCTTCCTAACGATGGGCTATATCCTCGAAACTCTGGCCCGGCAGGGCAAGAAGGTTTCCCGGCTCATCGAGGAGCTGCCCCGCTACCACATCGTCAAGGAGAAGATCTATTGTCCGCCGGCCCGGATCCACTCCGTGGTGAGCGAGGTGAAGAAATTCTTCCGGCGCCACGAGATCGACGCCTCCGACGGCATCCGGGTCGAGGACAAGACGGGCTGGGTCCAGGTCCGGACCTCCGGGACCGAGCCCATGATCCGGATCATCGCCGAGGACGAGTCCAAAGAGCGGGCCCGGGAGCGGGCCGACGAGGTCATCCAATTCATCGGCGTGCCGGCCCCATGAAAAAACCATCCTCCCTCAAGATCAGCATCTCCGGCGTCCGGGGGATCATCGGCGACAGTCTGACCCCGCAGCTCGCCGGGGCGCTCGCCCAGGCGTTCGCAAGCTACGTCGGCGGCGGCCCGATCATCGTCGGCCGCGACGCGCGCACGTCCGGGCCGATGCTCGCGCAGGCGGTCATCGCCGGGCTGCTCGCGGCCGGCGGCCAGCCCGTGGACGTGGGCATCTGCCCCATCCCCTCCTTCCTTATCCTGACCAAGGAGTGCCGGGCCTCGGGCGGCATCGCCGTCACGGCCAGCCACAACCCCAAGGAATGGAACGGGCTGAAGTTCATCAGCCGGGCCGGGCTGTATCTCACGCCCCACCAGACCGAGGAATTCCTCGACATCTACCACCAGGGCGAATTCGCTTTCGTTGGGCCGGAGCGCCTCAAACCCGTCCGGACCGAGCCGCATCCGGTCGAGCCGCACCTCCGGAAGCTCCTCGCCCATTTCGACACGGAACTCATCCGCCGCCGAAAATTCAAGGTGGCGGTCGACTGCGGCAACGGCGCCGGGGTCCTGCTCGCTCCCCGGTTCCTCGAGGCGCTGGGCTGCGAGACGGTCTTCCTCAACGCCGAGCCCGACGGCTCCTTCGCCCACGCCTCGGAGCCCACCCCGGAGGCCATCGCCGAGATCCGGCGGTTGGCGCCCCGGATCGGGGCCGACGTCGGCTTCGTCCAGGACGCCGACGCCGACCGGCTGGCCCTGGTCGACGAGAAGGGCCAACCGCTCGGCGAGGAGCTGACCCTGGCCCTGGCCGCGCATTACGTCCTCGGCCGCCGGACGGGGTCGGTCGTCTGCAACCTCTCGACGACCCGGGCCATCGACGACATCGCCGCCGCGCGCAAAGCCCCGGTCTTCCGGACGAAGATCGGCGAGATCAACGTGGTGGAGAAGGTCCTCGCTTCCGACCCGCCGGCCGTGATCGCCGGCGAGGGCAACGGCGGCGTCATCCTGCCCGAGATCCATCCCTGCCGCGACAGCTTCGCCGGGATGGGCCTGATCCTCGAAGCGATGGCCTCCACCGGAAAAACGCTCTCCGCACTCCGGAAGCAGATCCCGAAATACATCATGATCAAGGACAAGATCGAAGGGTCGGCCGAGCAGGCCCACCGGCTCATCGGCCTCCTGAAGAAAGCCTATGACGGCCAGGGCCGGATGAGCCTGCTCGACGGCCTCAAGGTGGACTTTCCGGACCACTGGATCCACGTCCGGCCCTCGAACACCGAGCCGATCATCCGGGTGATCGCCGAATCCCGGTCCTCGGAGACGGCCAAGGCGGCGATCCGCCGGCTGAAGGGCCGGATCGCCGAGCTGCGGAAGAAGATTTGAGCAATTTGAGCGATTTGAGCAAGTTGAGCCTCAAGGGGAAGCCCGAATCCACCCTCCTCCAAAACATCGAGATCTACACCCCGACCCGGCGGATCGCGGACGGCGCGATTCTCATCCGGAACAGCAGGATCGTCTGGGTGGGGACAAAAAAGGGGGCGGCTCGGTTTTCCCGAGGAAAAATGGAACCCTCCCCTTTTTCTTCCAGGCCGATGAAAATTCACGACGGCCGGGGGCTCATCGCCGCGCCCGGCTTCATCGACATCCATCTCCACGGCGGGCGCGGCGCGGATTTCATGGATGCCACCCCGGCGGCCGCCGTCCGCGTCCTCCAAACGCATTTGAGGAAGGGGACGACCTCCGCCGTCCCGACGCTCATGACCGCCCCGCAGGCGGACATCCTCGCCGCCATCCGGGCGGTCCGGGCCGCGGCCGCGGGGACGGACGTGATTCCGGACGTCCTCGGCCTGCACCTCGAGGGGCCGTACATCTCGGCCGAAAAGCGGGGCGCGCAGCCTCTCGCCGCCGTCCGGCCTTACGCGGCCCGCGAGGTGCGCGAATATCTTCGGGCGGCCGGCGACGGCGGGATCCGGATCATGACCCTCGCCCCCGAAGTCCCCGGCGCGGCCGCGCTCACGGCCTTTTTGATCGCGCACGGCATCGTCGCCGCGGCCGGTCATTCGAACGCCGACTTCGCCCGGGCGGCGCGGGGCCTCCGCGCCGGAATATCCCACGGGACGCATCTCTTCAACGCCATGACCGGACTGTTCCATCGGGACCCCGGACTGGCCGGCGCCCTGCTCCTCGACGACCGCGCCTCGGTCGAGCTCATCGCCGACGGCGTGCATCTCCATCCCGCCGTCGTGGAGACGGTCCTCCGGCTCAAGCCGGCCGATAAGGTCATCCTCGTCACCGACGCCACGCGTCACGCGGGCCGGGGCTCACGGCCCTTCCGGACGGAGGACGGGAAGCTCTACGGCAGCACGATCACCCTCGACGCCGCCCTCCGGAACGTCGTCCGCTGGACGCGGCGGCCCCTGACCGAGGTCCTTCCCCTGCTGACCCTGAACCCCGCGCGCCTGCTGGGGGTCGAAAAACGCAAGGGCCGCCTGGCCCGGGGGTGCGACGCCGACATCGTCCTCCTGGACCGCGCCCTCAACGTCAAGCGCGTGTTTCTCGGGGGCAAAGAAGTTCTTTTTTGCCGACCATGAGCGAGAACGAAGCTTCGGACAAACACAGAACCCTCCTTTCCATCCTCATCGCCCTGGCGGCGGTCACGGGCGCGCTGGTCAGCTGGCATGCTTTGCGGGTGGGCGGCGCCGCATCCGGCGAGGACGGCAAGGCCGTCACCGCGGCGCTCGACGAAGCGGCGAGCGAGAGCGCCATTGCCTCGGAGATTTTCGGCTATCTGACCAATGCCCGCCGGTTCCAGCTCCACCGGGACAACGCCAAGGCCGTCCGGGAGGACGCGATGAAGAACGCCGCCGTCCCGGACCGGTGGCTCGACGAATGGCAGGGGGAGAGCATCCGGGCCCAGGCCCGGATCGCCGAGCTCGACACCGATTTCCTGAAGACCGAAGGCGGGCGATGGACCTTCGACCGCGAACGATACGAGCGGACACGCCGCAGCCAGATCGCGATGGAGAAGGCGCTCGATCCAGCGCCGTTCATCGAACGCTCGGCCGCCAAGCGCCGGGAAGCAAATCTGCTCGTCTCGTTCAACGCCCTCTTTGCGGCGGCGATCTTCTTATTCACCGTCGCCCTCAAGACCGACCTGCGGGGCAAGCTCGTCTGGACGGCCGCCGGCGGATTAGCGTACCTGGCGGGAGCGGGGCTCGCCCTGTGGCGCGTTCTGGCCTGAGGAGCCTGTGATGGAACCCCGCCCCGCGAACCGCAACCGGCTGATCCTGCGTCTCAAGGACGACAAGGCCTTCAAGACGACGGTGACCCTGCTCCTGGCCGGACTCACGATCGTGACGAGCCTGATCGTCATCTTCAACGTCCAGGCTTCGGCCCGCGGGTCGGCGGCCGGCCGCGACAGCCGCATCTTCGGGATCCGTTATCTGACCCACCTCGACCGGGCCCAATGGGAATTCGCCGCCGAGAAGGACGCCCTCGATTTCTATAAAGAACTGTCCGGGTTGATGATCCAAGCCCAGGCCTACGAAGGGATGGCCGGCGCCGGCGACGCCCTCTTTTACAAGTTGACGCGCGACCGCCTGGACAAGCTCCGGTCCGTCCTGGCCGCCGAGGGGGAATTGACCCGGCCGCCGTATTTCAATCCCCAGGGCGGCGTCCCCGACCTCCTCCAATACTACCTGGACCGGATCTACATCCCCGCGGCCGAAATCCTGGAGCGTCAGGAACAGAAGAAGGCCGAGGGCGGTTTCTGGGGATCGAAATCCGACGCCTATACCGCCGGTCTGGCCGTCATGGCCGTGGCCGTTTTCCTCCTGACCCTCTCCCTCGTCATCGGGGGGAAAATCCGGTTCTTCATGGCCGGGGCGGGCCTCCTCCTCGTCGCGGCCGTGATCTCGATTTCCGCAGTCACCGGAACACGGGACTGGAGCGGCCCGGCGGACGAATCCATTCGAGAATATGCCCGCGCCGCCGGACACGCGACCCGTGCTCAGATTATTTTTAACCTGACCGGGGACCCGGGCGCCACGCTTTCGGCCGCCGCGGAGGCCGAGGCGAACATTGACCGGGTCCTCGCCCGCGAGCCGCGGTATCGCGCGGCGATCCAGATCCGGGCGCGGCTCCGGACGCTCAAGGGCGAGACCCTGTTTTACGGCGGCAAGGCCGAAGAGAGCCGCGGGGAACTCGAAAAGGCCGCGGCCGATCTCGACACGCTCCTCCGTGCCGGCCCGACGGACGGCTACCTGTATTGGTCGCGGGGATACGCGGAGTACATCATGGGCCGCCGGGACGCCAGCCTGCGCTCGATCGGGCGGGCTCTCGAGCTTCTGCCCGATCAGGGATTCGCCCTAGGTGTGGCCAAGGCGGCCGCGCTGCTCTGCGGCGGAAAAGCCTCGGAGGGCGGCGCGTCCCTGGACGAGGCGATCGAATACGCGTTCCGCAAACCCCTGGCGTCCGACCCCCTCGTCTTTCGGACGTTCATCCACAACCTGGAGCGCACCCAGGAGCTCGGACCGGTGGACGGACTGCCGGCCATGATCCGGCGGTTGAAGGAGGCCGCAGTCTCCTTGGCCGTCCTAAAGAAAAGCCGTCCCCTCGGGGAACAATCCGAGATCGCCCCGCCCCGGTTCGTCGCTCCGGTCTATGACAAGCGGGGCGAGATCACCGACGTCCCGCCCTGCGATCGGTTCCCCAAGTCCACCGCCCGCGCCTATTTCTTCCTGGAGCTCAAGGGGATGCGGAGCGGCCAGTCCATCGTCCGCAAAGTCTACCGGCGCCTCCCCGGGCAGCCGTTCTGGATCGAACAGCTCCTGCTCGGCCGGGCGGAGCATTGGGAGGGGCCGGCCGAAGCCCGCCTCCTCGGCGACGTGGAAAATCCCATTCCCGAGGCCGGACAGGTGCTGGCCGGCGGGGATTATCGGATCGAGATTTACATCGACGGCAATCTCAAGGCGACGAGCTTCTTCACGATCCTCTAAATCGAGATCTTGATCCCCGCCGCGATCAGCAGGAACGACGGGTTGACCTGGAACGTTGTCATGTTGCCGGCCATGTACTCAGCGTCGCCGGCCGCGAAATTCCAACCCTTGATGGTCGATAAGATCCCGTCGTACGTGCCCGGGGCCAGCATCCAGGTCAGGTCCTTCTTGGGGCAGAAGAAATAGCGGGCCTCGACCACGAGCGCCAGGCTGGTCGAAAATTTGAAGCCGAGTCCGGCGCCGGCGTTGCCGCCGAAGGCCGTCCAAGAAGTTTTTGGGATATCCGCCGCCACGGGGATGATGTCAATCTGCTGAGAGGTCGGAGAGTAATTTGAAACGCCGTATCCGAAGGTCGTGGCGGCTTGGAACGAATTGCTGAAGAGCGTGGGACCTCCCGAGATGTAGGCGTCGAGCGCACCGCTCCCGAATCTCGCAATGAGGTTCACGCAGATAGGCATAACGCTCAGGCTTCCCGTCCCCGTCCAACTGGCGCCATCGTTGTAGCTCCCGCCGCCTACCTGCGAGGACCAGGTCCAGACCATGGTGAAGTCGGCCGCCGCCGGGACATCGGACTTGAGGTACCCCCCGGAAAGCTGGATGCCGAAGCTGGGGCTGAAGAAGTAGGAGGCCGACGCGCCGAAGTACATGCCGTTCTTCGAGGTGCCGGTGACAGTCTCGCTCTCGTCGACGTTGGTAAGCCAATATTCGCTCCACGTATCCCCGTACTGGGTGGTTCCTTTGACGCTCGTCATGGCCAGTCCGCCGAATAGGCCGATTTCGAGGTTTGAAAAGGCGGCACCGCCCGGCTCAGGCCGGGACTCGGGCTGGGGCGAAACGGGCTGGGGCTGCGCGATCTGCGGTTTCGGGGCGTCGGCGATTTCCTCGACGACAACGCTGCTGACGAAGCCTTTCTGGCCTCCGGGGAGGGCGATCTGGTACCAGTCGCCGACCTTCACGATGACGTCGAAGGTCTGGCCGTTCTCGGCCACCATGACCACGTCCGCGCTCGCGTCCGCCGTGCTCCGGATATTAGCCCGCGCGACCGCGATCTTGACCTTGATGGTCGCCCCGCCGTCCGGGATGCCCGGGGCGGATTCGAAGCCGAGGCCCGGCCCGGCGGGGGAAGTCCCGGAATCGATGATGCCGGCGAAAGAGGCAACCGCCAGGGCTATCACCCCAAAAAGAACGAAGAAAATGGATTTTCTCATGCTTGCTCTCCTTAAATCATAGTATCCATCCCGCCTCCCCGGAAGTCAATGAGCAGGAGAGGCGGGGCGAATCCCCCTTGTCCGGCCCCGGGGGTTACCCCCAAGGCCCTCATAGCGGAGGGGAGCCCCATCGCGAAGGCGATGGGAGGGAACCGACGGGACTGGTTCCCCCGGAGGGCCGGGGGCGGACCCCGGCGTCGGACAGAGAGGCCCCGGCCCTCCGAGTTGACTTTGCCCGGCCGTTGCTGTTAAGGTATTTATACTTTTCCGTCAGAGTGACCTATAACATGAAGAAAACAAAGAGCTTTTCCGATTCCGAAGAGGAGATGCCCATGAGCTCGAAGATCGATTTTGACGAAATCAACCGGATCATCAAAGTCCTGGAAGACAAGAACCTTGCCCAGTTCGAGCTGGAGATCGAGGGCTTCAAGATCAAGATCGCCCGGACCGCCGCAGCGCCGGCCGCGGTCATACCCTCGGCCGGGCCCCTGGCTCCGCCCCGCTCCGCCGAAATTTCCCCGTCCGCCGGAGCGGCGGCGTCCGATGCGCCGGTCCCGGCCGGCCAAGTTTCCGTCCACTTCGTCACCTCGCCCATGGTCGGCATGTTCTATCGCGCCCCGGCGCCGAACGCCCCCCCGTTCGTGGAGATCGGCGAACCCGTCAAGAAGAAGCAGACGCTCTGCATCATCGAGGCCATGAAGCTCATGAACGAGATCGAGTGCGACCTGGACGGCGTCGTCAAGGAGATCTTCGTCGAGAACGGCAAGCCCGTCGAATACGGGCAGCGGCTCTTCTCCATCGTCCCCCAAGCGTAAGGCGCCATGTTTTCGAAGATCCTCATAGCCAACCGCGGCGAGATCGCCCTCCGGATCATCCGGGCGGCCAAGGAGCTCGGGATCCGGACGGTGGCCGTCTTTTCCGAGCCCGACCGGACCTCGCTCCACACCCTCCTCGCCGACGAGAAGTTCTGCATCGGTCCGGCCCGGGCCATGGACAGCTACCGGAACATCGCCAACATCCTGACCGTGGCCGAGCTGACCAAGGCCGACGCCATCCACCCCGGGTACGGATTTCTGGCCGAGAACCCGCGCTTCGCCGAGATCTGCGAGACGGCGGGCGTGACGTTCATCGGCCCGCCCGCCTCGATCATTCGCCTGATGGGCGACAAGAACCGGGCCCGCCAGGAGATGGCTAGGGCCAAGCTGCCCGTCATCCCGGGCAGCGACAGGATCATCGAGGAGATCGGGGACGCGAAGGACACCGCCCAGAAGATCGGCTACCCGGTCATCATCAAGGCGACCGCGGGCGGCGGCGGGAAGGGCATGCGCATCTGCCGCACCCCGCAGCACCTCGAGGATCAGTTCCAGATCGCCCAGAACGAGGCCAAGTCCGCCTTCGGCGACCCGTCCCTCTACATCGAGAAATACCTGTCCGACGCCCACCACATCGAAATCCAGGTCGTCGTCGACAAGAAGGGGACGGTCATCGTCTTCGGCGAGCGCGATTGCTCGGTCCAGCGGAAGTATCAGAAAGTGATCGAGGAATCGCCCTCGCCCTTCGTGGACGAGCGGCTCCGCAAGCGGATGATGAGCGCCGTCGAGGACGCGGTCAAGGCCATCGGCTACCAGAACGTCGGGACCTTCGAGTTCCTGGTGGACGACAACAAGAAGTTCTACTTCATGGAGGTCAACACCCGCATCCAGGTCGAGCACCCGATCACCGAGAGCGTCTACGGGATCAACCTGGTGAAGGCCCAGATCCAGGCGGCCGCGGGCGAGAAGGTCACGTTCCCCTTCGAGCTCCAGATGCGGGGCCACGCCATCGAGTGCCGGATCAACGCCGAGGACCCGGCGACCTTCGTTCCCTCTCCGGGAAAGATCGAGTTCCTCGTCCTGCCGGGGGGCGAAGGCATCCGGGTGGACTCGGCCGCCTACGGCGGCTGGCAGATCCCGCCCGATTACGATTCGCTCATCGCCAAGATCATCGCCTACGCCCCCAACCGGCAGCTGGCCATCAAGAAGATGCAGACGGCGCTCGAGATGACGACGATCGTCGGGGTCAAGACGAACATCCCTCTCCACCTGAGCATCCTGGCCAATACGGATTTCCAGAAGGGCACGTACAGCACCCAGTTCCTGGAGAAGATGCTGCAGCTGAACGGCGGGGCGAAATAGCGGGCTTACTTCGCCGCGCGCTTGAGGTAGATCCGGACGTCGAAGGCGCCGTCGTTGTCGCCGGTGACGTTCTCGTTCACGCCGAGAAGGAGCCGCCCGGCCGCGGGGAACATGATCCTGTTTTCCTTCCCGACGAAGAACACCTCGCCGATTCCCCGCTCGATCCTCTCCCCCTCCCGGACCTTGCAGATCAGGGCCCCGAGGTTCTGGTCGAGGAGCGGCTGCTGCATCGTCCGCAGGGGCAGACCTTCGGGCCCGCAGGCCGCGATAGGGTTGTCGTTCTGGAGGGAGACCGAGCCTTCGGCCTGGAAATAATATTCCTGCCCTTTCTGGACGTTCAGCCCCGTGTCCGTCCAGGCGGCGGTCCCGGCGACCTGGACCTTGCGGGCGAGGTCGAAATCGGGCGGGACCTCCTGCGGACCGCCGGGAGGGGCGACGAGAAAGAGGAAGAGCAGGGTGAGCGAAAGCCGAACGGCGCGGGCGCGGAAATTTTGCAGGGACCCTTTCGGGCCGCGGAGCTTCATCCGCTCTCTTCGTCCCGGGGTATTCGTTTTCATAGGGATTTCATGTTCAAGATGCCGAGCATCGCCTCGTGGACGAGGCCGTTGCTCGCGCAGACCTCGGACCGGTAAATGTCGACCGGCCGCCCCGCGAAATCCGTGATCCGGCCGCCGGCCTCCCGGAGGACGACCGCGCCGGCCGCCGTGTCCCAGGGGCTGAGCTTCATTTCCCAGAAGCCGTCGAACCGGCCGCAGGCGACGTAGCACAGGTCGAGGGCGGCCGAGCCGCAGCGGCGGATGGCCTGCGTCCGGAGAAGGAATTCGTCGTGATGGCGCATGTTGGCCCGCGTTTCGCGGATGTCATAGGGAAAGCCCGTCGCGAGCAGAGTCCGGTCGAGATTGTCGATCTCCGAGACCCGCGCTACCGTCCCGTTGAAGAACGCGCCGCCGCCCCGCTCGCCCCAGAACGTTTCGCCGCTCACCGGATTGTGGACGACGCCGCAGACGAGTTCGCCCTGCCGCTCGAGGGCGAGCGAAACGCAGAATACGGGGAAGCGGTGGGCGAAGTTCGTCGTGCCGTCCAGGGGATCGAAGACCCAGCGGAATTCGGCCCCGCTCAGCTCGCTGAGCCCCTCCTCCGCCAGGAAATCGTGGCCGGGGAACCGGGCCGAAAGACGGCGGAAGATGAGGTCCTGGGAGGCCAGGTCGGTTTCGGTGACGAGATTGACGATGCCTTTGAACCGGACCTCGCCGGCGCGGGCATAGTCGGCTTTGAGGAGCGCGCCGGCTTCGCGGGCGACATCCAGCGCGGCAGCGAGATATATCGAATGCTCTCCCATGGTGGGAGTATCATACCAAGACAGTCGGAACGGGGCAATATCCCAAACTTTTTGCCCTTTATTCCGTACTATAGTATGATATTTTGCTCCGAAAGGCTCTCAACATGAAGAAGAAAACGATCATCATTCTGGCCGTCATCGTCGTCCTCGTCCTCGTCGCCGTCCTCGGGCTGGGTTCCCGGGGGGAGAAAGGCGTCAAGGTGACCCTGGACAAGGTCAAGAGGACGGATCTGACCTCGATCATCTCGGCCTCGGGCGAGATCAAGCCCAAGAAAAGCATCAACATCAGCGCCCTCATCCCCGGCCGGATCGTGAAGATCGGCGTCAAGGAAGGCGATGTGGTCAAGGCCGGCGACTTCCTCCTGAAGCTCGACGCCACCCAGTACGAAGCCAACGCCGAGCGGGACCGGGCCTTCATCCAGTCCTCCCAGGCCGAGCTCATCAAGGCCCAGACGACGCTCGCCAAGAACCAGAGCTTCTACAACCGCCAGAAAAACCTCTCTGACAACGGCCTCATCTCCAAGGAACTGCTCGAGCAGGCCAAGTCCCAGCTCGACATCTCCGACGCCGGCGTCCGGTCGATCAATTTCCAGATCCTGCAGGCCCAGGCCTCCCTCAAGAGCACCCTCGACAACCTGGGCAAGACCGTGTTCTCCTCCCTCATCGACGGGGTCATCACCAGCCTCCGTGTCGAGGAGGGCGAGATGGCCATCATCGGCACCATGAACAACCCGGGCACGGTCCTCATGACCATCGCCGACCTCTCGGTCATGGAGGTCGAGGTCCAGGTCGACGAGACCGACGTCCCTGGCGTCCAGCTCGGCCAGACGGCCGACATCCGGGTCGACGCCTTCCCGAACCAGGTCATCAAAGGCAAGGTGACCGAAATCGGGAGCTCCGCCCTCCAGAAGACGACGCTCGCCGCCTCCTCCAACACCCAGGAGTCCAAGGACTTCAAGGTCGTGGTCACCCTCGAGAACCCATCCAAGCTCCTGAAGCCGGGCCTCTCCGCCTCGGCCGACATCATCGCCGCCGAGAAGAAGGGCGTCCTGGCCGTGCCCATCTCGGCCCTCGTCCTGCGGGACAAGAAGGCCAGCACCGCCGACCCGGTAGCCCCCGCCGCTCCGGCCGCATCGATCAAGAAGACCGGCGGCGAGGAAGAGGGGGTTTATACCGTGGCCGCCGGACGGGCCAAGTTCGTTCCTGTCAAGAAGGGCATCATGGGCGAGTTGATGATCGAAATCACCGACGGCCTGTCCGAAGGGCAGGAGATCGTGGCCGGCCCCTACGATGCCCTTCGCCAGCTCAAGGACGACACGCTCCTCAAGCCCGATATCAAGAAAGAAGACGCCAAGAAATGAGCGCTCCGAACAGCCCCGTCATCGCCATCGAGCGCCTCGGCAAGACCTACGAGCTCGGCAAGACGCAGGTCAAGGCCCTCATCGACGTGACGTTCGATGTCCAGAGAAACGAATTCATGGCCATCATGGGGCCGTCGGGCTCCGGCAAATCGACGCTCATGAACCTCCTCGGTTGCCTGGACACGCCCACCGAGGGCACCTACGTCCTGAACAGCAAGATCGTCAGCCAGATGACCGAGAACGATCTGGCCTACACCCGCAACCGCGAGATCGGGTTCGTCTTCCAGGTCTTCAACCTCCTCCCGCGGGCGACCGCCTTCCGCAACGTCGAGCTTCCGCTCATCTACAAGGGCATGAAGAAGAAGGAGCGGGAGGAGAAGGTCCGCCGGGCGATCGCCATCGTCGGAATGTCCGACCGGATGGACCACCATCCCCCCGAGCTCTCGGGCGGGGAGCGGCAGCGGATCGCCATCGCCCGGGCCCTGGTCAACGAGCCCTCGCTCCTCCTGGCCGATGAGCCGACGGGCAACCTCGATTCCAAGACCGGCCAGGAGATCCTGAACCTCTTCCACAAGCTCCACGAGGCCGGGAACACGATCATCATGGTCACCCACGACTCGAACGTCGCCCAGCAGACCGAGCGCATCCTCTTCCTCAAGGACGGCCGCCTCGAGCGCGAGGTCAAAAAAGGGACCTGACCCCTCTCCGTCGCTCATTTGACAGACAATCGCCCGTCCTATAAATTAAGGCCATGAAGGATTGCCTCTTTGAGGGCTCGCTCGCCGAGACCCCGTTCCCCCGGCTCCTCTTCATCCTTTGGCAGCGCGAAGCCACGGGCCGCCTCCTCCTCCGGAAACAGGCCGCGGAGACCCGGTTCTTCTTCGAACAAGGGAAGCTCGTCATCGACAAGGGATCGTTCCCCGAGAAGGACTTCCTCAAAGCCCTGGTCAAGAAGAAGGTCCTCCCCGCCGAGTCCGCCCGGCAGTGCGAAAAGCACGCGGCCGAGGCAGGCGTCTCCTATCTCCGGGCCATCAGCGAGCTCGGCCTCGTTTCGCCCCTGCCTCTCTGGAACCTGATGGAGTCTTTCTTCGTCCGACAGCTCTTCCCGCTTTTCGCCCAGACCGACGGGACGTTCACCTCCGAGCCCGGGATCCCGCTCGCCGACGGCGAGCGGCTCGGCCTCCTGCCGACGGCCGACATCATCCTCCAGGGCATCCGCCAAATCCGGGACGGGGACCTGCTCGAACGGCTCCTGCCGGACGAGAACGAGCCCATCTACGTCGCCGCGCCCCATTTCCTCCACCGCCTCGATTTCGAGCCGCATGAGCGGTACGCGCTCGGCCTACTGCAGCGCTCACCGAACCTCAAGAGCTTCTATGAGCGCTCCGAGCTCGGGCGGGCGCAGAGCCGGAAGGTCCTCTTCGCCCTGGCCTGCTTCGATATTCTGGCCGCTCCCGAAAAGGACCCCCAGAACCGGCCGGCCGGCGAGGGGAGCGCCGGGGCCGAGGCCGTCCTCGCAGCCCTGAACGAAAAGTGCGCTTACATCCACAAATACATCACCAAGCAGATCGGCCCCCTCGCCCACACCATCCTCGGGAACAGTCTCGAGGAGGCCCGCTCGCATCTCGGTCTCGTCTTCCAGAAGACCCGGCTCCTCGCGGACGGGCGGGTCGAGATCGATCCCGCCTTCGAAACGAGGGCGAGCCACCTGCCCGAGGAGCTCTACCGGGCCCTCCTCCGGGGCTTCGACGAGATCCTGATGGCCGAGGTGCTGGCCGTGAAGAAGGCCCTGGGCACCGCCCACGAGTCCACGCTCGTCCGGGCGCTGGAGAAGGTCGGATGCCTCTGAGACGCAAGCAAATCCTCGCCCTGCTCGTCCTCGTCACCCTTCTCGCTATCTATGTCCTTATCCAAATTGCGACCTGACGCCAAGATCTTCGTCCTCGTGGTCGGCCCGACCGGCGCCGGCAAGAGCGCCGCGGCCATGAGTCTGGCCGAGCGCCTGGACGGCGAGATCGTCAATTGCGATTCGATGCAGGTCTACCGGGGCTTCGACATCGGCACGGACAAGCCGCCGGCAGAGGACCGCCGCCGCGTGCCCCACCACCTCCTGGACATCATCGACAGTCGGACGCAGTTCACGGCCGCCGATTTCGCCGCCCGGGCGGTCGAGGCGATCGGCGCCATCCGGGCGCGCGGCCGGCGCCCCTTCGTCGTGGGCGGGACGGGGCTCTACGTCAAGGCCCTTGTCGACGGGCTCTTCCCCGGTCCCGGCCGGAACGACGCGGTGCGCGAAGCGCTCGAGCGGGAGGCGCGCGAGCTCGGGCTCGAAGCGCTCTGGAGCCGCCTGCGGGAGGCCGACCCGGCCTACGGGGCGAAGGTCGGTGTCCGCGACCGGGTCCGCATCGTGCGGGCCCTCGAAGTGATCGCCCTGACCGGCCGGCCGATGTCGGAGAATTTCCGCGGCACGCGCAGCCTGATCGCCGATTTCCGCATTCTCAAGATCGGCCTCGACTGGGATCGGGCCGAGCTCTACCGCCGGATCGAGGCCCGGGTCGACCGGATGTTCGAACGGGGTTGGGTCGAGGAAGTGGCCGGCCTGCTCGCCTCGGGCGTCGACGAATCCGCCCCGGCTTTCCGGGCGCTGGGCTACGAACACGTCCTGCGGCACCTCAAGGGCGAGATCGGCCGGGACGAGGCCGCCGCCCGGACCAAGATCGATACGCGCCACTACGCCAAGCGGCAGTTGACCTGGTTCCGGAAGATGGACGGCCTGCGCTGGTTCCGGCCCGACGATCTCGACGCGATCCGGGCCTTCATCGAAGCGGAGTGGAACTGACATGAACAACACCATCCGGGAAAACGCCATCCTGGTCCATCTCGCGACCAACCCCCGCCAAAAACTCGAGGCCGGGGAGTCCGTGGATGAGCTCGCCGGGCTCGTCCGCGCGGCCGGCGCCCGGGTCGTGGAGAGGGTCTTCCAGGTCCGACCGAAGGTCAACCCCAAGACCTTCATCGGCGAAGGCAAGGTCGAGGAGGTCCGGCGCCTGGCCAAGGAGCTCGACGCCGGGCTGGTCGTATTCGACAACAACCTCAGCCCCACCCAGCTCCGGAGCCTGGAGAAGGGCCTCGACGCCCGGGTGGTCGACCGGACCCAGCTCATCCTCGACATCTTCGCCCAGCGGGCCCGGTCGAGCGAGGGCAAGCTCCAGGTCGAGCTCGCCCAGCTCAATTATCTCCTGCCGCGGCTGGTCGGGAAAGGCAAGGAGCTGTCGCGGCTCGGCGGCGGCATCGGGACGCGCGGGCCCGGCGAGAAGAAGCTCGAAGTGGACCGGCGTTGCATCCAGGACCGGATCGCCCGGATCAAGCGCGAGATCCGGAACGTCCAGAAGCGGCGCGCCGGCCAGCGGCGGAGCCGCCGCGAGAGCCTCATCCCCCTCGTGGCCCTCGTCGGCTACACGAGCGTCGGGAAGTCGACCCTCTTCAACCGGCTGGCCCATGAGTCGACGTTCACCTCGCCCCAGCTGTTCGCGACGCTCGACCCGGTCGTGCGGCGCGCGTCGTTTCCCGACGGGCTGAGCTATTTCCTGAGCGACACCGTCGGGTTCATCAAGAAGCTCCCGGTCGAGCTCGTCACCTCGTTCAAGGCCACCCTCGAGGAGGTCAACGAGGCCGACCTCATCCTCCACGTCATCGACCTGAGCGCGCCGGCGGCCGACAGCCAGAAGGAGGCCGTGGACAAGATCCTGGGGGACATCGGCGCAACCGATATCCCGAGCCTCAGGGTTTACAACAAGATCGACCGCCTCCCCGAGGCGTCGGAGCTCCTGAAGCGGAACGGCCGGCCCGGGACGGAGGGGTTCTACGTCTCCGCGGCCACGGGCGACGGCCTCCCCGCCCTCAAGGAGCGTCTCCGCTCTTTACTTTTCCAGCGACTCCAATTATTTTATGTGCGCATCCCCCGCGACAAGACGGACGTCCTCGAGACGTTCCCGAAATGGACGATCGTCCTGAAACGCCGGGAGAGCGGGGACTGTTTCGAGATGCAGGTCATGGCCGATCCGGCGCAGATGCTGCCGTTCATGCCGTATCTCGAGCGAGGAGGGACACCATGGTGAAGAAGATCGGCGCCCTCGGGCTCCTGGTGGCGGGCCTCGCGGCTTGCGTGACCCTCACGCCTCCCCCTCCGAACCTGCGCGTCGAGACGCCGCCGACCGGGGCCACGGCCGAGCTCTCGCTCGACGAGCGGATCGCCGTCGCCGACGCCTGGGCGGCCCTCAAGCGGGGCGACATCGACGAGGCCAAGAAGACGCTCGTCGGCCTGGGACCGCAGAACCCCTTCTATTACGCCGGCTTGGGTTACGCGGCCTTCATCCTGAACGACCTCGCCGGGGCCGAGGCGTACTTCCTGCAGTCCGTCCGGGACGTCCCCCAGCTTGCCCTGGCCCATGTCGGACTGGGGCAGATCTACCAGCGGACGGGCCAGACCGACCTCGCGTATACGGAATACCTTGAAGCCCTGAAGCGCGACCCCGACAACGAATGGGCCAAGCGCGAATCCGAAGTCCTCCGGACCGAATGGGCCGACCGGTTCCTCTCCGAAGGGCGGGCCTTCGCCTCCGCCGGCAACACGGACCAGGCCCGGGACGCCTACCTCCGGGCCCTCGAATACGCGCCCAAGGCGCAGGAAGCGCACCTCGCCCTGGCCAGGATCTATCTCCGGGAAAAGAACTACCCGAGCGCCCTCTTCCATCTGAAGACGGCCAGCGCCAACGAGCCCGACAACCAGAACATCCTGCTCGACTACGCTGAAACCCTCTACCAGGCGGGAGAGCAATCCCGGAGCCTCGACGCCTACCAGCGCGTCCTCGAGCTCAATGCCCAGAACAAGACCGCCCTAGACCGGGCCGAAAGCCTCAAGAGCCGACTTGGGGTCTTCGAGCTCCCCAGCCAGTTCGGCGGCATTCCCGCCCTGGATGCGGTGACGAAGGAGGACGTGGCCGCCCTGATCGGCGTCAAGTTCAAGGACATCCTCGAAGAGGCCGCGCCCCGGCCGCCGGTCATCGTCGACATCACCACCTCCTGGGCAAGCCGCTACATCGTCAAGGTCGCCTCGCTCGCCCTGATGGAGGTCTATTCGAACCATACCTTCCAGCCCCGGAAGATCCTCACCCGGGCGGAGCTGGCCGAGACGCTCGTCCGGTTCGTGGATTTCCTGAAAAAGCAGAAGTACCGGGTCATCGAGCAGATCCCGCTCGACCGGATCAAAATCGCCGACGTGCCCCGGGAGCACGTCTATTTCGGACCGATCTCCCAGGTGCTGGCCTACCAGCTCATGGATCTGACCCCCGACCGGACGTTCCGGCCCGAGCAGCCGGTCACCGGAGCCGAGGCCGTCCGGATCTTCGACCTTCTCCTCGGAGTGATCCGATAGCCGGGCCGGGCCCGCCGCGGAGCGCCATGGACCAGGACCGAACGAATCCGTTGAAATCGGACATCGTCACGGTCCCCAATCTCATCAGCGTCTTCCGCATCCTGCTCGTGCCCGTCTTCCTGCGGGCGATCCTCGCCCGGCGGGCGGCCGAGGCGCTCGCGGTTTTCGTCGCGGCCAGCCTGACCGACCTCCTCGACGGCTTCATCGCCCGCGTCTGGCACCAGCGCTCGAAGCTCGGGACCGTGCTCGACCCGGCCGCCGACAAGCTGCTGATGACCGCGTCCTACATCGTCCTGACGATCCCCGCGCTCGCGGTCCCGAACTGCATCCCGCTCTGGCTGACGATTCTGGTGTTCGCCCGCGACCTCCTCATCGTCGCCGGCGCCGTTTTCGCTTTCAAAAGCTGGGGGCAGAAGACGTTCATGCCCTCCCTCCTCGGGAAAGCGAGCACGGCCTGCCAGGTGGGGACGGTCTTCCTCGTCCTCTGGCTGAACCACCTGGGGATCACGGCGGGCTACATGCCCTGGATCTTCCGCCTCACCCTGCTCGTGACCGTCGCCTCGGGGACCCACTATTTCATCTATGGCCTGGCGGTCCTCCGGGAACATAGGAAGCAGAAAATCTCCTAAGAGGGGTTGCCGCGTCGTCGCGCAAGTACATCGGGTTTGTCGAGAGGGGCTTGCTTCGCCCTCCCGCTCTCGCGTGAGGGCTCGCAACGACACATCATGTCTTTGCGAGCGACCGAAGGGAGCGAAGCAATCCGACCCGAAGGGTCGTCCCGAGTCTTTCGAGGGATCTCATCCGGTACGTCGGAACGCAGAGGAGATCCCTCGCTTTGCTCGGGATGACACGAAACGTGTCATTCTTCGCCGAGGGTGATGCTCCGGTCGATGAACCCCTTGCGGAAGGTGAGCCAGAGGATCTTGAGGTCGAGGGTGAACGACCAGTTCTGGATGTAATAGAAGTCGTGCTCCAGCCGCTTCTCGATCGACGTCCCCTGCCGCAGCCCGTGGACCTGGGCCCAGCCGGTGATGCCGGATTTCATCTTGTGGCGGAGCATGTACTTCGGGATCTTCTCCGTGAACTCCTTGACGAACTCGGGGCGCTCGGGCCGGGGCCCGACGACGCTCATCGCCCCGGTGAAGACGTTGGCCAGCTGGGGGAGCTCGTCGATGCTGAAGCGGCGCAGGAACCGGCCGATCTTCGTGACCCGCGGATCGCCGGGCCTGCACATCACCGGCCCGGTGGCCTGTTCCGCGTCCGAGACCATCGTCCGGAACTTGTGGATCACGAAGCGCTTACCGTCCATCCCGACCCGCTCCTGGTGGTAGAAGACCGGGCCGCGCGAGGTCAGCTTGATCACGACGGCGAAGAGGAGGAAGAAGGGCGCCAGCACAAGCAGCCCCAGCCCCGAGAAGATGACGTCGAACACCCTCTTGAACACGCGCTTGGCCCCGCGGAGCGGCACCTCGTCGATGGAGATGACCGGGAAGCCGTCGAGGTCCTGGATGCTGGATTTGAGCGTCAGGAGCTGGAAAAGGTCGGGAATGAGCCGGACGTTCACCGGATACTTGTTCACGATCTGGATCGTCTCGATGATCTTCGCGTAGTTGGTCAGGTCGAGGGCGACGTAGATCTCCTGGATGTTGTAGTCCTCGATGACCCGGGCGAGGTCCTCGATCCGGCCGAGGACGGGCACGCCGCCGTCGACCGGAATGGAGTCCCCCGCGACCCGCTCGTTGTCCAGGAAGCCCTTCACTACGAACCCCAGGTCCTTGTACTGGTAGAGCTTCTGGGCGACGGCCACGCCCATCTCGCCGGCGCCGACGACCACGACGTTCTGGAGGTTAAGGCCCCGGGTGTAGCGGCGCTTCATGAGGAAATAGATCTGGTTCCGGAGGAAGGCGATCATGAACACGACGCCGATCCCGTAGGCCAGCAGGTAGTAGCGCGACGGCTCGACGACGGCGAGTCCGAAGGCGGCCACCGGTCTTCCGCTGCTGTAGAGCTTGACGATGCCCAAGAGGGAGACGACGACCACGAAGGTGATCAGGACGTTGAGGACGATGGAGAAGAAGTCATCGAGCTTCGTCCGCTTCAGGCGGCTCTTGTAGAAGCCCTGAAAGTAGAAGATCGACAGGTGAACGACGACGAACAGGGGCAGGACGAGGAGATAGGACCCGATCGCGGGCACGCCCTTCGCCGGATCGACGGGAATAATGTAGGAATAAAACCGGAAGAGGTACGTCCAGATATACGAGACGATGATGGCCGCGATATCGCTCGCCACGAACAGCCCGACGAGCCGGACCCGGTGCCTGCTGATCACGTCGTTTCCTTGAATTCCCGCCAGCGGCGGCGGATGTAAGACGCCATTTTTTCTTTGAAGATGTCCCGCGAGAAACCCAGGGCGTGGGATCGAACGGTCGATTTATTAAATTCCATGCCCCCCAATTTGTCAAGCGCCGCCAGGAGGCCGGCCGGGGTGGGTTCGTCGAAGAATAGGCCGGTTTTCCCCTCGAGGACGGTCTCCCGGGCACCCCCGCGACCGTAAGCCACGACCGGCGTTCCACAGGCCTGGGCTTCGAGGACGGCAATCCCGAAGTCCTCCTCCCCGGGCAGGATGAAGGCCCGCGCTTCGCGGTAGAGGCCGCGGAGGTCGTCGGCCGCGAGCGGGCCGAGGAACCGGACGTTCGGCCCGGCCGGTCTTCGGAGCCGCTTGTATTCGGGGCCCTCGCCCACGATCTTGAGCGGCCAGCCGAGCCGGTTGTAGGCCGCGACGGCCAGATCGATCTTCTTGTAGGGGACGAGCGCCGAAACGATCAGGTCGTACGCCCGCTCGGGTTCCGCGTCCGGAGGGGTGAACATCTCGGTATCGACCGGCGGATGGATCACGTCGGCCGAACGCCGGTAGTATTTCTCGATGCGGCGGGCGACCGCCGCCGAGTTGGCCACGAAATGGTCCACCCGGGCCGAGGACGACTGGTCCCAGAGGCGCAGGTAATGGATGAGGGGCGGAACGAGGCGCCGCGAGAAATACGACAGCCGCCGGGGCGAAAAATAGGCGTGATATTGGTTCCAGGCGTAGCGCATCGGAGAATGGACATACGAGACGTGGAGGGCATCCGCCCGGGGGATGACCCCCTTGGCCGTGCAGTGCGAGCTCGAGATGACGAGGTCGTATTCCTGGAGGTCGAACTGCTCGGCAGCCAGGGGAAATAGAGGCAAGTAGCGCCGGTAATGCTTCTTCAGGAACGGCAGGCCCTGGACAAAGCTCGTCCGGATGTCCCGCTTCTCCAGCGCCTCGATCTGGCTGCCGGGAAACCGGAGCAGGGTGTAAATCGGGGCCTCGGGGAAGATCTCGGCCAGGACTTCCAGGACCTTTTCTCCGCCCCGGCGCCCCGTCAGCCAGTCATGGACAAGGGCGACCTTGAGGTTTTCCATCCCGTTGATTATATCAGATTTGCGTGGTCCAGCCCACGGCCCGAAGAAAGTCCAGGTACCTGACCAGGGTCAGGGCGACGGCGCTCCGGAGGCCCGATTTCAGGAAGGACCGATGCGTGTTCATGGAGGCTCCTTACTGGGGGGAGGGTATCAAGACGGGATCTTCGTGGATGCGAGTTCGAGATAGAGGTTCTGGGTATCTCCGACCATTCGCCCGAGCGTGAATCGGGGAGGGATTTCGCGCCGGGCGGCGGCGCCGAGTTTCGCCGCGAGATCCCGGTCCTCGAGCAGGCGGACGACCGCCGCGGCGAGCTCCGCCGGCTTGGCGGGCGGTACGAGGAGGCCGGTTTCGCCGTCGCGGAGGACCTCGCGCACCCCGTCGATAGCCGAAGCGACGATGGGCTTCCCGAGCGACGCCGCTTCGATGAGCACGAGGGGCAGGCCCTCCCAGAGCGACGGCAGGACGAAAACATCGAACAGGGAGAGGAGGTCGCGCGCGTCGGGGCGCTCCCCGAGGATCAGGATGTGGCGGTCGAGGCCCTCGCGCGCCGCGAGGCGGCGCACATCGCGTTCGAGCGGGCCGCCCCCGACGACGACGATCTTGGCCTCGGGCCACCGACGCAGGATGTCCGGGGCCGCGCCGAGGAGATGGACGACGCCTTTCTGGCGGTGGAGGCGCGAGATCGCGCCCACGACCGGCGGCGCGAGCTTCAAGGCGGCGCGGAGCTCGTCCCGCCGCCGGAGGGATTCGGGATCGGCCCCGGGGTCCGGCGCGACGCCGTTCCGGATGAGCCGCATCCGCGATTTCGGGACGAGCCGCCACCGCTCGCCCCGATCGTAATCCGCTTCGGAGACGAAGATCACGGCGTCGGTCCGCCGGGCGAGCCGGCGTTCGTCCTGGACGAGGAGATATTTCAGGACGGGGTTCCGATAGTGGAGATAATGGATACCGTGGAGGGTGTGGACCACGACGGGGGTGCCGGCCTTCGCCGCCGCCCGGCGTCCGAACAGGCCGGCGACACCGCCGTGGGTGTGGAGGATGTCGATGTCGTTCTGGCGGAGGAGGTGCGCGATTTCGCGGATGCTTTCCCCGGAAAGGCGCTTCCTGAGCGGGACCGGCAAAAAAGGCAGGCCGGCCTTCCGCGCTTCGGTCTCGAGCGGCCCTCCGGCCATCGAGGCGACCGTCACGTCGAACAGATTCTTGTCCAGACTGCCGGCGAGCGCGAGGAGGTGCATCTGGCCGCCGCCGAGGAACGGCTTGTCGATCATCTCGAGGACCCGGAGCCTGCGCGTCATGGTTCCTTCTCCACTTTCAAGAGCGTCCGGTAGTGGGCTTTCAGAGCCCGTCCGGCTTCGCCCCGGAACGCCCCGCGCAGGCCGAGGATCGCGACGTTCGCCCGCAGGGACGCCCGTAGCAGGCACCGCGAAATCCGCGAACTGTGCTTCTCGTAGAAACGGAACTGGCTCCGCCGGTACTCGAACCGGCTCGCCGCCCGGACGGCCGGGGACGCGGACGTCGTCGCGCCGCCCTCGTGCTTGACCTCGACGGCGGGGACGAAGAGGAGCTTCCAGCCCGCCTTCCGGATTCGGAAGCAGAGGTCGATGTCCTCGAAATAGAGGAAAAACCGCTCGTCGAAACCGCCGGCCCGTTCGAACGCCTCGCGCCGGCAGAGGAGGCAGGCGGCGCTCAGCCAGCCGACCTCGCGCTCCGGTCGCCTTTTCCGGAGCGCGCGCTTGTAGCGGGGATTCAGGACGAATTTCTGAAAAATCTGGGCGGCGTAGCCCACCCGATTTCCGAAGGACACCTGATAGTCGCCGGGCCCATGGACGAGGGCCGGGCCGGCCGCCCCGGCGGACGGGTCGGACCGCAGGCGTTCGAGAAGCGCCGCGATCGCGCCGGGCGGGACGAGCGTGTCCGTATTGAGGAAAAAGAGGAAGGTGCCTCGGCTTTGGGCGACGCCCTGGTTGTTGGCCTTGGAGAAACCGACGTTGTCGGGATTCACGATCAATCGGACGCCGGGGAACCCGCCGCGAACGGCCTCGGGGCTGCCGTCGGTCGAGGCGTTGTCGACGACCAGGATTTCGTATTCCGCCGCGCCGGGGTCGCGCCGGACCGAAGCGAGGCATTCGAGCAGGCGCCACCGGTCGTTATAGTTGACGATGACGATCGAGACGATCGACAGGTTCATGGGGTGGCCGTCCCCAGGACGCCGGCCAGCACGCGGTCCATCTCCCGGCGCTGTCGCTCCAGGGAATATTCCTCGCGGATGGTCCGATATCCGCCTTCGACCGCGGCCGCGGCGCGCGTCGGGTCCTGGAGAATCGCTTCGATCCCGCGGGCGATCTCCTCCGGTTCGCGCGAATCCAGGAGGAACCCGTTCTCGCCGGGGCGGATGATCTCCGCCAGTCCGCCGGCGCGCACGGCCAGCACCGGCACCCCGGCGGCCATGCCCTCGAGCGCCGCCCGGCCGAACGACTCGACGACCGAGGCGACGACGACGACGTTCAGGAGCATGAGGAGGTCGGCCAGGTCGGGCCGGTAGCCCAGGAACCGGACCTGACGCTCGAGGCCGTTCGCCCTCACGAATTCCCGCAGACCCCGGGCGTAGGCTTCGTCCCTCACCTCGCCGACGACAAAGAGCTTGAAACGGGGATGCCGGGGGGCGAGGCGCGCCGCCGCTTGAACGGCCTCCCTCTGCCCTTTGCCTTCGTAGAGCTTGCCCACGATCCCGGCGGCAAAATCCCCGCGCTCGAGTCCGAGCTCCTGGCGAAGAGCTTCCCGGCGCCCGGCGTCGCAGGCCCGGACCTCCAGGCCGTTGGGGACGAGGACGATCTTCCCCGAGTCCGGGAAGGCCGATGCGGTCAGCTTCGAATTGACGATGACCTTGGCCGAGTTCGCGAGGATGAAGCGGGCCAAAGCCCGGCGGCCGTAGAGGGAATATAGAAAGGGCGAGTCCCCCCCCAGGACCTCATGGACCGCCCAGACGTGCGGGATGCCCATGCGCCGGGCGGCCTTCGCCCCGCTGAAGATCGCCGCCGAATTCGTGAACACGAGATCGATCCGGTTCCGGCCGATGAGCCGCGCGATCCGCTTGACGCTCATGATATTCCAGAAGCCGGCGAACGGCTGCCGCCAGATCCGGCTTTTCTCGGTGATCGACCATTTCATCGAAATGACGCGGACCTCGAGGCCTAGGCCGCGGCAGGAGTCGCCGAGCGGGCCCGGGCGCGGAACGACGAGCCGGGCCGCATATTTCGTGCGGTCGAGCCCCCGCAGGGTTTCAAGGAGCCAGAGTTCGGCGCCGTTGAGCTCGGCGGAATGGGAGACGAACAGGATGTTTTTCATGCCCGTCCCAGGACCGTCTTGTAAAAGGCCAGCGTTTCCGTCGCCGTCTTTTCCCAGGTGAATGTCCGCGCCCGTTCGCGCCCGCGGGCACGGAGGGCGGCCCGCAAGTCCTCGTCCGACAGAAGGCGGATGATCTTGGCCGCGATGTCCTCGGGGTCTTCGGGCCTAAAGTAGAGGGCCGCGTCGCCTCCGACTTCGGGCAAGGCCGAGACATCGGACGCGGCCGCGGGCAGGCCGCAAGCCAAGGCTTCGAGCAGGGGAAGTCCGAAGCCCTCGCAAAAGGAGGGGAAGACAAAGGCGGACGCCGCCCGGTAGAGGGCCCCGACCTCGGACTCGGGAAGGTATCCCGGAAGCCGCACCCAGGCCTCGAGGCCGCGCGCCCGGATTTCGGCGAGGACCCGGGCGTGGTCGCCGCCCTCGCGCCCGACGAGGACGAGCGGCACGGGACGGAACCTCCGATGGACGACGGCTAGGGCCTCGATGAGGCGGGGCAGGTTCTTGCGCGCCTCGGTGGCGCCCACGAACAGGAGAAATTCGCCGGGCAGGTCGTACTTCCGGAGAGTCGCGGCCCCGACCGGATCGGCGGCCTCGCCCAAGGCTGTCAAGGTCGGCGGCGAGGGCGGGACCGGCGACTGGAACGCCCGGCTCAGGCCCAGCGGGGTCACCTTGATCTTCGCCTCGTCAAGCCCGAAACGGTCGCGGAGGGCGCGTTTCGTGAACTCCGAAATCGTGACGATGCCGTCCGCCCTCCGAAGCGAGGCCTCCGTCCTTTTCAGGAAATGCCGCCGCGCCTGGGCATCGGCTTTCCCGGGGTAGTCCATGAAGAACAGGTCGCAGACGGTGACGATCTTCCGGCCCCGGGTGGGGAGCGGCAGCGGCGTGGGGGAATGGGTCAGGTCGAGGCGCGCACCGAAGACCGAATCGAGGCGGGGCCGGTCGAGCCGGTACCAGCCGAAATTCACCAGCTTCACCGGCCAGCGGAGGTCGCGGAAATGGAGGTGGCGGAAGGGCGGCACTTTTTCGGCCGGAAAACGGTCTTTCCAGGAGGCCGAGAAGAGGTAGTATTCGTTCTCCGCGTCCAGGCGGGCGAGCTCGAAGAGGAGGTTCCGGAAATACACGCCGACGCCCGTTTCGAACCTGAGGAATGGACGCAAATCGAAGCCGAAGCGCATGCGGCCCCATGTTTGCCCAAAGAGCCGAAAAAGTCAATGAGTGCCGCGCTACGCCATGAACGGAGAAATGGATACTGAGAGTTGATTCCGACAGGACGTCTCAGATGAGTTCGGTGAGAAATGAGATGGCCGGCCGAACGCGGATGCCCTCCGTCGTCAAGTAATCCTTTTTCCCGGTCGCCGCGATCTGGACGGCCTCAGCTTCGGGAAACCGCGTTTTGAGATAGCGCAATCCCCTGACGACTTGCGTATCGCCCCACTTGGCCTCGATCAGACGGATCGGCTTCCCGTGCTCGAGGACGACGAAATCGACTTCCCGACCGTCGACGTCCCGGAAATACCGCAATTCCAAATCCCGGCCGTGCGCATCCTGCTCGAAATGGACCCACTTTAAAAGATGGCCGGCCACAAGGTTTTCGAAACGCAAGGGAAGCTCAGGCACCAGAGTCCAATCGTAATGATAATGCTTTTGTTCTTTTTTCACGGCCCGGATAGCCGGCGCCCCAAACGGCGGGAGACGATAGATCACATACAGCCGCTCCAAAACCTGCAGCCATCGGGAGATCGTCTTGTGGCTGACTTGGAGGTCTTCTCGGAGAGCGTTGATGGAAAGGGGGGAGCCGACGAGCTGGGGAAGCCGGATCGCGGTCAGTTCCAAGTTTCCGAGGTCGACGACGGACTCGAGCGAGACGACGTCCTGCTGGATGATCCGGCTGCGGTATTCGCGTGACCAGCGGCGGGCCTCGGTCTCCGAACCGGACAGGAAGGGCTCGGGAAATCCGCTCAATCGCAGCAGGTCAAGGAGCTCAGCCTCGCGCTTGAGTTTCAGCTCGGCCGCCGAGAAGGGATGAAGACGGAGAAAATGATACCGGCCTTGGAGGGAATCGCCTCCGAATCTGTAAGCATCGAGCCGGGCGCTGCCGACCACAAGAATCTGCCAGCGAGGACCGGGCCGGTCGACCAGCCCCTTCAGATAATTCCGCCATCCCCGGTATTTATGGATTTCGTCGAAGATCATCGCCCCGCCCGGAGGCAATTCGCGCCGGAGAATACGCTCGCGGTGCTCGGGGACGTCCCAGTTGAGATAATCGCCCTCGCCCGGGATAATTCGCCGGGCCAGGGTAGTTTTGCCCACTTGGCGGGGGCCGGCGACAAGCACCATTTTCCGGGCCAGGTCCGTCCGGACCTGAGCGGTCAAGTAGCGGTTTCTCATATCGACAAAATACTACTATTTTATACAGGTGTCAAATTCACTCGCGAGTTTTTTCGACTCGCGTTCGGGGATATGAGAAACGACCGTCTTCCGCACCTTTCCCCAGTGAGCATTGGCGCCAAGCCCATAGTTACGAACCATAACCTGTCCTTTGTCGGGGATATGCGAAGTCACGCGAGCGATGAACTCCAGATAATCTATCGTTTCCAGACCGGCCGCACCCTAGCTATAGTGGTAACCCCCTTGCCCCCGGGCTCTAAGAACGCGAGCCTCTCCAGCGACAATAGATAGGCAGAACGGGATGCCTTTTCCGGCAACGTTAAGAGCCTTGGGATTGGATTCTGTTGTCGCTGACGTCTGGACCGAATAAAAATTGGCTTGCTAGTTTTTCAATATCATAAATCGGCAAAACTAAGCTATATAATTTTATCATTTCCTCAAAGATATATAGTTGAGCCGCTTGATCCTCTTTGCTTTTGCCTTGCCGGCAGGATCCGGCGGGCGGCAAGGCAAAAAGCCGCTCACGTATCAACACCCCGTCTAACGCAGGGTCTTTTCTATAGCTGATTTGAGGGGCTTATTTGCACCTTCCGTCTATTTGATATTTTACTCCTGTGACGTTCATTCGGTAGTTGAGTAAATTTTTACTAACGGAATAATTTTCTATAGTTTTCTGATCAATTATTCCTGCTTTTTTTATGAAGAGAAGGGCCTCTCTGGGTAATAAGAGACAACCCGCAAGCCATGCCGCCTCATCTTCCTGATTTTCGTTATATTCCCTTAAAGTGATGCCGACGTTTGGATTGAGGAAAAACTTGCTGGGTTCATGGTTTAGCAAAATATGAGATAACTCATGCATAATATCGCTAGACTGGCGCGCCTTGGAATGCGACGAATTGTATATTATCATATCAACTTCGCCATAAGACACGGTCACTGCGGACCAAAAATTCTTTGACTGGCCTAGTAACAGAGTGCAAACGGAAGATGCTAGGCCAATTATGCTTTTGGGTGTCAAAAGTAAAACGCCGAGATATTCTGCTAGTGCTCCACATGAAAGGGGAGAAGTTTTGTTCAGCTTCAATTCCCTACGTATTTGGAGTGCTATATTTTCAGATCTTGTTTTGAATCCTCGATTAAGCATTGCCTATTCTATTCTACGCTTTAGAAGAAATCATGTTCTGCGCTGATAAAATCATATCCGCCAAGGCTTTGGCTATTTCCGGGTTTAGGTTTTTTTCAGCACGTAAATGGGCATACACCACAACCTCTCCATGTCCTGATGTCACCCCTTTCGTTTCCGGAATGCTGCATCCCAAAACTTCATTGGGATTTATCTTAAGCCATTTGCATATTTTTGAAAAAGTCTCGAGATCCGGAAGTTTTCCATTTTCCACCCTAGATAATGTTGCAGAACTAATGCCTATTTCTATGGCGGCTTGGCGTACTCCATGAATCCCACGCTTTTCTCTTATTAAGGGACCTATACTACTCATACTGAGTTTTGCCATGATATTTTCCTCCTCCTGTTGCACGAGTAATACAATGCTTGACAAATGATACGTTTTCTCGTCTAATGTATATCACGTGTGTAACAACATTACAATAAAGAAACAAGGAGGCGAGAATGGAAGACAAAAAAATTGAGGAGGCCGAGGCTCATCATCATCAGGAAAGCCATTTCGAAATTCAGATTGACCGTACGCATTACAGGGTCGAGTTAAAACACATGACTGGATTGCAACTGCGCGCACTCCCTTCGCCGCCTATAGGGCCTGACCGCGATCTCTTTGAAGTAGTGCCGGCTGGTACCGATCGGAAGATCGGTGACGAGGAGGTTGTAGAGATACGGAACGGGCTTCGCTTTTTCTCTGCGCCAGCGCAGATCAATCCGGGCGTATAAAAGTCCACACCGAGGCCATGACCTTGTTGCCCCCCGATGATGTCAAGTATCTGGCGGAGCGTATCGGCAACGGCAGCCAAACCCTCACGTCTGAGGCGAATATGACGTGCTTGATCTTTCACGAATTTCGCCTGCCTGCGGGTTTCGACCGCGAAAAGTCGGACCTTCTGCTCAGGCTTCAGCCCGGCTACCCCGATGTGCCTCCCGATATGTGGTGGTTTGATCCTCCTGTCCGCAGGGCGGACGGCCAGCCTATCCGTCAGACGGAAATAATCGAGCATTATTTGGGTCGCGGCTGGCAGCGATGGTCTCGTCATCTTTCTGCCGGACAGTGGCGATCAGGTGTTGATGGGCTTGAGAGCTTTCTTGCTCTGCTGCGCAAAGAGCTTGAAAGGTCTGTTCCGGGGTCCGTCCAATGACCGCATCCGTCGTAATCCCGCAAGATGTAGTAGAGGAACTTCAATCGATTGCAAGCCTTCCGAACGAAACCGCCGGAGTAATGTTGGCGGGTGTTGCCGAGGCGCCGAACGGCGACATTAGACTCCTTGCGCGCTGCATACGATGGGTTGAAGAAGCCGCTTATAGTCGCCGGGAATGTAACGGGTTGACCATTCAGTCAGAAGGCTATGTACACGCGTTGGCCGAGGCTGAGAACCTCGGTGCTGCTTGCATTTGGGTTCATACCCACCCTGGGCAGGGTGCGTTGCCGCGACCGAGCAAACATGATCGCTTTGTGGATGGCGAAATCACAGACCTCTTTCGTCTCCGCTCGGGTAGCCCATATTATGGGACATTAATTTTATCGCCTCACTCGCCCGAATTGGCTTTTACAGGATATTTGCAGCGCGAAGGAGGCGTCGCTGTGCAAATTGAACGTTTGTGGCAGGTCGGAAATCGGTGGCGACTGGTCCGAGCATATGATTCCTCAATGCCGCAGCTATCCCCCATTTTTGACCGTAATGTGCGAGCATTTGGAGCCGCCGTTCAACAAACGCTCGGGGATCTCGCTATCGGGATTATCGGATGCGGCGGCACAGGGTCATCTGTGGCCGAACAGCTTGTTCGCCTCGGAGTCAGACATCTCACCCTCGTAGACCCTGACAAGCTATCCGAAAGCAATCTGACGCGGGTGTATGGCTCGACTGCATCGGATGTCGGCCGACCGAAAGTGCAGATTCTGAAGCACCATCTTATGGGTATTGCTCCAGATCTACGTTGCGAAACTGTACAATCAATGGTCACACTGGAATCAGCAGCTCGCTGTCTGATTGGGTGTGATGTGGTCTTCGGTTGCACTGATGACAATGCCGGTCGTTTGGTGCTTTCTCGCCTGGCAACCTACGTACTCACACCTGTAATCGATTGCGGCTTGCTAATGAGCAGCGATGCAGGGGATCAGTTGACGGGAATCGACGGCCGGGTGACGATTCTCTCTCCCGGGCAGGCTTGCCTTATCTGCCGTGACCGGATCAATCTAGCCCGCGCGGGCGCAGAACTGCTTACACCCGATGAACGAGTGCGCCGAGAAGACGAAGGCTACGCACCAGCACTGGCGCAAACAGAGCCTGCTGTCGTCGCATTTACAACGCTAGTTGGGGCTACGGCGGTGAGCGAGTTGTTGGAACGCTTGATCGGTTATGGGCCTGAGCCGCGGCCGAGCGAGATCTTGTTGCGCTGTCACGAACGCGAGATTTCAACCAATATCGCACAACCCCGGATAGGTCATTATTGTCACCCTTCAAGTGGTAAGCTGGGCATCGGCATGACACAGCCGTTTTTGGAACAGATATGGCCGACATTATGAAGATTTCCTGGTGGCAATGGCTGCCCCTCTTTGGGTGGCGGATCGTCGGGATGGTTGAGTCAGCCGACGATATCCCGCAACGGCTGCCGCTTAATGGCGTAGTTCTGGTCGGGCCGCGCACTCGCCCTAAATGGATTGCGTTTGACTGTCCGTGCCGAGGTGGTTACCGCATCATGCTTAACACCGACAAGGCCAGGTCGCCGTATTGGACGACAACTGTGCAGGGTTCTCTTACCACCTCCCCGAGTATCGACTATTTCCATCGCAACCGGCGGTGTCATTATTTTATTCGGAACGGACGCATTAGGTGGGTTCATGAAAGGAGAACAAAATGAGTTCTACCGATCCTCTTCCTTCAACAGATCAACGACCCGAACTAGTTTTCGCTCTTGTCGGTGGCGCAGGCACCTGTCTGAAGGATTTGTCAGACACGCTCAAGAGTGAGCTGACGATGTTCGGATATCATGCCATGGATATTCGGCTCTCTGATCTGTTGGTGTATTTTACGGGATTTACCAAAGTAACGGGAACGAGCGAATTCGAACGGATTACGCATCTCCAGGCCATGGGTAATGCCTTCCGAAGGTGCTTAAACAGGGGCGACGCCCTTGCGCTCGCCGGCATCAAAAAAATCCGAGCAGAACGGGCTAAGCTTTCAATTTTAAAAAATCCGGATGATCCGGCACCGGCTTGTGCCTATATTCTGCACCAACTCAAACACCCCGCTGAGGTCGATCTGTTGCGTCAGGTATATGGGGCTTCCTTTCTGCTTATCGCGGGTCATGCGCGTCACACGGAGCGCGTTAAGGAACTCGCACGTCGAATGGCGCAAAAAGAGGCACTTCGCCAAGGGGATCATGAAAGCAAAGCTTCTGAAGTAATCAGAATTGATGAGAAACAAGATGATGATAAATTCGGGCAGAATACACGGGACACATATCCCAAGGCAGATTTTTTTTCCAATTTGGAATCTCCTTCATGGAAAGATGATGTTCGGCGGTTTGTGGAGCTGCTCTTTAGCCATCCCTCCCACACACCAAAACCTGAGGAATATGCGATGTACCAGGCAAATGCAGCATCGCTTAGGTCGTCAGACGATAATCGACAGGTCGGCGCAGTTATCGCCAGACTTAATCTAAACCGCGCCAAAAACATTAGGGACGCAAATATTATTGCCGTTGGAATGAATGAGGTTCCGCGTGGCGGGTACGGCGGTTATTACTGCGATTTGGATTCACCAGATTGCAGAGATCAGAAGCTTCGTGGAGATCGCGCATTTGATATTAAAATAAGCATCTTGACCGAATTGATCAAGAAGATTGTTCAGAAAGAATGGCTGCAGGAGGTGATCAAAACACAAGACGCGTATATCCTCGCCAGTGATCTACTGAAGGACCTTAAAGGAACACAATTCCTAGATATCGGCGAATTCAGCCGGCCCGTGCACGCAGAAATGGCAGCATTAATCGACGCAGCGCGAAGAGGTGTCGCCGTAGACGGTCATTCAATGTATGTAACGACCTTCCCGTGTCACAATTGTGTCAAGCACATTATCGCCGCTGGCATTCAAAGGGTCGTTTACCTTGAGCCATACCCCAAAAGCCGCGCACTCGATCTTTACCATGAGGACATCACGGTAGAATCATTATATGGAAACGCGGAAGAAGGTAAGGTTGTTTTCTTTCCATTTACTGGAGTCGCGCCGCGTCAGTATCGGCAGCTGTTTTCTATGTCGGAGCGAGGTGCAAAAAAGGGAAACTCACTGATTGAATGGAACAATAATCGGCGCTCATTGGCACCCCCGTATGTGCCGCAAAATGCTTCACTCCTTTACCTTGCGACAGAACGTCAGGAATTAAAGAGTCTGTCACCTGATATCTATTCCTTTGCATAGTCCTTAGCCTAATCCGGGGATAAGAATTTGCTTTTTCGCTCGTCGCGACATTCCTTCCTAAAAAAGCTCGGCATCAACACCTCCCGTCGCATCAAGAAGGTAATCCTTGCCGCGGATCGCTGTCAACAACGAGGAATAGAACGAGGGATCGTTCCTATTCACACCGTCCGGACAGATTTTTCGTTCCGGATGACCAAGGAATACTCCAAAAGACGATAAACTTCCCGTTTCGCGCCGCTCTCTAGCCCCTCCGAGCCTCCTTGCGAAATTCGGCGGCGGGTGTTATAACTTCCCATTATATGCATCCGACGGATGGAGGGTCTCATGTCATTCGATAAGGTCTCCCAGCGCATCGATTCCTACCGCAACGAAATGATCGATCTCCAGGTGAAACTGGCGGCCATCCCGGCCATCGCCCCGGCGAGCGGCGGCGAAGGCGAGGCCAAAAAGGCCGAGTTCCTAGTGAAGTTCCTCGAAGCGAACGGGTTCCAGGACATCGAAGTCATCAAGGCGCCCGACCACGACACCCCCGCGGGATACCGGCCGAACATCCTGGCCTACTACCGGGGCCGGAGCTCCGCCCGGACGATCTGGATCATGTCCCATACCGACGTCGTCCCGCCCGGCGAGCTCTCGCTCTGGAGCGGCGATCCGTTCAAGCCGTGGGTCGAAGGCGGCAAGATCTACGGCCGGGGCGTCGAGGACAACCAGCAGGACATGGTCGCCTCGATCTTCGCCGTGAAGGCCTTCCGGGACCTCGGCCTCAAGCCGACGTTCGACGTCGGCCTGGCCCTGGTGGCCGACGAGGAAACCGGCAGCGGGAAGGGGATCGACTACGTCCTCAAGCATTCCAAAGCCTTCCGCAAGAACGACCTGATCCTCGTCCCCGACGCGGGCAACGAGGACGGGACGATGATCGAGATCGCCGAGAAAAGCATTCTGTGGCTCAAGTTCAAGACGCTTGGCAAGCAGACCCACGGCTCCATGCCCGAGCGGGGCATCAACGCCTTCAAGGCGGCTTCCTTCCTGGCCGTCGAACTGAACAAGCTCTACGAGATGTTCCCCCTGAACGACCCCGTCTTCGACCCCCCGATCTCGACCTTCGAGCCGACCAAGAAGGACGGCAACGTGCCGAACATCAACACCATTCCGGGCGAGGACGTGTTCTACATGGACTGCCGCATCCTACCCCAATACAAGGTGGAGGACGTCCAGGCCCGCATCCGGGATGCGGCCGCCTCGATCGAGGCAAAATTCAAGGTGAAGATCACGATCGAGGAGCAGCAGAATGCCCCGGCCGCGCCGCCGACCCCGGCCAAGGCGGCGGTAGTCGCCGCCCTCGAGAAGGCCATCAAGGCCGTCTACGGGAAGGACGGAAAACCGATGGGCATCGGCGGGGGGACCGTGGCCGCCATCTTCCGGCGCGAAGGGTACGAGGCGGCCTGCTGGTCGCGCCTCGACGAGACCGCCCACCAGCCGAACGAATACTCGATCATCGACAACATGGTCGGCGACGCCAAGGTGTTCGCCCACATCTTCCTGCAGGAGTGAGGCCGGTAGATCCCTCGCTACGCTGGGGATGACGTCGGGGGCGGGGGCGGCGCCCATTTCCGGGCGACCTTCTGGGCCGCCTTGATCGTATTGAGGTGGACGGCGACGCTGTCCTGGATGTCCCGGGCATAGCCGCCGGCGAATACCACCGCCACCGGGATCCCCAGACACCGCGCGCCTTCGAGAACGATCATGTCCCGTTCGAACAGCCCCTCTTTCGTGGTGGTCAGGCCTCCGAGCTGGTCGCCGCCGAGCGGGTCGGAGCCCGCGAGATAAAAGACCATGTCGGGCCGAAACTGGCGGTAGAGGCGCGGGAAATGGTCGCGGAGCACGGCCAGGTACTTGTCGTCGCCTTCGCCCGACCACAGGCCGACGTCCACCGTGCTCGACGGCTTGTTGGCCGGATAGCAGTCCATCTGGTGGATGGAGAAGGTGAAGGCGTACTCCTTCTTGGCGAAGATCGCGGCCGTGCCGTTCCCCTGATGGAGGTCGCAGTCGACGATCATCGCCGTCTTGACCCGGCCGTCGTGACGGAGCTTCTCCAGGGCCACGGCCACGTCGTTCAGGACGCAGAACCCCTCTCCGTGATCGGCGAAGGCGTGGTGGAAGCCGCCCCCGATGTGCAGGCACAGGCCGTCGACCAGGGCCTGCTCCGCGGCGAGGATCGTCCCGCCCGCATGGAGCCAGGCGAATTTGACGAGGTCGGGGGAATACGGCAGCTCCAATAGATTGATCTCGCCCGCCGAGAGCTCGCCAGCCTTGAGTCGGCGGATGTAGCGCGGCGAGTGCACCCGAAGGATGTCCTCCTCGAGGGCGGGCCCGGGCTCCAGGAAATTCTCCCGCTTGGCGCCCAGGGCGATCAGGCGCTCGTAGATCAGCCTGTACTTCCGGACCGGGAAGACGTGCTTGCCGATGTTCACCATCCAGTACTCGTCGCTGTAGACGAATTTGAACGGGAATTTCTTGCCAAAGAAAAGCTCGAGCAGGCCCATGAGAGCGAAAAGCATATCACAAAACCGGACAGGGGTCAGGTCTCAATCTTTTGTGATATAATTGCGCGTTCTCGGCCGGGAAGGATCGATGCCCCGGCCTTCGAGGAGTCGGCGTGAGCGTATACCGGATCGATCGACATCCCATCCTCCCCCCTCCGACCGCGGAAACCGTCTCTTTCACTTGGAAAGGCCGTTCTCTGACCGCCAAGAAGGGCGAGACGATCGCCTCCGCCCTCTTCGCCCACGGCGAGCGGATCTTCAGCTATCATCACAAAGACCACGCTCCCCAGGGCATTTTCTGCGCCAACGGCCAATGCGCCCAGTGCCTCGTCCTGGCCGACGGGCTGCCGGTGAAGTCCTGCATGGAGCTCGTCCGGCCAGGGAGCCGTATCGAGCCCGCCGACGGCCTGCCCGAGCTCCCGCGCGTCGGCGCGGCGCCCGCGGTCCGCCCCATTGAGGAGATCGAGGTCCCCGTCCTCATCATCGGCGGCGGCCCGGCGGGGCTGTCGGCGGCCATCGAGCTCGGCCGCCGCGGCGTCGAAACCCTGCTCGTGGACGACAAGCACCGCCTCGGCGGGAAGCTCATCCTCCAGACCCACCGCTTCTTCGGCGCGGCCGCGCTCGTCTGGGCGGGCACCCGGGGCATCGACATCGCCACGAAGCTCGAGACCGAGCTCCGGACCTTTCCCAGCGTCCGCATCCGGCTCCAGAGCACGGCCCTGGCCGTGTTCAGCGACGGGAAGGTCGGCATCCTGGCCGAGGGGATGCGCTACGTGCTCGTCCGGCCGCAGGTCCTGCTCGTCACCGCGGGCGCCCGCGAGAAGTCCCTCGTCTTCAAGGGCAACACCCTGCCCGGCGTCTACGGCGCCGGGGCGTTCCAGACGCTCGTGAACCGCGACCTCGTCCGCGCGGCCGACAAGCTGTTCATCGTCGGCGGGGGCAACGTCGGCCTGATCGCCGGCTACCACGCCCTCCAGGCCGACATCCCGGTCGTCGGGCTCGTGGAGGCCCTGCCCGAATGCAGCGGCTATAAGGTCCACAAGGACAAGCTCCGGCGGTTCGGCGTGCCGATCTACACCTCGCATACGATCCTGAGCGCCAACGGCGCGGATTCGGTCGAATCCGTCACGATCGCCCGGCTCGACAAGGACTGGAAGCCCGTGCCCGGCACGGAGAAGTCCTTCGCCTGCGACACGGTCCTCATCGCCGTCGGCCTCGACCCGGTCGACGAGTTCCTCCAAAAAGCACGGGACTTCGGGATGACCGTCTTCGCCGCGGGGGACGCCGAGGAGATCGCCGAAGCCTCGGCCGCGATCTTCTCGGGAAAGATCAAAGGCCTCGAGGTCGCCCGGGCCCTCGGCCACGATGTCGGCGAGATCAAGCGCGAGTGGTACGAGACGGCCGAGATCCTCAAGTCGAAGCCCGGGGCGACCACCCCCGAACGCTATCCCGCCGAGGAGAGCGGGGTCTTCCCCGTCCTCCACTGCGTCCAGGAGATCCCCTGCGATCCGTGCACCACGGTCTGCAAGCAGGACCTCATCCGCCTCTGCGTGTCCGACATCCGCAGCCTGCCCGTGTTCGTCGCCCGCAAGGGCGAGAAAGGCTGCACGGGCTGCGAGAAATGCGTCACGATCTGCCCCGGCCTCGCCATCTCCCTCGTCGACTACCGCAAGGACCCCGAAATGCCGACCGTGACTCTGCCCTACGAATTCCTCAAGGACACCATCGAGACGGGCGACACGGTCACGGTCCTCGACACCGAGGGCCGGCCGCTCGGCGACGTCGAGGTCGTCGGCGTCCGGGCGATCAAGGCCAACGATCGGACCGTCCTCGTCAAAATGAAGGCGCCGAAGGCGTTCGCCAAGCAGGTCGCCGGGCTGGAGGTCCAGGAGGACAAGGTCACTAAGCCCCTGGACCGCTACGTCGAGCGCACGGCCGACGATACGATTGTCTGCCGCTGCGAACGCGTGACTGCCGGCGAGCTCCGGGCCTGCATCCGCGCCGGCGCGCGCGACATCAACGCCCTCAAGGCCGTCACCCGGGCCTGCATGGGCTCGTGCGGGGCCAAGACCTGCACCCCGCTCATCCATCGGATCTTCCGCGAGGAGGGAGTCCCGGCCCAGGAGATCGTGGACCAGCCCACGCGCCCGCTCTTCATGGAAGTCGCCCTCGGCATGTTCGCCGGCTGCGGCGGCGAGGACGAGGGAGAGGGAGGCCGGCCGTGAGCGCCGCCAAATCCTTCGACGTCATCGTCGTCGGCGCCGGGAGCGTGGGCGCGCCCACCGCCCTGTTCCTGGCCCAAGAGGGGATCCGGACGCTCGTCATCGACAAGTTCGCCAGCCCCGGCCAGGGGTCGAACAAAGAAGCCATCGGCGGCCTCCGGGCGACCCACTCCGATCCGGCCAAGATCCGCATCTGCCTGCGGAGCCTCGAGATCTTCGGCTCCTGGGAGGAGCGCCACGGCCGGAGCCTCGAATGGCGCAAGGGCGGCTATAGCTTCGCCGCCTACACCGAGCACGAGGAAGCGACGCTTAAGGACCTCCTGGTCGCCCAACAGCGCTTCGGGCTCAACATCCACTGGCTGGACAAGAAGCAGCTGCTCGACGTCATCCCCGACCTGAATCCCGACGGCCTGATCGGCGGGACCTACTCCCCCGACGACGGGCACGCCTCGCCGCTCCTCGCGGCCAACGCCTTTTACGACGAGGCCACGCGGGCCGGGGCGGAATTCCGGTTCCGGGAAAACGTGACCGGCCTCGTGATCGAGGGCGGCCGCGTCCGCGGGGTGAAGACCGACCGGGGCGAATATGGGGCCGAGGTCGTGATCGACGCCGCCGGGCCATGGGGCGCGGAGGTCGCCCGGCTCGCCGGGCTCGACGTCCCCGTCCGGCCGGATTCGCACGAGGGTGCCGTGACCGAGCCCGTGGCCCGGTTCCTCGAGCCGATGGTTGTGGACATCCACCCGACGGACACGTCGGCCAATTATTATTTCTACCAGCACGCGACGGGCCAGATCATCTTCTGCATCACCCCCCAGCCCAGCATTTGGGGCTTCGACACCCGGGAGACGAGCGCTTTCCTGCCGATGGTCGCCCGGCGGATGGTCCGGATCATGCCCCGCCTTAAGAACTTGCGCGTCCGGCGCACCTGGCGCGGCCTCTATCCCATGACACCCGACGGCGCGCCGCTCGTCGGGTGGGCGCGCGAGGTCGAGGGGTTCCTCCTGGCCGTGGGCATGTGCGGCCAGGGATTCATGATCGGCCCCGGCCTCGGCGAAATGCTGGCCCACCTCGTGAAGGGCAACCTGTCGGCCAAGGACCGGGAAATCCTCGAACTGCTTTCGCCCTACCGGGAATTCAAGGGGATGGAAAAGCTGAAATAAGAGCGTCCCGCCCGCGCCGGCGAAACACCCGGCACGAGGTCAGATCCCATCAGAAATCAGGAATTCGGAGGGGCGTTCCCGTCTGGGGCGCCGCCGCCCCGCCGTCCCCGGCGGCGTCTCCGCCGTTTCCGCCGCGGAAGATGCTCGGTTTCGGGATGGGCCTCCCGGAAGAGCGCCTCGAAGGATTCGCCCGCGGCGGGCGGGCGGCCTTTTTCGATGAGGAAGAAAAGCCGGACCGCCTGCGCGTAGTGAGACCTCTGGAGCAGCGCCCCGCGCAGATGCCCGGTCCGGAGGGCCCGGATCAGGCTCTCGACGAGCACGAGGATCTGGATAACGTTGGCCCGGAGGTTCTTGGGGATGGTCATCCTCATCCCGGCATTGAGGAATGCGGCGTTCAAGACTCCGGCCATGTCCTCTTCCGTCTCGTCGAACCGCGGTTCGACCCAGGGCCAGAAGACCAGGGCGTACATCTCCTCGAGCGTGAGCAGGAAGCCCGAGGGCCGGGCCCGCTCCTCGACGTCGAGGAGGGCCCCGATGCGGGCGAAAAGCGCAGGGTCGGTCTCGTAATCCTCGCCGGCCTTCCCCAGGAAGTGGCCGAGGAGACCGTATTCGCGGAGGGCCTCGAACACGGGCCGCGTCTCGTAGGCGAGGTCCTTGTTGAATTCCTCGTAGAGGCGCGATGGGGCGGTTGAGGCCAGCAGAGGCCGATGGCTGAGGATGGCCCGCTCGGTCGCGGGCTCGATTTCGAAGTTCAGTCGGGCCGCGTGCCGGAGGACCCGCCAAACGCGGACAGGGTCTTCGGTGAACCTCGCTTCGGGGTCGCCGATCATCCGGACGCGGCGGCAGCGCATGTCCTCGAGGCCGCCGACGTAGTCGATGACAGCGTCGATGGACGGATCGTAATAGAGGGCGTTGATCGTGATGTCCCGGCGGAACGCGTCTTCTCGCGGCGTGCCGTAGATGGCCTGGGGGTCGGGCTCCGCGCCGGGGACGGCGTCCTCCGCAGGATCGGGGTCGCGCCGGAACGTCGCTACTTCGACGATCTTCCCGCCGGGGAAATGGACATGGGCCAGGCGGAAGCGCCGGCCGATGACGAAGACATTGGCGAAGCGCTTCTTGATCTGGCCCGGCCGGGCGTCGGTCGCGATGTCGAAGTCCTTGGGCTTTTTCCCCACCAGCAGGTCCCGGACCGCGCCGCCGCACAGGTAGGCGATGAAGCCCATCCTCTGGAGGCGGGCCATGATTTTCAGCGCGTCGGGATCGATGTCGCGCCGGGAAATCGGATGGCCGGGCTTCGTCAGGACGATGGGCCGGGCCGGTTCGTCGGAAGGGGCGATAGAATCGGG
>CABEBD010000041.1_pt1 | contig 47465 bp, 43 predicted proteins | sample 3132501 | NCBI WGS metagenome assembly CABEBD01 (sample SAMEA5534344, study PRJEB31848) | metagenome | biome: tundra; feature: field; material: soil | place: USA | collected 2013-05 | depth 0.45 m | reverse complement strand
GGTCGGCCCAGCCCATGACCCCCAGACCGATCCGGCGGTTGCCTTTCGACATCGCTTCGATCTCCGGCAGCGGATACCGGTTGACGTCGATGACGTCATCGAGGAAGCGGACGGCCACGGCGATGACCTGGGCGAACCGGTTCCAATCGAACTGGTCGCGGGCCTGCGGCGCGTAGAACCCGGCGACGTTGATCGACCCCAGGTTGCAGGACTCGTAGGGATGGAGCGGCTGCTCGCCGCAGGGATTGGTGGCCTCGATCAGCCCCAGACCGCGGGTCGGGTTGCCCTTGTTGATCCGGTCGATGAAGATCAGCCCCGGGTCGCCGATCGCCCAGGCGGATTCGACGATCATCCGGAAGACCTTGCGGGCGTCCTTGCGCTCCACCACCTTCTTCAGGCAGGGATCGATGATCTCGTACGACGTCCCCTTCTTGACCGCCTCCATAAAGGCGTCGGTCGCCGCGACGGAGATGTTGAAGTTGCCGACGCTCTTCCCGTCCTTCTTCATCAGGATGAATTCCGCGATGTCGGGATGGTCGGCCCGGAGGAGGCCCATGTTCGCCCCGCGGCGCGTCCCGCCCTGCTTGACGGCCTCGGTCGCGGCGTCGATGACCTTGAGGAACGAGACCGGGCCGGAGGCGACGCCCTGGGTTTTCTGGACGAAGCTGCCCTTCGGCCGCAGGCGGCTGAAATCGAAGCCCGTCCCGCCGCCCTCCTTGTGGACGAGGGCCGCATTCTTCACCGTGCTGAAGATGGACTCCATCGAATCCTCGATGGGCAGGACGAAGCAGGCGCTCAGACACATGTCCCGGCCGGCTCCGGTGAGCGTCGGACTATTCGGCAGGAAATCGCGGGCGATCATCGCGGCGAAGAACGTCTTGGCCCAGGCCTGCCGCTCGCGCGGCGTGCGCTCGGCCGTGGCCACGTATTTCGCCACCCGGTCGAACAGGTCGGCGGGGGACTTGTCGAGGAATTCGCCCTTGGCGTTCTTCATGAAATACCGGGCTTTGAGGATCCGCAGCGCGTTCGGGGAAAATCCCTGGCTCTCCGTCATGGTTCGTCCTTTCCCTGCTTAATAGAGCGACTATATCGTAATAGTATGATATCCGAAAACGCAAAATTTGAAAAGAGAAATTCCCGGGCGCGGGACGGGCCTCAGTCCCTTTTCATCGGCTCGCCGCGGCCTTAGCCTTGGCTTGGCTTTGGCGGGCATGGGATCCTCCTTCGATGTCACTCCCCATCCAGGAGTCTCTTCTGGCCTCCGAGCGACCGGATGGCCGTGACGTCCTGGCTGACTTCCAGACACCCGCGATACGCGCGATCCGGGCCGCGGACGGCGATATAGCGGATGTGGATGAATTTCCCCCGCAACGTGATCCAAAATTCGGCCGTGTCGCGCGTCCCGTCCTTGAACGATCGCAGAATTTTCTCGACGACGTGGACGCTCGCCGGCGGATGGCAGTTCTGCACCTTGCGGCCGATGATCGCCGGGCTCCGGGAGAAGATCCGCTCGGCCGAATCGGAATAATAGCGCACCGTGTCGTCCTCGTCGACGAAGCTGACGTCGAGCGGCAGGTGCTTCAGGACGAGGTTGACCATCTCGGGGGTCAACGCTCCGGTATCGAGGGCGATCGCGGCCGCCGGCCGGGCATAGCCTCCGCCGGCGGTCGGCGGAGCGGAGGGCGCCGCCGCGGGCTTCCATTCCGCGCCGGGCGTGATCCAGGCATATCCGACGACCTCCTCGCCGTTCTTGACCCGGGCCCAGTCCGCCTCGGTCAGGACCTCGAGGGTCATCGGGAAGAGGATCTTTTCCTCCTTGGAGATCATGTCCCGGATTTCGGTCATGACCTGGCGGGCCATGGCCAGAGCCTCGTCGCGCTTTCCTTTGCGGAGATATCCGCCGAGCTCCTTCCAATGGGCCCGGACGTCGTCATGGATGGCCCACATCACTTTGCTCGGCCCGCTCACGTTCCGATCCTCGAGGAGCGGAAAGAGCTGGTTTTCCTTTTTGAGATAATGTTTTTCGATCTCGCCGAGAGCCTCCCATCGGGCGAGCAGTCCTTCGCCCAGGTCCCGCGGGAAGTCCATCGGCGGTGCGGCTTTCAGCGCGGAGAGGTGGCTCTCAAAATCGAGCAGGCGCTCTTCGAGGGCGCGGTTCTCGGCCATCAGGGTGTGGAGCGGATGGCCGGGCAAGGTCTGGGGCGGAGGCTGCGTGTCGAGGGAAGCCTGGAAGACCTGGACGTGGACGTCGCAGAGCCGCTTGATCTCGGATTCGGGCATGCCCTCCTCGATCAGCCGCTGCTCCATCTCGGGGATCTCGGTCGGCCCCAGGTCCTTCACGAGCTCGGCGAACCGCCTGCGGAGAACGTCGATGCCTTCGCCGGCGTGCAGGTCGCGGATGATGTCCTTGAGGACTTCGAGGCGCGCCTCCCGGTCCCGGAACGGCGCGGGCGCGGCGCCGGCCGCCGCTTCCGGCCGGAGCTCCTCGCCCGTCACCCGCCGGATCTCGGCGCCGATCGCCGCGAGGAGTTTGTCGATCTCCATGTCGCCGAGGCCGGCGACCTGCTGGAGCGTCGCCAGGCGTCCGACAGTCTTCCGCAGAACCGGGTTCCTGAGCTTGGCGAACTTCGGGGACAGGCCGGCCAGGAATTCGAGGAGAAACGGATACGCCTTCAGCAGGTCGTCAAGCCTGCCGCCCGGTTCAAGACGCATCGCGGGAAGGCCGGCCGGGATTCCTCAGAACTTGAAGCCGCCCACGATCGCGAACAGATTCGTCATGGGTTTGGCGCCGCTCGAGGTCGCGCCCGCAGCAACCTTCTCCATATCGGCGAAGCCGAGATGATATCGGGCTTCGACGAAAACCTTCATGACGCCAAGGGAGAGGGACGCCCCGGCGCCGAAGATCGCGCCATAGTCGATCTTGTTGAAGCTGTCCTTGTTGTCCTGATCCTTAATTTCTATGCTATTGGTCCCGTAAAAGGCCAGAATGTCCGGTCCGGAGGCCGTAAGATCAAGCTTCGCGGACATCAGGTAGGCGATCTCGCCGCCCCCGAGGAGATAGACGTCCGGTAAGCCCGCCTTGTTGAGAAGATGGAATTTCAGAAGCACGGGTACGCTCACTTCGTCGAGCTTCATGGTGGCGTCGAACGTATCACCCTGGATGCTGCCGGCGAAGCGGACGCCTTTCTGGAGGTAGAGGAAATCGATTTCGAAGCCTATCGTGGAGCCCATTTCGAAGCCGATCCCGCCGCCGAAGCCCATCCGGCCTTTCTTGTACTGGTTGATGTTCTGCCCGCTGGTATCTTTACTGGTATCATAGGACATCGAAGCCGAGCCGAAGGCCCCCATCACCTTGAATCCGCCGGTCGAAGGCGCGGGCCCTGATTCCGCCACAGGGGCCTCCTCCCGGGGAACGTTCCTCGCCGGCTGACGGACCGGCGCCTCCTCCCGGACGGGCGCCTGGATTTGTCCTCCGCTGACGACGTCGACGACCGTGGCGCTGATGAAGCCGACGACCTGGCCGCCGGCGTCGGTCGTGATCGTGACTTCATACCAGTCGCCGACTTTCGCCCGGGATTCGAGCAGCGTGCCCAGACTGACCTGCTTGATCACCGCTCCGGCCGTATCGGCCTCGGCCCGGATATTCGCCGTCTGGACCTTGACCTTCAGGACCGTGGGGTTCTGTCCGGCGTAACCCGCCAGGGATATCACCGCGAGAACAAGCACCGCGATCGCGATTTTTTTCATGTGTCTCTTCTCCCTTCCATAGTCGGTATTTCGAATTCCTTATTATATGCCACTATTCCCATCAAATTGCAAGACTCCGCCAAGGGACGAGCCTTCGGCTCGCCACTCGCCCGTGGATATAAGCCACGGGCGAGTACGGCGGAAGTGGACCCCCGGGCAAAGCCCGGGGCCCCGGCCGACCCGGTCGACTCGATCGTCAGGGACGACCTGGTCGTCGCGGACGCCGCCGGACGGGCCGGCTTCACGCGCCGGGCGCGGCGCCCTTCCGGACGGCCGCCAGGTCGAAGAGGCCGCGCGCCCGGTTCTCCAGGAACACCGTTTCGTGGCGCTCGACGCCCGTGGACACGATGGCCGCCTGGGCCTCGACCAGGTCTTCGATGGTCCGGAGATAGTCCTTGAAGGCTTGGGGAAGGGCGCGATCGTCCCTTGCGCCCCGGAGGGGTTCCTTCCAGCCGGGAACGCGCTTGTATTCGGGCACGACCTTGTCGAGGATCCAGGGCTCGGTGGGGAAGCCGGCGAGAAGGCTCCCGCGGTACTTGTAGCCGGTGCAGATCCGGATTTCGTCCAGCCCGTCGAGGACGTCGGGCTTGGTGAAGGCCAGCCGCTCGATGCCGTTGATCCGGCAGGCGTAGGCGACGGCCACGGCGTCGAACCAGCCGCAGCGCCGGGGCCGGCCGGTCGTCGCCCCGAACTCGTCGCCCCGCTTGGCGATGAGCGGCCCGGGCGCGTCGAAGAGCTCGGTCGGAAAGGCGCCCGAGCCCACGCGCGTCGTGTAGGCCTTGGTGACCCCGAGGACCGCGTCGATCCGGGCGGGTCCGATGCCGAGGCCGGTGCAGGCCCCGCCGGCCGTGGAGTTCGAGGATGTCACGAAGGGATAGGTCCCATGGTCGACGTCGAGGAGCACGCCCTGGGCGCCCTCGAAGAGGCAGGAGCTCCCGCCCTTGATCTTGTGGGCCAGCAGCAGGCCGACATCCTGGACGAACGGCCCGATCGCCGCGGCGTAGCGGGCGAAGTCCTCGCAGAGGGCTTCCGCATCGATTTCGGGGAGCCCGTGGGCCCGGAAGAACGCGTTCTTCTCGGCGGCGTTGTCCCGAATCTTCTCCCGCAGCACGCCGAGGTCGAGGAGATCGCCCGCCCGGATCCCGCGGCGCGCGACCTTGTCTTCGTAGGCCGGGCCGATGCCGCGGCAGGTGGTCCCGATCTTCTTCTCCCCCAACGCCGCCTCCCGGTATTTCTCCTCGAGGGCATGGTAGGGCAGGATCAGGTGCGCGGCCCGACTGACGGCGATGTTCTCCTCGCGGACGTCGGCCACCTTCTTCAGCGCGGCGAGCTCGTCCAGGAACGCCCGGGGGTCCAGGACGACGCCGTTGCCGATGAGGCAGAGCGTATCGGGATGGAGGATGCCGGACGGAATCAGGTGGAGGACGATCTTCGTCCCGCGGACATAGACCGTGTGGCCGGCGTTGTGGCCGCCCTGGTAGCGGGCGACGACGTCGAACGAGGGGGTCAGGAGATCGACGATCTTGCCCTTCCCCTCATCACCCCACTGCGTGCCGAGAACGACGATGTTGGCCATGCGACTCCTCTCGGATCTAGAAATGGACGGCGGCCTGGAGCCGTAACACCGGGTTCCGGCGGGTCGATGCGTCCCGGACGTCGAAATCGTATTCGCCCTTCAAGAGGACGTTCGGCTGGAGCGCGTAGACGAGCCCGACCGACCAGAGGCTGCGCCGGTCCGAGAGGCCCGCGCCCGGCACATCGGGCGGCGCGAAGCCGGGCCCGTGGAAGGGATCGTCGTACCGCCCTTTCTGGTAGGCGACGATCGGGCTCCAGCCGCCGAATTTCAAGGCCAGCTCGACGAACCAGCCCTCGGCCGTCCCGGCGGCGAAGGGCGCGGGATTGGCGATGTCGGCCTTAGCGTATTCGCCCGCCAAGCGGATGTTTTCCGTGGTCCAGGTCGCATCGAGGCCCTTGAGCGTCAGGCTCCGCGTCCCCTCCACGTCCATCCGGCCGGCGTAATAAGACGCTCCGACTTCGAGGTTTTGGCCCCAGAGGATCCCGATCCGGCCGCCCCGGCCCTTGTCGCCATTGTTGTCGGCGAACTGCTGGCCCGCGCCGAGGCGGTCCGCCTCGGCGAGCCCGTTGCCGAGATACGAGGCATAGACCACGGGACCGATCCGGCCGTCGATGAGGACCCCGAGGTCGCGCCAGTTCGCGGGCGCGAGCCAGCCGAGGGTGACCGGCGGCTCGACGAGCCGCGTCTGGAAGGCCCGGGACGATTCGTTGTACTTGCCGAAGGGGACGAGGAACAGGCCGGCGCGGGCCTGGAAGGAGTCGGAAGCCTGGAACGCGACCCAGGCCTGTTGGATTTCGAACCGGGTGGCGGACCGGGCCAGGATCTCCAGGGCGTACGCAAAAGCGGGGGAGAATTCCCCCGAAACGAGCAGCCCGGCCGTGAGGTTCTGGATGCTGCCGCCCGCATAGGGATCCGGCGCGCTCCCTTTGAGGAAATCTAGGGAGAAATATCCGCCCAGGCGGACTTGGGCCGGAGCGGGAGCGGCCGCGGCGGCGGCGAGCAGGAGAGCGGCGATCAGGCGCGTCTTCATAGGAGCGCAAAATCGAAGGTCTCTTCGAGCAGGTCCCGTTTCCACTTGTCGACGGGAATCTTCCGGCTCACGCCCCGGGTGATGGCGCTGACGCCGGTCTTCGTCCCCATCCAGATCGCCCCGACAAGGGCGTCGTTGCGGAGGACGATTTTCTTGTAAATTCCCTCTTCGGGCTTCTCGAGCCGGATCTCCTCGAATCCCGGCCCCTGAGGATTGACGGTGCCGACCGACGTGAGATGGACGCCGGCCACCTTGAGCGTGTTGGACGGGACGGTGCCTTCGTAGACCTTTCTCTGGCCAAGGATGTTCGCGGCCACGAGGCGCGCCTGGTCGAAGGACGCGGGGATGCTCCCGTAGACGGCGTCGCCGCGCTGGATCCCGTCGCCGGCGGCGAAGATGCGGGGACGGCTGGTCTGCAGGAATTCGTCGACCAGCACCCCGCGGTCGGTCTGCAGGCCGGCGTCGCGGGCCAGGTCCAGATTCGGCCGAACCCCCGTGGCCAGGATGACCGTGTCCGCCTCGGCCGTGAGGCCGTTCTTGAACCGCAGGCCGCGCACGTCGGTCCCGCCCAGGATCTCGTCCGTGGCCGTGCCGAGCCGGACGCGGATGCCGGTCTTTTCGATTTCGCGCCGGAGCAACGCCCCGCCCGCCGGGTCGAGCTGGCGCGGCAGGAGATAATCGAAGAACTCCACGACCTCGACTTCAGCCCCCCGGCTCCTCAGCGCCCGGGCGATCTCGAGCCCCAAGAGCCCGCCGCCGAGTACCGCGGCCCGGGGATGCTCCTTCAAGTAATCGAGAAGGGCCAGCGCGTCGCCGAGCGTCCGGAGGGTGAAGACACCTCGCTTCTCCGCTCCGGGAATGGGCGGCGGCGCAGCCGAGGCCCCATTGGCGAGCAGGAGGACGTCATAAGGAATCCGGCGGCCGCCGGCCGCGAGAACGTGATGCTCGTCGGGGACGAGCTTCTCGACCGGCGTCCCGGTATGGACCTCGAGGCGGTGCTGGGCATACCACTTTTCGGGAAAGGCGAACAGACGGTCGAAGGGAAGTCTGCCGGCGATGAATTCGATCAGGTTCGGCCGAGGATAATAGAGGTGCGGCTCCGCGGCGAAGATCTCGATTCCGACCTCCGGGTCCGTCTCACGGAGCGTCTTGGCCGCAAGCGTGCCCGCGATCCCGTTGCCGACGATGATGACCTGCATCCGTTTCCCGCCCGTCCCCTCGCTGTCCGGGGGGATCAGTCGTTGACTTTCTGGAAGAACTCTTTCCCTACGCCGCACTGTGGACAGACCCAGTCCTCGGGAAGGGCCTCGAACGCCGTGCCGGGGGCAACGCCGTTCTCCGGATCTCCCGCCGCGGGGTCATAAACGTATCCGCAAGCCGTGCATTCCCATTTTGCCATGACCGTGCTCCTTTCGTGAATTCGGCGGCCCCTCCGGCCTCAGCCCTCCAGGAGGACTAAATCAGTCCTCCTGGAGGATCTGCTTCTCGTATTCCTGCTCCAAGCGGAGCTTGTGGCCTTTCTCCTGTTGGATGAGGAAGGCGAGAAGGCGTCGGAACTCCGGATCAGCGGCCGCGTCCCGAAGCCCGGTATAGAGTTCGATCGCCTTCTCTTCCTTCCGGGCGGCGAAGATGAGGAGATCCTGGAACCCGCTGTCAGACCCGAGCGGCTCCTCGATGAGGTCGTCGCTGATCTTGAGATCCGGAATCTCGCGGTCCGTGAAGGCGACGGCCTTCCCATCGGCGATGTTCTCGAGCAGCCGCTTGTGGTTCTTCTCCTCGGTTTGGAGTTCGAGGAGAAGCGCCTTGACGAGCGGATCGGCGGCATCCCGGGCCAGGTCGCCGTACGACAAGGCGGCCTCTTCCTCGCGTTCGATGGCGAAGCGGAATATCTCGGCGGTTGAGGCGAAGGTCATCGGTTGCTCCCGGCGGCGGCCGCGAAACGCCCCTCGTCGGTCCGAGCGGGGGGGAGATGTTCGCGGCCCCGCGAATCATCGGATGTCTGAATTTTCATTATAGCCAAACAGGCGGAATTGTCAATTTGGAGAGTCTGCCCTCAGGCGCGGTCCTTCTGGCATCGGGGGCAGTGGAAGCTGCTCCGGCCGCCGATGACCCGGCGGAGGACCGGCTCGCCGCAGCGGACGCACGGCTCGCCTTTCCGGCCGTAAACCCGGTGGGCATTCTGGAATCGCCCGTCCATGCCGTCGGCGTCCCTGTAATCGCGGATGGAGGATCCGCCCGCGGCCACCGCCCCCTCCAGAATCTTCCGGACGGACGCCCCCAGCCTCCGGATTTCCGGGGCGGTCAGCGACCCGGCCGGCCGCAGCGGATGGAGGCCCGCGTCGAACAGGATCTCGTCCGCGTAGATGTTTCCGATCCCGGCCAAGAAAGCCTGGTTGAGGAGGAGGCTCTTCAGCCGGCCCTTCCGCCGCCGAAGGAGCCGGCTGAACTCCGCGGGGCCCGTCTCGAGCGGCTCCGGCCCCAGCCCACAGAGCGCCTCGGATTCGAGGGGCCGGTCCGTGACCAGGACCCGCAGCACGGCAAACTTCCGGACGTCGCGGAAACGGAGCTCGCGGCCATGCCCCCGGAACGCGATGCAAAGGCGCGTATGCGTGTCGACCGGAGCGCGGCGCGGCGTCCAGTGGAACTGGCCGGTCATCTTCAGGTGGAAGAGGAGGTGGACGCCGCCTTCGCAGCTCACGAGGAGCATTTTCCCGCGGCGGCGGACGCTTTCGATTCTCTTGCCGCGGAGCTTCAGAAGATCCGCCGCGTCGCCGCGGACGAGCTTCGGCAGCAAGAGCCGGACATAGGCGATCGTCAGCCCGACGATCTTCGGGCGCAGGCTCGCGGCGATGGTTTCGACTTCCGGGAGTTCGGGCACCGGGCCATTATAAAGGAAGCGCTCCCGGATCCCAATTCATTAATCCCGTGCGGCGGATTGGGGGGCAGCCCCCGGCCTGAGTTGGTCGTGGGGCACCCCTGAGGCCCGCATAGCGGAGGGGGGGCCCCATCGTTTTCGATGGGGGGGAACCGACGGGACTGGTTCCCCCTGCGGGCCGGGGGGTGTCCTACGACCAACGATCCCCGTTCCGCTTGATTTCAAACTCTCTTTCATTTAAACTCTGCCCTGACCATGAACATCAAAGGCCTTCTCTCGATGGTCCTCGGGTGGCTCGTCCCGGGGCTGGGGCACATCGTTCAGAAGAAATACGCGCGCGGGCTCGTCTTCTTCGTCTCGATCCTGGCCATGACCGGCCTGGGCCTCGCCATGGGGGGCAAAATCTACCCCTTCCAGACCGAGAACCCGTTGACCATCCTCGCCTTCTTCGCCGACATCGGCAACGGGACCGTGTATCTCCTGTCGCGCCTCTTGCCGATCGGCCTCGGCGACCTGAAGCTCGTGACCTTTGAATTCGGGACGGCCTACATCGCCGGAGCGGGGCTCCTGAACTTCCTCATCGCCCTCGACGCCCTCGACATCGCCGCGGGGAAGAAATCATGATCTTCAAGAGCCATCTCGTCTCGATGATCGTCTACGCCTTCTTCGTGGCGGTCGTCCTGGCCCTCCTGCGGCGCGGCGAGAAGCGGGCCCGGATCCGGTACGCCCTGTTCCTCTTCCTCATCATGGTCGGAGGGGCGATCCTCTTCGGCTGGTTGATGTATCTCTTCACACTCTAGGTTTATCCTCCCCCGTCCGGAAAACCGGTAGGCCCGCACTTTCGTTTCTGCTATAATTTTCCCGATGATCGAGCTCCACCACGTCTGGAAGCAGTACCAGAAATCCTCATGGGCCCTCTCGGACGTGACGCTCACGATCCCGAAAGGCGAGTTCTGCTTCATCACCGGTCCGAGCGGCTCGGGGAAGTCCACGCTCCTGAAGACCCTCTACCGGGAGATCGTCCCGACCGAGGGCCAGGTGATCATCGGCGGCCGGAACATCCTCCTCATCCCCGACCACCGGATCCACGCGATCCGCCGCCACATGGGCATCGTCTTCCAGGACTTCCGGCTGATGTACCACAAGCGCGTGTTCGAGAACGTGGCCATCGCCCTCCGCGTGCTCGGCGCCTCGCCCAAGGACCTGAAGCGGAAGGTGTTCATCGCCCTGCGCATGGTCGACCTCCATTCCAAGATCTGGGAGTTCCCCTCCGAGCTCTCCTACGGCGAACAGCAGCGGGTGGCGATCGCCCGGGCCGTGGTCAACAATCCGCGGATCCTCCTCGCCGACGAGCCCACCGGGAACCTCGATCCCGCCCTGGCCCACGAGATCTTCACCCTGTTCAAGGAGATCAACGCCCAGGGGACGACCGTCGTCATCTGCACCCACGACCGGGAGCTCATCCGGCGCTTCGGCGGCCGCTTGCTCTCCCTGCACGAGGGCAAGCTCCGCGGAAAGGATGTCGGATGACCCTGCCCAAGATCCGCTACTTCCTGCGCGAGGCCCTGCACAACCTCTGGCAGTTCAAAACGCGGCACCTCTTCTCCCTGACCATCATCTGCCTGTCATTCGTTACCGTGGGCGTCGTCCTGTCGCTCTCGGGCAACTTCCGCGTCCGGGCGAAGGAGCTGTCGAAGAACCTGACCGTGGTGTTTTACCTCCGCAAGGACGTCGCGGACGCCGAGCGCGAGGCCGTCGAGGCCCGGGTCCGCCGCTCGCCCCTGATCGGGGCCGTCAAGTCCGTCGGCCCGGAGCAGGCCCTCGACCGCTTCCGGACGAACTTCCCCGACCTCCGGGACATCCTCCAGAACCTCGGAACCAATCCCTTCCCCGCCTCGGTCGAGGCCTCGCTCAAGGAGGGCGGCTTCGCCGCGGAGGAGATCCTGGCCTTCATCGCCGAGGTCCGGAAAAGCCCCGGCGTCGAGGACGTCCAGTTCAGCCGCGATTGGGCGGACAAGGTCCGCGCCCTCGGCCGGCTGGTGGAGGCGGCGGGCTTCTTCCTGGGCGGGATTTTGATCCTGGCCTCGCTTTTCATCATTTCGAACGTCATCAAGCTCAACGTCCTGGCCCGGCGCTCCGAAATCGAGATCCTCCGCCTCGTCGGGGCGACCAACACCTTCATCCGGGTCCCGTTCCTCATCGAAGGGGTGATGATGGGCGTGGCGGGCAGCGCCCTGTCGCTTCTGATCGTCCTGTTCCTCGTCAAGTCCTTCCCCCTCTACCTGGGCAGCTCGCTTGGTGCGCTCCAGGAGCTCGTCAGTTTCCGTTACCTCCGCTGGACCGAGGTCCTCGGCCTCCTCGGCGGCGGAGGGCTCGTGGGCTTCCTCGGCAGCCTGAGCTCTATCGCCCGGTTTTTAAAGATTTGACACAAGTCCTTGATGGGCCTAACATTATTAAGCCATGTCCACCCTCGGCCAGGAACTCCGGCGCGAGCGCGAGAAGCGCACCGTCTCCCTCAAGGACATCTCCGACCGGACGAAGATCAGCCTGCGGTATCTGGAAGCCCTGGAAAAGGGTGACTACAAAGCCCTGCCGGGGCCGTTCTTCATCAAGAGTATCCTCCGGGCCTACGCCAAGGACTGCGGGCTCGACGAAGACCACTTCTACGCGCTCTACCGGCAGGAAACGCGTCCGGAGATCGGAGCGGAGGCGACGCCGGAAAAGCCGGCCCCGAGGCCCCCGGCCGGGAAGCACCGGGCAAAACCGCGCCGGCGCGCCGTCCTTGCCCTCGGGCTGGCCGGCCTGATCCTCCTCTGCGCCGCGGCCGCAGTCTATGTTTACATCCTGAAGCCGCAGCGGGACCCCGCACCCATCATCCCCGCTCCGTACGCGGCGGCGCCGGCCTTGGCGCCCCTCGCCGACCCCGAAGTCCCGCCGGTCGTGGAGTTCGTCGCGAAACCGGAAGGCACGGACCTCAAGCTCGAGTTGACCTTCACCGCCGAAACGTGGATCCACGTCGCGGCGGACGGCGCCGTCCAACTGAACGGCATCCGGAAAGCCGGCGAGCGGGCGACGTGCACGGCGAAAAAAGAATTCCTCCTCCAGATAGGCAACGCGGGCGGCTTCGCCCTCTCCCTCAACGGCCGAGCCTTGAAAACCCTCGGCGCGTCGGGGGCGGTCCTGACCGACGTCCGGATCGACCGCGACACCCTGAGCGGCTTGGAGGCCGCGTCGGACAAGCCGCCGGCGGGGAAGGCCGGACGCTGAGGCCGCCGCCCATGGAGAACCGGAAAGAACGAGGCTCCCGCATCGTGGGGGGGCTCATCATCCTTCTCATCGTCCTGTTCCTGGTGATCGATTTCTTCCTCCGCCGGTCGACCGAGTTCTCGCCGGCCAACGTCACCAATATCCTGCTCTATGCGCTCCAGATCATCGTCCTTCTCATGGCCCTGATCCTCCTGTTCGTCCTCGGCCGCAACCTGACCAAGCTCTATCTCGAGCGCAAGCGGAAGGTCGTGGGATCGCACTTCAAGATCAAACTCGTCAGCTTCTTCATGGCCCTGTCCTTCATCCCCACCCTGCTCCTTTTTCTCTTCACGAGCAACCTGATCAACCGCAACATCGAACAGTGGTTCAAGCCGGACCTCACCCGGATCCTGAACGACACCAAGGACGTGGCCGACGGGTTTTACGCTGCGACCTCCGAGATGACCGAACACTACGCCACCCAGCTCGGCAAGGAGGTCCGCCGCCAGAACCTGCTCGCCCCGGAGAACCGGGGCCGGCTCGAGGACTTCCTCCGGGCCAAGCTGACCGAGTACCGGCTCGACGAAGTCGGGATCTTCGTCGAGAAGGAGGAGCTGTTCTCCTATTACAACCCGAGCCTGCCCTTTCAGGACTACCAGGAGCTGCAGGCCAACTCCGTCCAGCGGGCCCACCTCGGCGAGCCGATCAAGGAAAAGCGGAGCATGGGCGCGGGCGAGTTCGTCCGGAGCGGCGTCTCGACGCCCATCCCCCAGGTCGGCAACGCCCTGATCGTCACCGGCAAGTTCCTGCCCAAGAACTACGCCCAGAAGACCACCGCCCTGTCGTCGTTCATCGAGCGCTTCCGGACGAGGAAGCCCCAGGACCTGGCCAAGACGGTGTTCCTCCTGCTCCTGATCTTCGTGACCATGCTCATCGTCTTCGCCGCGGTCTGGATCGGCTTCCACATCGCCAAGAGCATCACCGTCCCCATCGAGAAGCTCGCCCAGGCGGCCAAGGACGTTTCGAAGGGCAACCTCGCGGTCAAGGTCGAGGACCCGGCTTCGGACGAGATCGGCCTCCTCATCGACGCCTTCAACCAGATGATTTCCGACGTCCAGGACGGCCGCCGGACGATGGACCAGAAGACGGCCGAGCTCGAGGCCCGGAAGCAATACATCGAGACCATCCTCAACACGATCAATACCGGCGTCCTGACCATCACCGCCGAGGGGTCGATCGCCACGATCAACCCTTCGGCCCGGGACATGCTCGCCCTCCCGGCCGACGGCGTAGCCGGCCGCCCCTACAAGGACGTCCTCGCGCCCGAGCGCTACCGCGAACTCGTGAAGGCCTTCGACGCCGCGGCCAAGGCCCGGCATCGCATCACCGACAAGGAGATCCAGCTCCAGCTCGACGGCCAGCAGACGACCATCGCCCTGACCCTGACCCCGTTCCGGCAGCCCGACCAGGACTTCTCGGGGATGATCGTCGTCCTCGACGACCTCACCCAGCTCATCAAGGCCCAAAAGATCGCCGCCTGGAAGGAGGTCGCCCAGCGCGTCGCCCACGAGATCAAGAACCCGTTGACCCCCATCCAGCTCAACGCCGAGCGGATCCTGAAGAACCTCAAGAAGACCGACCCGGGCGGCAGCGAGGTCGTGGAGCAGGGGGCGAAGGTCATCATCCAGGAGGCCCAGACGATCAAGGCCCTCGTCGACGAGTTCTCGGATTTCGCCCGCCTGCCCAAGATCAACCTCCAGCCGGCCGGCCTCCGGGACATCATCGCCCAGGTCGTGGCCCTGTTCCGCGGCATCTTCGCCGAAGTGGCGATCGAGGTCGACATCGGGCCCGCCGTGCCGCCGATCCTCGCCCTCGACCCCGAGCAGATAAAGCGCGTCTTCATCAACCTCATCGACAACGCCATTGACGCCATGAACAAAAAAGGTAAAATTGTCATTCGCGCAACCTTCGACAGAGAGGCCAACCAGGTGAACATCGAAGTCACGGACAGCGGCCCCGGGATCCCGCCCGAGGACAAGGACAAGCTCTTCCTGCCCCATTTCTCGACGAAGAAGAAGGGCACGGGCCTGGGGCTGGCCATCGTCGACCAGATCGTCAAGGAGCACAACGGCACGGTCCAGGTCATGAACGGCCGCCCGAACGGCGCCCGGTTCATCCTCCGGCTGCCGGCGTGAAGCCATGACCCAAGAGCGCATCCTGGTCATCGACGACGAATCGAGCATCCGGTCCTCGCTCCAGGGCATTCTCGAGGACGAGGGCTTCGTCATCCGGACCGCCGAGACGGGCGAGGCGGGCCTCGCCCTCCTCAAGACCCAGAACTTCGGCCTCGTCCTGCTCGACATCTGGCTCCCCGAGATGAACGGCCTCGAGGTCCTGAAGCGGATCCGGGCGATGGACGAGCGCCCGCAGATCGTGGTCATCTCCGGCCACGGGACGGTCGAGACCGCCGTGACGGCCACGAAGCTCGGGGCGTTCGATTTCCTCGAAAAGCCGCTCTCCCTGGAGAAGGTCGTCCTGACCGTCAAGAACGCCCTCCGCCAGCAGAAGCTCGAGGAGGAGAACGTCCAGCTCCGGGAGCGGATCAAGTCCCGCTTTCACCTGGTCGGCAAGAGCGCCGCGATCCAGAAGCTGCGGAGCGAGATCAAGAAGGCCGCGCCGACCAACGGCCGGATCCTTATCACCGGCGAGAGCGGGACAGGCAAGAAGCTGATCGCCCGCCTGATCCACCAGCAGAGCCGGCGGGCGGACAAGCGGTTCGTGGAGATCAACTGCGCGGCCATCCCCGACGAGCTCATCGAGAGCGAGCTGTTCGGCTACCTCAAGGACGACACGCCCCACGCGGTCAAGGACAAGAAGGGCAAGCTCCTGCTGGCCGACGGCGGGACGCTCTTCCTCGACGAGATCGGCGACATGAGCCTCAAGACCCAGGCCAAGCTCGTCAAGGCCATGGTCGAGCAGAAATACGAGCCGGGCGGCTCGAGCGAAACGGTCGGCTTCGACACCCGGATCATCGCCGCCACCAGCCGGAGCCTCAAGGACCTGATCTCCAAGGGCCGGTTCCGGGAGGATATCTTCTTCCGGCTGAACGTCATTCCCATGGCCATCCCGCCCCTGCGCGAACGGCCCGAGGACATTTCCCTCCTCATCAACTACTATCTCCGCTATTATTCGCTCGAATACGGCAAGAAGCCGAAATCGATCTCGGGCGAGGCGCTGAGGGCCTTCCTGAACTACCACTGGCCGGGCAACGTCAGCGAGCTTATGAACGTCATCGAGCGGTTCGTCATCCTGGTCGAGGAGGAGGAGATCGGCGTCGCCCACCTCAACCTGCTCGTCGAAACGCGCGAGCAGGAGCAGATCCACGGGCTCCATCCGTTCCCGACCCTGCCCCAGGCCGCGCTGGCCTTCGAGCGGAATTATATCCACCGGGCGCTGGTCAAGAGCGGCTGGGACACGGACAAGGCCGCGGCCGAGCTCGACCTCCGGCCCGAAATCCTCCGGGAGAAGATCAAGGCCCATCAGATCGCCTTCATCGACTAGCGGCGGCCGCCATGCCCCTCGATCAAGCCGAAGCGATCGTCCTTCGGACCTCCCCTCTCGGCGAGCAAGATAAACTCGCCGTCGTCCTCACCCGCGACAAAGGCCTGATCCGGGGCGTAGCCAAGGGCGCGAGGAAATTCGGGAACCGGTTCGGGAGTTCCCTCGAGCCCATGACCTACGTGACGATGTTCTACCACGAGAAGGAGCGCCGGGACCTGATCACGATCACCGGCTGCGACCTCGTCGAATCCTTCTTCGAGGTCCAGAGCGACGTCCGGACCTCCCTCACCCTGTCGTATTTCGCCGAGCTCATCGAGGAGGTCGTGCCCGTCCGGGCGCGGGAGGACGTCCTCTTCCGCCTCCTCCTGTCCGTGCTGCGGGCCCTCCGGATGAAGGGGGAGCTCGGTCTGCTGACCCGCTATTTCGAGGCCTGGTTCCTCCAGGCCAACGGATTCCTGCCCGACGTCCACCGCTGCCGCCAGTGCCGGAAGCCGATCGAGGGCGAGGAGGCGGCCTGGCTCTCGCCGAATAAGGACGGCATTTTCTGCGACGCCTGTGCGCCAGCGCGGCGCGACGAGGTCCGCCAGGAGCTCTCCCGGTTCGTGCAATGGGCCCGCAAGAATCCGCCGCCCACGACCGACGAGATCCCCTTCACGCCCGGAGAGCTCAAGGCGGTCCAGAAGAGCCTCCAGGCGATGATCGTCTACCACCTGGAACGCGAGCCGAAGAGCCTGAGGTACATCCGGGATTGAATGGCGGGGAAACTTTACCGGCGCTGGGGTTGGCCCAAGGCCCGCATAGCGGAGGGGGGTCCCATCGCGAAAGCGATGGGGGGAACCGACGGGACTGGTTCCCCCTGCGGGCCGGGGCCGACCCCAGCGCCGAGTTGATGTGAAACCCTAGGAAAAATAGATGATCGTCACGATCGAGGCGATCCAAAAAACGATCGCCAGCAGGAGCGGCTTGTCCTTGAGGATCAATTCCTCGGGGCTCCCGCCCTGGTCCTTCTGGTGGATCAGGTACAAATAGCGGAAGATGCCGTAGAGCACGAAGGGGGTCGTATAGATGAGGCGGTCCGTCCCGAATTTCCGGACGGTTTCCTCCGAGACGGTGTAGAGGCAGTAGGCAATGACCGTGGAGGCGGTCACCACCGAGATCATTTGGTCGAGCAGACGGAAACTGTACTCCCCGAGGCTTCGCCGGTGGCGGGCGGCGTCGCCCTCGAGGAGCAGGAGCTCGTGGCGCCGCTTGCTCATGGCCAGGAACAGGGCGAGGAGCATCGTGCAGAGGAGCAGCCAGGGCGAGATCGGGACGGCGATGACCAGGCCGCCGGCGACGACCCGGAGAACGAATCCCAGGGCCACGACAAAGATGTCGAGGATGACCACGTCTTTGAGCCGGACGGAATAGGCCAGCTGGAGGAGCACATAAGCCGCGGCGGCCGCGAAAAAGGCGGGGTCGAGGAGGTCGGCGGCGACGAGGCTGAGCGCGGCGAGCCCGGCCGCGAGGACGACCGCCTCCGACCGGCCGATCCGGCCGGCGGCGATGGGCCGCCGCGACTTCCGGGGATGGAGCCGGTCTTCGGCGGCGTCGAGGACGTCGTTGACGATGTAGATCGCCCCCGACAGGAGGCAGAACACGGCGAACGCGGCCAGGGTCCGGAGGAGGAGCGGGACGTCGAACACCTTTTTGGCGAAGATCAAGGCCGCGGCGACGAAGAGGTTCTTGGTCCACTGCGCGGGCCGCAACGAAACGACGGCGTCCTTGATCGTCATGCGTTCTTCTTCCCGGATTCCGCCGATATTCTACAACATCCTGGCCATGCGATAAAATGAATTTCGAGGAGGGCCGGGCTTGGCCCGCGGGATCAGTACTGGATGCCGGAATCGGTGGACCCGGTGAACGACGAGCTGTTGGCGTTCAGATAGAGGAGCAGAATCCGGATGGCCATGAAGATGATGCCGCCGGCCAGGGCGAGGGAATACACGGTTAGGAACGAGATGTACAGCGCGGATTTCCGGCGCGAGAGGTCCTGGGAGAATAGGAGGTCGGTCACGGTCTTCCCGAAGAGGATGATCATGAGGACGACGCCGCCCGCCGCCCGGTAGAAATACTCCATCGAGTTCCGGAGTTCGACCTTGTCGAGGGTGACCAGCGGCAGGAGGAGCCAGGCCGTCAGGGCCCAAAAAACGATGAAGATGATAAACTTCGACATCGGAATGGCGTCGATTCTCTTGGCGAGGTCCATTTGAATTAATCATAGTCTTCAAATCTCCCCCCTGTCAATTCAAATTTCGGACGACCCGCGGGGCCACGGACGGGACCGGCCCGGAAAAAAGTGCTCGGACCGCCGAAATGGGGTACAATAAGCGGCTGCCGACCATGCCGAACCCAGCGCCCTCCCTGTCCCGCACCGCGGGCGGGGCCGCATTCGTCTTTTTCTGCCTGGTCCTCGTCTTCGATTACGCCGACCAGGGACTGTTGAGCCCCTTCGTCAATCCCCTCCTCCAGGATTTCTTCGGGACGACGGCAAACGTCGTCCCGCTCGGCTGGATCGCCTTCGTCTTCACCCTGCTCTCGGCCGCGTCCACGGTCGCCGCAGGGATCTTGGCCGACCGCCGATCGAGGGTCCGCCTTTGCATCGCCGGAGGGCTCGTCTACGGGACGTTCTCCGCCCTGACCGTGCTGGCGCCCCACGGCCAGGCGGGCTATGCCTTCTTTTTCGTATCCCGCGCCCTCGTCGGCCTGGGCATGGGCCTCGTCGTGCCGGCCGTCTTCTCGCTCGTCGGGGACCTCGCGGCGCCCACCCGCCGGGCGACAGCCTTCGGGTTCATGTCCGTGGCCATGCTCGCCGGGCGGTTCGGGGGCTTCGCCGTCGCCGGGGCGTTCGCCGGCGATTGGCGGCACGCCTACCTCTTGGTCGGCCTGGTCAACGTCCTCCTGGCCGCCTCCCTGCTCGCCATCCGCGAACCCCGCCGGGGCGGCCGCGAGGACGAGCTCCGGGAGGCGCTCCTCGCGGGGGCCGAATACCGGTTCCGCATTTCGTGGAAGGACATCGGCCTGATCCGGGCGACGCGGAGCAATTTCTGGCTGGTCCTGAATTTCATCGACGTCTTCCCGGGTTCGATCGTCCTCTTCCTCATCTTCAAATACATGAAGGACGTCCACAACCTGGAAGCGCCGGCCATGAACTTCACAATCGTCGTCGTAGCCCTGTCCGGGGCGGCCGGGGCGATCGTGTTCGGCCGGGTCGGCGACCTCTGGTTCCGGAAGGACCGGCGGGCCAAGGTCCTGACCGCGCTCATCTGCAACGCCCTCCCGATCGTCTTCATGATCGTCTTCCTCCTCTCCAAAGTCCGCGTCCCCCCGGATGCGACGCTCGGGACGGCGCTGGCCGTCCCCGGCCTGCTGCCCCTCGTCCTGACGATCGCCGCGGCCATGTTCATCAATCAGGGGGTGAACCCCAACTGGTACGGCACGCTGACCGACATCAACCTTCCGGAACACCGGGCGACGATGATATCGCTCGCCTCGGTGATGGACATGATGGGGAGCGCCGTGGGGCCGCTCCTCGGATCCTATATCGCCTCGTCCTGGGGGCTGAGGGCGGCCATGGCGAGTGTCCTCGTCTTCTGGGCGGTCAACATCCTCTTCTGGCTGCCGGTCCTGGCCCATGTCCGGTCCGACCTCGACCGGGCCCACGCCATCCTCGCCTCCCGCGCCTCGGACATGAAAAGGAGCCTGCCCGGCCATGCCGCATGACCGCCTGTCCATCCTCTACAATCCGTCGGCCAGGATGGGCCGGGCCCTCGACCGCAAAATCAAGCTCGAGCGCCTTCTCCGCCATTTCGACATCCGCTACGACCTGGTGATGACCCGGAACGAAGAGCACCTCCGAGAGCTGACCCGGGAGCACGCGAAGACCTATCCGGCCGTGGTCGGTGCGGGCGGCGATTCGACGTTCCACATCATGATCAACGAGCTCGTCGCGGCGGGCGCCGAGGCGAGCTTCGGAATGCTCGGCGTCGGCTCGTCGAACGACATCCCCCGGGAATTCGGCATCGCGTCGCTCGTCGAAGCGTGCCGGGCCTTGAAGAACGGGAGGACGCGGAGGATCGACCTCGGAACGGTGAGCGAGGGTGGGACCCGCCTGAGCTGTTTCCTGGGGCAGGCCAACATCGGACTGGGGGCCTACGTCAACCGGTTCGTGGCCGACCTGGCCGGCCGCAAGCCCCGGCTGGCCCGGCGTCAGCTGTGGGCGGGGATCCTGGGGGTCAGGAAGGCCTACAAGTCGAGGGCGATTCCCCTGTCGTTCACCATGGATTCGAACGCCGGACGGCGCGAAGGCGATTTCGTCGCGGCAATTTTCAGCAACATCCGCTACTGGGCCACGGGCAGGATCATCAACCCCGGCGCCCGGCCGGACGATGGGCTGCTCGATTGCTGCCTCATCGGCGACTGCCGCCTCACGCGGCTCGCGCGCATTGCCGCCCTGGCCGGCACGGGCCGCCACGGGTCCATCCGGGACGTCGAATTCCGACGCGAGGCTGCCTTCGAAATTTCGGCCGGCACGCCGTTCGCGGTGCAGGTCGACGGCGAGATCCTCCGGACGTCGGACGGCCGGTCCACGTTCCCCAAAATCACGATCGGGGTGATGCCGGGCGGGCTGAACCTGATCGCCCCTTGACGGCGCTCGTCAGTCGTTGGCGAAGTGGGCGTGGAGGATGCGGTAGCCGTCCGGAGCCTGGACCAGGACGAACGTCACCGGCCCCTGCTGGACCGGCCCCTCCTCTCCGACGTTCTTGTCGAAGAGCCAGCGGGCGGTGACGAACGCGGCCGTCCCGAGCGGTTGGATGCGGACTTCCTCGAGCCAGAGTCGGCTGTCCTGGGCCTTGCCTCCGGCCGTGAACCCAAACCCCTTGTGGTGCTCGACGAGCGGCTCGAGCCCGCGGATCAGGCCCTTCTTTTCGGAGGAAAAATAGGACGGGGCGGGATTGACCGAGAAGAGGCTGTAGAGGAGCGTGAGATCGGACATGTTCCCCATGACCGTCCAGGTCGTGAGCGTGTCCTCGACGGTCCGGTGGGCGGGATTGGTCAGGGTGAGATTGGCCACGTCGGCTTCGGCCGCGATGGAGGCGAAGTAGGTCCAGGCCTTCTCCTTCAGGATCGCCTCGAAGACGCCGAGGGCCATGAAGACGTCCCCTCCCCAGAGGTCCCAGTTGCCGAGACCGTAGGCCCGAATGAGGGCGTTCGGCTTCTTTTCGTCCGCGGAGTCTTCCTCTCAGGGAGACAGCATCAGCTCCGGAGCGATCGCGCCCCGGTACATGAGGATGCGCTGGTAGTAGCCCGTGTTCTCGACGACATTCGCCCGCGGCCGGACCGCGGCCAGGGCGTCGCGGGCCTCCTTGTCGAGTTTCATCCGGCGCAGGGTCAGGTACAGCCAGTCCGTCGCGGCGATCACGGAATCGTCGTTCTTCGCCCACGTCAGACAGTCGCGAAACGCCTTTTCGGCGAACGGATATTCGCCGGCCAGAAAATAAGCCAGTCCGAGGTGGTAATAGATGTTGTAGTGGGTGTTGGAGAGCGGTTGGCCCGACTTGCTCGGGACGGCGTCCGGTTCAACCTCGAGCGGCTTCCCTTTCGCCAGCTCGGCCGCTTTCTCTAGGTCGTCGACGGCTCGGACGAACTGGCGGATGGTGAGATACCGGTGGCCCCGGTGGCGGAGGAGGCGGTAGGACTGGGGAAATTTCGCCAGTCCATCGCTGAACGCCTTGATGGCCTCCCGGTAACGGCCGGCGTATGCGGCGCGCCGGCCCAGCCAGATGAAATTTTCTTCGCTGGGGTCCTTGGCAAGCTTCTGGCGGGCTTCGGCGTAACGATCGAGGCTCGCCTTGTCGGGGGCCGGAGAGACAAGCTTCTCTCCCATCAGGGAGATGGCTTCATAGGTCTTGGGAGCGGGCTTCTTGGCTTCAACGGCCTGGCCGCCGGCCGAAGGACCGGCCGAAGCCCCGAGGAACAAGGCCGCCCCGAGGACGGAAGCCAGGAGGCGGAGCGTTTTCGTCCTCACGCCCGGCGCCCCTTCACCAGCGCTCCCGATGCACGATTTCGGCCAGGGGCTTGCGGACGAAGGCCCGCGGCGCTTCGTCGGGGTAGCCGACCGGTGTCATCGCCAGCGGCTCGATGCCGTCGGGCAGGCCTAGGGCCTTCCGGAGCTCCGCGGGATCGAAGGCCGCGATCCAGCACGTCGCCAGCCCCTCGGCCGCGGCGGCCAGGACGAGGTGTTCGAAGGCGATGGTGACGTCGACGTCCGCGTAATTTTTCTTGTCCATGCGGACCCAGGCTTCGTCCGGCTCGGCGCAGGCGCAGATGACGACCGGGGCGGCGGCGAACCAGTCCCGGGAATAAGCCCTGGTCAGGCTCCGGCGGACCGCCTCGTCGGTGACGACGATGAAATGACAGGGCTGGCGGTTGGCCGCCGAGGGCGCGATCCTCACGGCCTCCAGGATCCGTTTGAGCTTGTCCGGTTCCACGGGGGTCGATTTGTATTTCCGGATGCTCCGGCGGGTTTCTAAAACATGATAGAAGTCCATGGTTCGCTCCTTTAGGGATGGTCGCCTTCGATTATCTCAAAAAGGCCGGGACAAGGGAAGGCTGAGCGCCCTCGTGCTTTTCGTCCCATTGACCTTATTGCCCCGTCCAGTTTTTGGGGTCGCCCTCACAATCCGTTGGTGAAGCTTTTGAGTTTCTTCGACCGGCTGGGGTGCTTGAGCTTGCGCAGAGCCTTGGCCTCGATCTGACGGATGCGCTCGCGGGTGACCTTGAACTGCTGGCCGACTTCCTCCAGGGTGTGCTCGTTCCCGTCGCCCAGGCCGAAACGCATCTTGAGGATCTTCGCTTCGCGCTCGGTCAGGCTTTTAAGGGCCTCCTCGATCTTTTCGCGCAGATTGATGTGGATGACGGCGTCGGGAGGGGAGGGCATGACCTTGTCTTCGATGAAGTCGCCGAGGTGGCTGTCCCCCTCCTCGCCGATGGGCGTTTCGAGGGAGATAGGCTGCTGAGCGATCTTGATGATTTTGCGGACCTTGCTCACCGGCATGTCCATTTTCTTGGCGATTTCCTCGCTGGTCGGCTCGCGGCCGATCTCCTGGACGAGACTCCGCCTGACCCGGCTGAGCTTGTTGATGTTCTCGATCATATGGACGGGGACGCGGATCGTGCGGGCCTGATCGGCGATGGCCCGGGTGATGGCCTGGCGGATCCACCATGTGGCGTAAGTCCCAAACTTAAATCCACGGCGGTATTCGAACTTGTCGACGGCCTTCATGAGGCCGATGTTGCCCTCCTGAATGAGGTCCAGGAACTGCAGGCCGCGGTAGAAATATTTCTTGGCGATGGAGACGACCAGCCGGAGATTGGCGGCGACGAGTTCTTTTTTGGCCTGGTTGCTGATCTTCTTCCCGGTGGTGATGGAGCGGACGATCTTGCGCAGGTTGGGCGAATCCAGCCCGACGTCCTTCTGAACGGTCCGGATTTGCTTCTGCAGTTCCCGGAACTTTTCGGCCAGGTCTTCACCGTCCTTCTTTTTCCGGGTCTTGGCCAGGAGAAGCTCGATTTCCTCTTTTTTCTCCTCCAGCTGGTTGACGGCGTGGAGCCGGTGGATGAGGGTTTCGATGATCCTTTCCTTCTGGCTCGTGCGGAGGTTGAGATCCCCGATGGATCTCGACATCTCGACGATGACCCGGCCTCGGGAGAAAGCCTTCTTCCGGTTGTTGGGGATCTTGTCCAACTTCCGGCTCAGGTTGTGGATCTTTCGGACCTTGGCCAGGATCTGGTTTTTCTTTTCCTCGAGTTTGCCCTCGGCGATGTCGTCTTCGGAAACGTTGAACATCTCCTGGATGATCATCGGGTTGGCTTCAATGCGTTCTTCCAGGGACAGGACTTCGTTAAGGACCAGACGGGTTTTGCTGAGCGCCTTGACGATGGCTTTTTCGCCGCGCTCGATTTCGCGGGCGATGGAGATCTCGCCCTCCCGGGTGAGGAGGGAAATGCTGCCCATCTCGCGCAGGTAGAGCTTGACGGGATCGATCGTCCGCTCCAGGCCCTGGGAGATGAACTCCGAGATCTCGTCTTTGGGAAGTTTAGTATTGGCCGGCACGTGGCACTCCTCTCCGCTGCGTTTCGCCTCTCAAGGAAAATACGCTTTGACCCGTCCCCCCTTAGTGTACCACGAGTGAAGTTTACGTATATGGGTGGGCCGGGGTCCGAGCTGGATCTTTCGACGCTGGGGACAGAAGAAACCGCCGCCATCATGGAACGGCTGAAGGGCTGAATCCTGGCCCCTGGCCGCTTTTTTAGGGTTTTGTGGGGTTTTGCGGGGAATTATGGGGAATAGAACAGAACGGCCGCGGCGGCCATAAGAGATTGATTTATAAGGATTATATGGGGGGATACGATGGTGGAGCTGACCAGGATCGAAGGGGAACGGCGCCCTGGAATGACCTGGAGGGTTACCGATGCGTAGGATCGTGTAGGAACGACGATTGAGACCGACCCCGCCGTTCAAGAGGTATGGGGACGGCGGAGAGCATCTTGACAGGCTCTCTCATTTCGGCGAACAATTAGGCCATCTTAAAAAGATAATGGTGGGATAAAATGGGGAAATGATGCTTCGATATATCATCAAGAAAGAAATCCTGGAAATAATAACGAGCCTGAAATTCGTATTCACTTTTATCCTCTGCGCCATCCTGATTCTCCTTTCGGTTTATACCGGGGTCATAAATTACCGTGGGGACCTTAAGGAATATACGACCTCTCTTGCGTTAGTAGAGAAGGACATTTCGGCCTTGGCGAATATCCAGGCTCTATCTGGTCATACTATTAGGATTAGCAAGCCGCCATCAGTCCTTGGGACGATTGTCAACGGTATCGAGGAGTCCGTCGGCCGGGTAGCGCCGATAAGTCGCACAACAGACCCGAGCCTTATTGATTCAAAGTATGATAGTAATCCGGTTTTTGCAGTATTTGGCACCTTGGATCTCATGTTCATAGTCAAAATAGTTCTAAGTCTCTTCGCCATTCTCTTTACCTATGATGCCATTGTCGGCGAGAAGGAAAAAGGGACCTTGAAACTCGCTCTGTCAAACAGCGTCCCCCGCGACCAATTTATTCTTGGCAAAGCCATTGGCGGCTATATCTGTCTTCTAATCCCACTTCTCATCCCGATGATCCTGGGTATCGTCGCCATGATGATTGTGCCAAATGTGGCTTTTACTAGCGATGACTGGCTTCGACTTCTCATGATATTTTTTATGTTTTTGCTCTATCTTTCGGTTTTTTTCAGTTTGGGGCTTTTTGTCTCGGCCAGGACGAGTCGATCTTCAACGAGTTTTCTCATTCTACTTTTTATATGGGTGATATTCGTTATGGTCATTCCTAAAATAGCGGTGATTGCGGCGGCTCAAATCGAGCCCATCCCCTCTATCCACGAGATTACCTCCCAAAAGGCAGCGTTCCTTCTGCAGGCAGAATCGGAACTACAGAATTCGAATAGGAAATGGGGCCAAGAACATGCTTCGGAATATGATAAAGATCCTAAAGTATATCAAGAGATATTCATGAAACACTTGGTAGAAGTCAATCGAGATTTCCAATTAAAATTGGGCTCCACCAACGCCGCCATTGATCTCAAATATAATATGGAGAGGAAATCCCAGCAGTCCCTCGCTGAAAACCTATCAAGGATCTCTCCAGCCTCAGCGCTTAGCTTTGGCACAATGTCCTTAGCCCGAACCGGAGTCGAAGAGTACGATCGGTTTTTAATATCCGTGCGAGCTTACAAAGGGGTTTATATGAATTGGCTTCTTTCTAAAGTTAGCCAATCATTAAACGCAAAGCCGGGCGGAACAATTGATAGTAGCCTTAAAGATATGCCCAAGCACCGGATGGAGCCCGAACAGTTTGGCGAATCGATAATTAGGACAATTCCTGATTTCGTACTGATGATCGTATTGATTATCGTTTTATTCGCAGGAGCATATTTCTCCTTCCGGCGCTACGACGTGCGCTAGGGAAAGAAAATATAAATGACGCCTAAATCGAGATTGCCTTATCGCTGAACGTTCGCTCCGACTTATCTTGATCGCATCATCCAGATCCGGTATAAGATCCTTCTGAAACGCCGCGGCCGGGTCCAGGCGGGCCTCGAGTTTCATGGAACTCGCAATGGATCAATCGGCTAACTGAAGGGAATTACGATGGCCCAATCTTGCGAACATCAGTTGACACGGCCTCGTATTTTAAGCCTATGACCGAACACTTGATTAAACAACACCATTGCAATAATATATCAATAATTCGATACAGACGGTGAGGTGGGAAATGTCGGCCTATCGAGCCAGGATTATTTCTTTCTTTTTACTACCTTTTGGGTTCATCGTGCTTCTCGGGACGGGATCTCAGATTCCTCAACCGCTCCGGCAAGAAGTCACCGTCGTCAATATTGAAGTCCCCGTCCGGGTCTTCGACGGTGACCGCTTCGTTAACAACCTCACGATGAACGATTTCGAAGTCTTTGAGAATGGCGTTGCTCAAAAGGTGGAAGCGGCGTATCTTATTCGAAAGACGACAGTTCTTCAGAACGCTACGATTGAGAACGGGCCTCCCACCTTTATGCCTGTCGTCCAGCCCGACGAGAAAGTAAAGAATCGTCATTTTATATTCATTTTCGAAATGGACGAATTCTTGCCACAATTGGGAAAAGCCATCGATATGTTCTGCTCTGAAGTCTTGACCCCTGATGATACGCTACGAATCATAACTCCGGAGAAGTTATGGGAGATCAAAAGGGGGCCATTAGATAAGGACTCGCGAATTAAGATGTCCGAAGATATTAAGTCTAAATTGAGAAAATCTCTGACACTAAACGGATCGCAACTGAAGCGACTGATTATGAGTCTTCGCATTTCATCTCAGTCAATGTCGGACGGATCAGACCCTGAATTTACTGGTTTTATAGGCGGCCGGGATATTATAGAACAGATTGTATCTTTAAAAAGCATGAATGTTCGGCAATACGCACAATTCGCAAATTTTATTAAGCCGCTTGATGGCCAAAAATATGTATTTATATTTTATCAAAAGGAATCTTACGTAATTCCGAGCTCATTTAAGAAAATGTATGTAGAAATAGCTAGTACGCGGCAAGAAAATGTTGATAATAATGAAGTACAAAAACTATTTGCTGATGCAGATACCACAATCCATTTCCTTTTCATAACCAAAACGAAAACTACAGTAAATGATGTCGAATATAAGGATTCGGGTGATGCCGCTACAGTAGAGATGAGCGGTGATTTTTTCCAGTCGTTTCGCTCCCTGGCCGATGCAACCGGCGGCATCTCCGAAAGTACCGCTAACCCAATCTACGGATTCAAGAAGGCGCTGGACGCCACGGAGAATTTCTATTTGGTATACTATAGACTGGCAACTTATAAAGCGGATGCGAAATACAAGGAAATCGAAGTCAAGGTAAAGGACGGAAGATATCGGGTGACGCATCGAGCGGGGTACATCAATAAATAGCCGGACTGTCCTTTCGCTTAGCCGGAAGAGTTTGATAATTACCCGGCGGCGATATCAAGAACACTAAACGAGGACCCGTCTTATAACAACATACAGAACAACACAAACCTGCCCTCGATACAATTATTCCGATTTCCCTATTCGCCTCCATGCGGTGAACCGCCACAGCGGGAATAGCGGGGAGCATGATCGAAGTCCACGGCCAGCGGATGCCGATGCCGATCACCATAACAAAATGAATGAATAGGCTATGACAGGATGAACGATTCCAGCATGAATTGAGACAAAAGGCCAAAAGTAAAAACAGCGTATTTCAGAGCATCAGCACTACTAGACCTTGTGTCCATGGGCTTTTTCAGGGTCAAAAGAAGTCTAATAATCACCCTAAAAATGAGAAATTAATGAAAGAATCCATGATACCAAAGGATATAATCTCAATAATCAAAGTTTACAATTTGTGGACATATTGCGTATTATACGACGCGCCTATTTCACCCTATTTGTTACTAGCCTCACGCCGGAGCCGGGCAAGGTGGAGCTGAAGCAAGCGCTTTGACACGTGCCGCCGCCTAGCAGCGCTCTCTACGCCGTACAGGACGATATCCGAGAAGAGCTGGGCCGGGTCCATGAGGCTTAGGACGGGCTCTCGCCATGAGCCGCCGCCTTTCCGAGCCTCTATCCCAGCCGCCTTGAGCCGCCGCCTGACAGCCGCCTCACCTATTCCCAGATGTTGGCCTACAGCGCGAACGCTCAAACCCTGAAGGCTGTAGAGGCGATGGAGCCGACATCTGGCCGCGTCCGTCACCGTGAGGGCAGGGCGGCCCCGTTTTAGGGCAGGCCCGGCAGTAATTTTATCTCTCATTCGTTGCACGCTGAGAATTCTATCCGAAAGCCGCGTCCGTATCAATGAGGCTTAATTTTCGCCGCAAGGCGTCACTGCAACCAAGCCGGATCGACTTTCGGCCCCGCCTCATCTTCCCGCTCTTTGGAAATTGTTGGGTCATATTTCCTTATGAATTCATACCAAATATCCAGGCATTTGGAAGCTAATATAAATGCGTCCATTTTTCCTTGATCTGTTGATATTTCAAAGAAGACTCCAGAAATACGCTTCCCATCTTTTACTTCTTTTACTATACAAATAGTTATTCGTTCATAATCCGGCTGTGATTTACTATGAAGCCGGTTACGTTTTAAATGCTTAAATCCGTCACAGAGATCGGCGCAATATCTAAGCTCTGGATTTGAAGAAAACAGCTCGCAAATGTCTTTTTCACTAATATTCAAATCAGCTTTAAGCCAGTCTTTTAAATGGTAACTGTAAATAAAATAAGATGAAATGATGTCATAATATGCTAAGGGAAAAGGTGACACACCTTCATTTATTGATTTGAATACATAGTAAAATCTTTTAATTATCCTCCATAGTAATTTGTATCGTTTTCCCTTCGGAGTATCTCTGAACATTTCATAGACGAGAGGCTTCATTCTTTGATCTCTAATTGTTCTTCTTCTTTCCCTTTAAACCTCTCCGCCTTTTTGAACGTCGCGCTCACCTGCTTTATTGGCGGCATCTTGATCTTCTTGGCGCTTTCCATGGTTCAGGCGTTCGGCAAACTCAGCGGATTTTTAATTCTCTCACCTGTCGCATCCGCTGGCCCGTTGCATTGGACCAATCCATCGTCCAAGTTAATTTGGAAATTTGTGACCAAGAGGTGAGTTTAAAAAATATGGCATCGAAAACCGCACTTACTCCGGGCGGGATGTTATTCAAATCTGCCGGGAAGCCGTTGGCGGTGTCGATAATCGTATTGTTCGAGTTATACGCCGACCAAGTAATCATTACGTAGTTTACAGTTCTGTTAGTGCCATTTCTAACAATACCGTTGATAACGGGGCAACCATAACTCGTCATACCTTTCGTATAACTCACGAGGATGAAGGCCGCCTCGTAAACCGTAACCGTAATCGTCTTTGCGGCGGACCCGTCATTGTTTATGGCCGTAAGCGTGAAGGTCGTTGTTTCGGTGAGTCTCAATTGTTTGGTCCCACTTGCGGCCACGTCTCCGATAATCGGCGAAATGACGATACGCGTGGCGTCCCTCGTGGCCCAGGATAAGGTAACGGACTCTCCGGTTGTAAGGGACGTTGAAGAAGCCGTGAAACTGTCGATTTTTGGAAGGATTTTTGTAGGTGGGGTCACCGTCACGAGCACAGTTTTCGTCACGGCTCCTTCGGCATTTTCAGCGGTGAGGGTAAAAGTCGTAGTCTCGGTGAGGGTCAATTGTTTATTCCCCGTTGGGTCCACGTCTCCGACTATAGGCGTGATGACGGCATGGGTTGTATCCCTCGTAGTCCAGGCTAAAGTCACCACGCTATTGTAGGCAATGGTCGCCGGTGAAGCCGTAAAGGTGTCGATTTTTGGATAGACTTTCTCCGGAGTTTTAGGCGTCGTTGGCGTAGTTGGAGTTTCTTTGCACGACCCGAATAATGCACAGAGGACGACAAGGAAAACAATAATGCGCTTCATGGTTCCCTCCTCAGACGTTCCCTAAATACATCCGTTATGGGATATAAGTCAAGGATCGGCGGCCAGGAACGGGTCCAGAAAGGGCTTGCAAGCCCAAGGTGGGCCGTTTATAGGAGGAGCTGGGGGAATCTACCAGGAGCCCTTTTTGATCATCAAGCCCGGTGTTTTCCTGAATACAGAAATCCTCATCCTTCAGGATCTGTGAGCCCGTAAGACGGAGGACCTCATATCCCAAATTCTTAAAAAATATATCCCTCTTAGCATCGTGCTCTTTAGCCCCCGGAAGGCTGTGCCAGTAATCCCCATCCACCTCTATGACAAGTTTAAATTCCGGGAGATAGAAGTCAGCCAAATATCTATCAATCGGATATTCGCGGATGAATTCATAGCCTAATTTAGTAAGGAAATTTTGAACTGCCTTTTCAATATCTGTAGGCTCCTCGGAAGCCCAACGGCGGGCAAGGCCTTGCACACACCTTCTTCTGTGATCTTCGGACTTCGGCTTCGTCGCCCCAAATAACCTCATAGTGTTTGTTACTGAAAAAGGGAGGGTCCAAATAGATCAGGTCCGCTTTGATTCCTTTCTTTATCAAATCATCTAAGGCGTTTGAATTATCGCCGCAAATTAAAAGATTCTTATCCAGATTATCCGCGTTTTTCGTCGGCTTATTCATGCTTACCAACTTTGCTGCCGTTTCATTTTTAGATTTGCTCTTTAATGGTCTTCTTTAATCTGATATTTTTTTTATACTATTAAAAATAAACGTATCTGTTCCCAATTTACCTTTTACTATTAATTTGTCGTTAACAGCATTTTTGTATCGAATTTTAATTTCAAATGCTCTATGTGCCGAAAGTGGGTCTAACGCCCCTCTATCAAACGTATCTGTGTCCGTTATTTTATCATTTATCTTCTTTTTAATGATTATATCAACTTTCCCTTCTGGAGGAAGAAAATCTATACGAGAGATAAGGTACTTAAAGTTTAGACCTCCAGTGTCAATTAAAGGAATTTCTTCAAAGTTAATATCCAACGCAGGAGTTTTTCCGTAATTTATTAGCTTAAATTTTCCGTCTCTTTTATCGTAAACAAACGAGATAAATGGTTGTAGGGTTAGGTCAATTTGCTTTTCTGTTGCCTTTCTTATTTTATTGGTGAAAATGGTATAAAGGATAAGCACAAACAATGTTGCCATCAGAGTCAAGGTGGATATCATTGAACCCCAAGTATTGAAAAATTGTAGCACTGATTCCATATGAGCTTCCCCTTACACTAAATTATCCGATATATATATATCAGCCTATAAGTAATGCTTAGGAAAATTCCACTCTCCCGCCTTATAGTAATTATCTTCAGAAAATCCAGAAGCGTTCCATAAAACGTCAAAACTTGATTTTAGAATGGCCGGAGCCTTTTCCGAATAATTCTCTACGATATGTTCTGGCAAATTTAAAATGTTTTTATCTATAGGAAATTTATCTAAGAAGGGATGTATTGTATAAATTAAATACCTATACCCCTTTACTCCAACTAATGTTAAATAAATGAATATCGGCACTGCAACCTTCATTATTTGAAGCAATTTTAAATAGCGCGTTACCGCTTTTATAATTTCATCTTCAAATGTATCACTTGGTATAATCTTTTTTTCATTGTCTGCGGCCAACATGAAAGCCTCGACAGCTTCGATTATTCCGTTTTGATATAATTGAAAATATGAAAATGACTTCTCGTCTCTTCCAGAAGTATGAGTAATATAGCCATCAATATTATATCTAAACCAATTGGGAGCGTGGTTTATGGGATACATCAAAGACCGATAACTCGGCGAATCCGCAACACTTTTAATATCATAATGATACGTTCTATTGAATGAAATAAGCGGAATCAAATGCAAAACTATTTTTGACCCATCTAAACAATTTACGGGAGTATCGCCAGCAATTATTTTTGATATTCTCTCAGTTCTAAAATTATTTATTTTATTTCTTAATGTTTCAGAAAGAGTAAATGCGCTTCTCAGCTCTTCCACATTCAATGGATATTTGCCCGAAGAATTTCTTGAATAGAATTTATCGGACCCCTTGTAAATCACTCGATGAGGACTTATCCAACTTTGGGATATCCTTAATATGAGAACATAATTTCCGTTCTCCAGCTTAATAGGGCAAATGGTTTGAGCCGGAATCCGGGGAGATATTCCTTCTCTAATCATACTGTCAAGCCTTTGTATTTCCTTATCAACATTATCTAGAACAATTCCTTTAACTTCATTAGGTTCTCCGGTGGCCCTATCTTCGATTATCCCAATAATCAAATCGCCTCCGCCTGCATTTGCGAGGGATGAAACATCGGCAAGAAATTCTTTTTTGTCAGCATCGGTTTCTATCGTTAATTCCCTTTTATAATCAATATCATTCTTTTCCCTGACAGCGTTCTCGACAAGTGCCTTCAAATCCTGTTCTGTAATAAGTTGGAGCTCCTTATTAATCACCGATGCCTCCCTAAAAGAAAATAGGTGACAATGAAAGGTAATATTTTATTTAAGAAATATGCCCCCTCATTTATTATTTAAAAATATCCTAATACAATCCAATCCACCTGTCCACAACTCAAAAAATGGTCAGATTCCGCCCAGACTTCAACCAAATATTTGGCCCGCCGTTTGACACAGGTTTGACACGGCGGCCTTAAAAAGGCTTAAAAACGCCTACTACGGCTTAAATCGAAGAGAGAGAAAAACTAAGGGAATACCAGGGGAAAACAGGAAAATAAGAGAGCGCGCCCGGAGGGATTTGAACCCCCGACCTATTGGTTCCAATCCACCGCGCCGTCTTTGTCGTTATGGAGAATGAGCAGCGGCGTATTCACCTTCGTGACGTGATAGACGGGCGAATTGCGCTGGTACGCGTCCAGATGATCCCAGTAACCGCCCCCGAATCGGACCTGGCCACTTTCGAAAATGGACATATTCCCCAGTCCGTAGTTGGCATAGATCGATCCATACATGGAGATCATGTTTGTGATGGGATAGGCGGCCGCGGGCGCGGCGGAAGAGATCGAGCATCGGAATTCCGGGGCCTTCTTTCGGCGGAAGGTAGCGCGCCTATTATAGTTATCTTGGTACCGCGCTGAGAAGCCCTGACCCGCACACCGTTTCCCGCCCATTTTGTCAGCAACTTTTTGCCAGAAAACTCACATTATGTCTTGACCATTTTTCATGGATGAGGTCCCGCCTATTTGACCCAACGCTTTTTCCCTTCATGTTCTTTCTTCAGCTGGGCGATAATTGATTCCTTATCGGCTTTTTCGACGCCGAACCATTCCTTAAGGGTCGCTTTATCCATTTTCGCGCGCCGGGTTAGCTCTTTCACGAAATCATCGGAATACAACTCGTAAAGGATATAATCACTCGGCTCCTGATCTAAAGGTCCTAGGAAAATATAGCCGTCGTAATTATCGGCAAACGTTCCGGACTTTGGATCGTAGGCCATCTCGGGCAGGGCATCGATCGGCTCTTGTCCGAAAGGACCGTGATTAAGATCGAAGGCTACGGGGGTATCGCCATTGAGGCGGAAGGCCGCATCAAAAACGCCGTTTCTTATCCGTTTGCGAATTTTCCCGTCGTTTGAGATAGCGAGGGTATGGGAAAAGATGATAAAAATGTTTTCTTTCGGTAAACGCGCCGAGAGAAGGGCGCCTGCCGTCGTGACTTCATCCCTCGACGCGTAGGAGGAAGCCGCTCCCGGAACGGCTGATTTATAAGCATGCCCGCATCCGACGATAAACAAGCCGTGCCGACCGTCCCGGTTTGATCTGAGGCTGGTTTCAACCCTATCCGCCATGAAAGCATTTCTGTTCGAGGCGGCCCTAAAATATCGATCTAGCTCCTCGAACGTTTTAAATTGGCGGAACGGTCTCGGATAGTCCGTAGCCACAAGCTTGATCCTTTTTTCCAAAGGAAGAGTCTTGTTGAGCTTCCAAACCTCAAGAATGAATTCAAACATTCCTCTATCATGCCACCCGTCGATTTGGATGTCCCTGAGCGCGTCCAGGATCAGCTCGGGATCCATAGTATCTTTGGACAAAAAAAGATCCAGATTGCGCTGGCTATGGGCAGAAATCTCCATGAACACGGTGCCCACCAAGTCGGGGAAGGCCTTGTCGTTGATCATGCTTCGGCAAAAGTCCCAGGACCATTGCCGCCTGTGGATTTCGCCGTAAATGACCAGCTGATGTTCCGCCAAGGCCTGGAGCAGATATTTTTTTGGATTCCGGCCTTCCTTTTTCAGGTAATCGGCCAAAGCGCGGGGATCCGTGGGCGGGACATTCAATATTTTAATTCTTTCGAGATAGCCATAAAAAAGGCCGGCTTTCTTCGCGAATAGATTTCTCGAATCATCAAGGTTCGCCCCCATGTCTTCGCCGGTATTTACCCACCGGCCGTTTTCCAGGCTTAAGTACCGGATGGAGTAATAATCCGAATTTCGGCTGATCGCGCAAGCGATTGAATTTTTATATTGGATAACCTCAATGACGAGGGCGTTCAGGAGAAATTCGCGTTTTTTTTCCGAAACCTTGGAATCCGGCACGTCCGGTCCCGAGAAGCTCGATTTGAACCTTTCGGTGCTGGCCGAATCATACCGGCTGACTTTTCCGTTGATCATCAAATAGTTGAACGACACGCAGGAATTCAAAGGCGTGCTCAAATCGAAGACGTCGGGAAATTCCCTGATTTTTTTATTGACCGGAGTCGTTACAAAATCCGGAGCTGAGATTTGTCCGAAGCTGTTGATCGACAGAACGGCGGAGACGGCTGGCGAAGAAATCGCCCGCCAGATCAAAGTATCGCGCCATTCGATCGGCCGCGGCGTTTTCGCCGTTTCGGCTCCGGCCGATAAAGACATAATCCCGAAGACCAACAGTCCGACAAGTAACAATATCCGTTTGAGCTTGGTCATCCGAACCTCCTGTCGTTTTTTTAAATGGAGTCGACGGCGATAGGAGCCCCGGGGCCACGTCCGGCGCACTCGCACGTGGATACATGCTACGCGCGAGTGCGGCAAGCCGAAGACTCGTCCCTTGACACGATCGAGTCTACCAGGCGGAGTTTAAGAATCTATGTGTAAATTCTTAAAAATTTCTTATTTTCAAACGGGTCCGATTCGAGGCGGCCGCGGAAGCGCGTCCCTTGACACGTCATCCGGGCTGGTCGCTGGTTTTGTCGGGGTGGATCGACGTGTCGACTTCGTTTTTCAGTTTGACCTGAAAGACGGTCCGCATATCGTCGCTCTGGGCTGAGATTTCTCCGCCATGGAGATCGACGATGCTCTTGGCGATGGCCAAACCCAGGCCGGCCCCGCCCGATTTTTCCGCGCGGGAGCCGTCGGCGCGATAAAAACGATCGAAAATGCGAGGCAACGCTTCCGGCGGGATGGGATCGCCGAAGTTGACCACCTCCGTGATCGTCCAGTCCGCGTCTCGATATAGGATCAGCTTCACGATTCGTCCCCGGCGGCCATAGCGGACGGCATTGGAGAGAAGATTCTCGAACACGCGGACGATCAAATCGCCATCGGCCGGGATAATATAGCGATCCTCGGGGGCGATTAAACGATATTCCATCCCTTCCGTTTGCAGGGTGGGGACGAATTCCTCGGCCAATTGGCCGAGAAGTTCTTTCAGGTCGATGCGGGTCGAATGAATATTAAGCTCTCCGCCGCTGACTTTCGTATACACGAAAAGATGATCGATCAGCTTTTGGAGCTGCCTGGACTTCTGCAAGGCTACGTCCGCGTACCGGCGAAGGTCGTCCGGACTCGCCGTATCCTTCCCTATGAGCTCCAGATAGCCCAGGATGGAGGTCAAGGGCGTTCTTAAATCATGGGAGACGCTGGCGATCAACTCGCTTTTGCCGTGCTCCGCGTTCCGTTCCTCTTCTAAGGACGCCTTTAGGCGGGCGGTCATCTGATTGATGTTGACGGCCAGCACTCCAAGCTCGTCGGGGGATCTTGGCGGAATTTCAACGCCCAGCTTTCCGATCGAGATCTGTTGGACCGAATGCGAGATTTTTTCCAAATAAAGGATGCTGCTCCGGCTCAGGAGGAAGAAAAAGAGAATGAAAAAGGCGAAGCCGGCGACCGCGCTGAAAGGGAGAATTCCGATCCCGCGTTGGAGGCGCTTCAAAAAAATATAGAGAGAGCCGTATCCGTTCTGGATTCCGATTTGGTGGATCAATTGGACGATGCCCGCGACGCAAACCAGGGCGAGAGAAATACTAACCCCGAAGAGGGCGATGATTTTCCACCGTAGACTGAAGATCTTAACGTTCATATTTATAACCCACGCCCCAGATCGTTTTGATATGGATCGGCCGGCCGGGATCGTCCTCGATTTTCTCGCGGATTTTGCGGATATGGACCATGACCGTATTGTTGGAATCGTAATAGCGATCGGCCCAAACCGTTTTAAAAATCTCCTCGGCGCTGAACACCCGGCCGGGGTGACCGGCCAGGAGAGAGAGAATACCGAATTCGAGAGCCGTCAGCCGGATTTCCCGTTCGGCGACCATAACCGTGTGGCGTTCCTTGTCCATGCTCAGGTCTCCGGCCAGGATCCTTGAATCCGCCTCCTTCGGGGTACGCGAATTGAGAACCAGATAGCGCCGCAGTTGGGACTTAACCCGGGCCAGGAGTTCCAGAACGTTGAACGGTTTCGTCAAGTAGTCGTCGGCCCCGGTGCTGAGCCCCAGGATCTTGTCCATGTCCTCGGAGCGGGCGCTGAGCATCAGGATCGGAATGGTCCGGTCTTTCCGGATCCTGCGGCAAACTTCGAGTCCGTCAAGACCGGGCAGCATGATATCCAGGATGACGAGATGGACTTCGTGCCCTTCCAAGAGACGAAGGGCCCGTTCTCCGTCCTCAGCCTTGAGGACATCGAAGCCTTCATTCCGTAAATGAATCTCGATGAGATCGGCGATCTCCCGTTCGTCTTCGACGACCAGGATCCTGCGTGCATCCGTCATTGGCCGGTCCATCTTCCTCGGCTCTATGAATAGCGAAAGACCCGAGTCCTGTCAAATAAGGATAAGAATATCCTTTTTCCGACATGTGACGAATTCCTACCCTTGGCGCTGAATCAAAATCGGTGCGGGCGGGGTATTATTTATTCAACATGCGAATCGATTCTGATATTCGGCTCGATATCCCCGCCCCTCCATTCAAACGCGCCCAACTGGGCCCCTCCGCCGTAAAGGAGTTCAAAAGTTTTTGGGGGCAGAAGTTCTTCATCATCGTCATAAATGATCAGATGATAGGGCGTGCAGTTGCCGAAATAGAAATACCGGACGCGTTCATCCTTATGATTGATCAGATGCGCCCCTGCGGTCGCATCCACGGGCATCCATCCATAAGGTTCGAAATAGACCTGGGCCCATGAATGTTGGGCATGATCCCCATCGGGCTGGACTCTCCATCCTCCCTGGGATCGGGCGGGAATATGATTGATCCGGCACAGAGCGATGAACAGGTTGGACTTTGAGCCGCCGCCTGACAGCTGCCTCACCTATTCCCAGATGTTGGCCTACAGCGCGAACGCTCAAACCCTGAAGGCTGTAGAGGCGATGGAGCCGACATCTGGCCGCGTCCGTTACCGTGAGGCTAGGGCGGCCGCGCTTCGGCGTCTTTCCAATAACTTTTGGGCTCATGATAAATTCATTATCTCAGATTCCGGCCAAAATTCAACAATCCATTTGCCCGGCCGCGTCAAATCCGTTTGCCACAGGTTTGACACGGCGGCCTTAAAAAGGCTTAAAAACGCCCACTACGGCTTAAATCGAAGAGAGAGAAAAACTATTGATTATCAGGGGAAAACATGGTGGAGCTGACCAGGATCGAACTGGCGACCTCTTGACTGCCAGTCAAGCGCTCTCCCGAACTGAGCTACAGCCCCACTGGGGGTGTAATGGTATAGAAAAAGGGCCTCGCCGTCAAGAAGTTCCCCCCGTTCCCCGCATCTCTTTGATATCACGGAAGATCTCGATTAGAATGGGAGGACCATGAAACTCGACGACGTCTGGAAAGCACGAGAGCGCGCCGCGCAAATCCTGGCGAAAGCCGGGATCGCCGTCACGCCCCGGGAAAAAGAGACGATGGAGATCGCCGACTTCGGCCTGAACGACCTCGAGCACTACGGCATCGAAGTGCTGGCCTACGAATCGAACGACCGCTACTGCGCCAAGGAGCTCGTCCTCTTCCCCCGCCAGATCTGCCCCGAGCACCATCACCCCCCGATCGACGCCCACAACGTCGGCAAACAGGAGACGTTCCGCTGCCGCTGGGGCCTCGTCTATCTGTATGTCGAAGGCGAGCCGACGGCCCATCCCCAAGCCCGAATCCCCGCCGGCGACGAGGCGCTCTTCACCGCCCGGCGCGAAATCGTCCTCCGCCCCGGCGATCAATACACGCTGCCGCCCGGCCGTCTTCACTGGTTTCAGGCCGGCGACGACGGGGCGGTGCTGAGCGAGTTCTCGTCGAAGAACCTCGACGAAACGGACGTTTGGCGGAATCCGCGCATCAAGAGAATCCCGACGATCGATTAGCCCGCGCCCTAATCCGCGTGCGCGGCCTCGGCCATGGCCGCCACGTTCTCGGGCGGGACGTTCGGCAGCAGCGCCTCGTGGCTGGGGCTCACGATCCACCACGGTCCGAACACATCCTTCAGCCGCCGGACCTCGGCCCTCACTTCGGCCGGCGACGCCTGCACGAGAAGCCGCTGGGTGTCGATCCCGCCCAAAAACGCGACTTTCCCCTGAAAATCCCGGGCCAGCCGCTCCGCCTCCATGCCCGCCGCCCGCGCCTGGAGCGGATGGAGGCAGTTCACGCCGGCCGCGATGAGATGGGGAATCACCCGAACGATCGACCCGCAGGAATGAAGGATGACCTGCCAGCCGTGCGTTCGCGCCTGGTCCGTGAATTTCCGGAACCAGGGGAGGATGAATTCCTCGAAGTGGCGGGGGCTGATGAGGAGATCGCACTGGGTGCCGAAGTCGTTGCCGAAGAAATACCCGTCGGCCAGGTCCCCGGCCGCGGCGAAAAAGCGGCGGTTGGCCTCGAGATAGAATCCGCAGACCCGACTGGTGACGGCGTGGACGACCGCCGGGTTGGTGTGCATCTTGACGAAATATTCCTCCATTCCGAAGAGGTCCATCACATCGTGGAAGAAGGGAGCCCAGAAGCCGCTGGCCCGGTAGAACGGTCCGGCGCCGCGCAGAGCGGCGAGGCCTTCCCCGAAATCGAGATAATCCGGATCCGGCCAATCGAAGGCCTCCACATCCGCCTCCGTCTCCGCGCCGGCGAGCGGTCCGGGCTGTCCATGGAAGACCTTGTATTGGCGAGCGTCGAAGAGCTTCTTCCCGGCGGGATGCCGGTAGGTTGTCTCCATGTATTGGGGCGTCAGCCAGCGGAAATCGTCGCCCAATTTGAGGCGCAATTCCTCCTCGGTCCGAGTGCCGAAGTAGCGATGATAGAGCGGCCAGGTATCGGAGTGCGGGTTGCCGAGCCAGAACCCCCGCCGCGGTACGGGGCGGAGGGCGATGATGTCCCGAATCAGGGAACGGCTCGTGGGGGTCACCGGTATTTCTTTACCGCGTCGTACATCGCCGTGACGTTCCGCGGCGGGACGTGGGGCATGATGTTGTGGATCGGAGTGAAGACGAACCCGCCGCCCGGGGCGAACGTCGCGATCCGCTCCCGCACGTGGGCTTCGATCTCCTCCGGGGTGCCAAGGGGCAGGACGCGCTGCGTGTCGCAGCCGCCGCCCCAGAAGGTGAGGTCCTTTCCGAATTCCTTCTTGAGCCGGGCCGGGTCCATCCCCCGGGCGCTCGTCTGGACGGGGTTGATGATCTCGACCCCGACCTCGATGAGGTCGGGCAGGATGTCGGCGATCGCCCCGCAGGAATGGAGGAAGAGGTGAAGACCCGACCGCTTCCTCACCGTCTCGAAAATCAGGCGCTGGCGCGGCTTGAACACCTCCCGATACAGGCGCGGCGAGATTTCGAGGGCCTGCTGCGTCCCGAAATCGTCGCCCATCTGGATGATCTGGACGTAGCCCTCGACCGCGTCCAGAACCTTGGAGAGGTTGGCGAGGTGCATCTCGACGAGCTTGTCGAGCAGGGCCTCGGCCTTCCGGCGGTTCTCGACGAGGTCGATGAGGAACTGGTCCATGCGGCAGAGGTACTGGCCCCATTCGAGGAGGTTCGCCCCGAAGGCGACCATGATCGCGTAGTCCGTCGTTTCGTAGAGATGCTTCGCCCGGCGGCGAATTTCGGCCAGGTGTTCGGGGGTGAGCGGCTTGTGGTAGGGCGCGCACGGGAACGCGGACCAGGTGACGTCGCCCATGAGCTCTGGCAGGCGGTTGAGGACAGACAAATCCTCGCCGTCCCAGTCCTTCAAGGGAAAGCGCGTCTGGCTCAGGTAGTAAACGCCCCGCGGCATCGCTCCGATGGGCTCGCCGCCCGCGTTGAGGGCCAGCCAACCCCCGTCGTGCGGGACGAAATTGATGTAGGCCGGTATTTTCGCGGCCGCGCCGTCCGGCAGAATGAAGGGTTTCCAGTCGCCCGCGTCGCACAGGAAAGCGCGCCCCAGGTCCACGACGTCCGATTCCACGTAATCCAAAATCCAGTCTTCGGGTAGGACAAGCTGCTGGACGACGTCGTAGACGTATGTGTTGCCGTCGGTGATCCCGAGATGTTCCTTCAGCCGGCGATAGGCGACGGCCGTGATGCCCGTGGAGCGCATCGCCCCGAGATCGACGGGGACGCGGTCCGGCTCGCGATGGCTGATGGTCCGGAGGACCCGTTCACGTCTGGTCATGCGCCTATTTTATCCTATTCTTCCTCGATGAGAGCGACTTCGCGCCCTTCCCCGCTTTTCTCGATCCGGATCGTCTTGATTTCATAGGGCTTGAATTTCAGGGCCATCGGGCGGGCCGTAGCCACGCGTAGCCGGCCGTTCGTGGCCAGCCCCGCCCCCTCATGCAGCCGAACGATGAGGGCCCGGCGGTCCCAGGAGCGCTTCAACGCGCTCAGGCGGATATTTTCCGGCTCGAGCGAGAGCATCTCGTCGCGATCGCCCGCGCCCGCTCCGATGGGCAGATGGGCCAGGGCGAACGGCGGGGCGCTCATCCGGTCGGCCAGGCCCGGCAGTCTCCGCCGCACATCGTCCGGATCGCCCGCAATCAAGAAAAATCGGACTTCGTGCATGCCGATGTCCGAGAATTTCCGGGCCGGCGACGTCCCGAGTTTCAACCCTTGCTCATGGCAATAGGCCGCGCTGCGGAGAACGGAGAGGCGGATTTCGCCCCCGCGGAAATCGAAGCCGGGCTGTCCCGAATTCACGAGGCCGAGTGCGGCCGGCCGGCCGCCGATCCGGCCTTCGAGGCAGAGCCACCGGCCGTGGACGTGCTCCTCGCCGTCCGCGGGCCGGGCAACGGCCCCTCCGGGGACCTCGGCCAGGAGCGAAGGCGAATCGATCGCCGTGGGAAAAGAGAGCTTCAACCGCCGCCGTTCTTCGTTCCATTGGATGCGCAACCGCCACTCGAGGACCGGCCATGCGGGATAGACGATCGCCTGCATGACGATGCGGCTGCGCCTGTATTCGAAGATCGATTCGGTGATCGTCCGGACAGGCCCGTCCTGGACGACCTTCGGAGCGCCCTTCGATCGGAATTCGCCGGCGATGGTCCGGTAGCTCCACCGGTCCGTCCCCCAGGAGTCACCGTCGTCCTCGATGACGAGCGGGCGCGGCGCCGGGCAGGCCAGGAATTCCCGCTCCCCGGCGCGGAGGGACGCGGCCAGACCGGTTTTCCGATCGATAGCCGGCTTAAAGGAATTCGAGTCGACAACCGCCGTGGGCCGCGAGGACGAAAAAGGGGACGGTTCTATTTTTTCCGCCCGGACCTCATAGCGCGCGGCGCCGACGCCGGGAAGCTCATCGATGAAACACAATCTCCGGCGCCAGTCGTGGAAAGGCAGAAGCGCTTCGGGCTGCTCCTCCTGGCATTCCACTTCGGCCCCGTCCAGGCGGAACAGGCGCAGGCGCCACTGGCCCGTCCATAACGGCCGGAGGCCGGACATGCACTCGACCTCGACCGGGCCGCCGGGACAGGACGGATTCGCGTTCAGGACGGTGACGGGGATGTAAAGGGACCGCGCCTTTCCCCGGTTCAAGGCCGCGGCCGCGTCCAGCCGCAGCCGCCGGGCCTCCTCCTCGACCTTGCCGTAGAGGGCCAGCGCGTCCCGCTCCGCGGGCTCGACGCAGCTCCCGGTCAGGATGTCGTGGAAATCATTGAAGAGGTGCCCCCGCCAGGCCTCGCCCAGCGCCTCGTCGGGATACGCCTGTCCCTTCCCCCACCAGGACGCGGCCCGCAGCGCCTCGGCCTGCGTGAGAAGTCCCAGGCTTTCCCGCTCCTTTCGCTTCAAGCGCGAAAGGGAGGTATAGCAGCCCGTGGAAACGCGCTGCAGGTCGCCTTCGAACACGGGCGCCGTCTTCGCCTGCCGCTTGATCGCCTCGTAAAATCCGTCGAGCGTGCCGTGGACGATGCGGACCCGCTTTTCCCTCCGGCGGAACGCGTCGATCCGGGCGAGGTCCTCGCGCGTCGCCCCGCCGCCGTGGTCGCCGATCCCCCAGAAGACCGCGACGTCGCGGCCGCGAGCCAGGGCGAGCGCCGTCCCTTCCTCGAGCCGCCGCTCGATGTTGTCCCGCTCGGTGTGATAGAGCCCGACCTCGATCCGATACGCCAGGATCTCGCTGCCGTCCGCGCCGCGCCACCGGTAGAGATCGGCGGGCAGTTCGAGCTCGGACGCCTGCGGCCGCATATGGACGTACATCCTGTAGCCGGCCTTCGCCAGGACCTGGGGCAAACCCGCCCCGTGGCCGAAGGAATCGAAATTGGTGGCGACGCGCGGCGCCACGCCGAATTTCTCGCTGAAATACCGGCGCCCTTCCGCGATCTGGCGCACCAGCGACTCCAACCCGGGCAGGTTGACGTCGGGCTGGAGGTGCCAGCCGCCGCTCACCGCCCATCGGCCCTCCCGGACGAGCCTCCGGATTTCGTGGAACAAGGCCGGATCGAGCCGCTCGACCCAGCGGTAGAGCACGGCCTCGTTGTGGTTGAAGACGAGATCCGGGCGCTCCCCCAGAATCGCGGCCGCCGACCGGAACGTGGACAAGGCCTCCGCCGCGCCCTCTTCCCAGCGCCACTGCCAGACCGGGTCGAGGTGGGCGTTGCAGATGAGATGCAGCGCGGGCTTCACATTTCGTCCTTGGCCGGCAGGTTTTTGTACCACGTGAAATACAGAACGACCGAAACGCCCGCCGCCACGCTCGCCCAGATACCGAACTGCCGCCAATTCCGGAGGAAGGCATAGAATGGGAGCAGGGCCAGGGAGAATTGGAAGACGGCCGTAATCAGCCCGTTCAGGGCGTCGATGGTCGGCATCTTGTCCCGGGCGGGAACGAGCCCCCGCCGGACGGCCTCCCGCCGGACCGGCCCCCATACGCCGAACGGCCGGATGCGGGCGTAGAACTTTACCAGGACCTCCATGTCCGCCGGCTTGGTGAAGAAGCTGAGCACGATCGTCGTGGCGAGGCACAGTCCCATGTCCAGCCCAAGCGAGGCCGCCGCGTGGAGGCCTTTGACCAGCAAGAGCCGCAGCGTGACCAGCACGGCCGAGACAGCCATGCTCCAGACGAAGGCCCGCGCGCCGAATCGCCAATAGTGCCAGCGGAGCGTCGCGGGAACCAGAATCACGGTGACCACGACGAAGACCATCGTTTCCCAGGCGGTGATGATGCTCGAAAACGAGAGGCTGAGCACGAACCCGACGAGGACGGCCGCGACCGAGACGATCTGCCCCCACCGGACGAGCGTCTTCTGGGGCATCGACTTGGCGAAATAGCGCTTGATGAAGTCGTTAATGACGATCGAACTCGTGACGTTGATCATGGCGCTGATCGTGGACATGAGCGCCGCGAGGAGCACGGCCAGGAAAAAGCCCCGCAACCCGACCGGGAACTTCTGCAGGACAAGGGGCATGATCTTCTCCGCGTCGAATCCGGCCGACGAGCCCAGGTATAGGATCCCGAGGACCATGAAGGCGCAGGCCAGGACCCAGCGGAGCGTGTAGCCGACCGTCCAGAGGCCGGCCGCGAGCTGGGCGTCGCGCGGGGAGCGGGTTGTCAGGAAAAACTGGAAGTCCCAGACGTTCGGCCCGGCCAGGAGGCGGAACACCATCCAGCCGAAGCCGGCGAGCAGAATCGGCCCGAACAGGCCGAAATGCTGGTAAGCCGGCGGAGTCGTCGCGATGTAGTCCGGCCAGAGCTTCCACGTCGGCGCGAGCGAAAACCAGCCGGGGTCCTTAGCGATGAAGCTCGCGGCGGGCGCCTTCCCGAAGACCATGAAGGCCATGATGACCGCCCCAACCGCGATCAGGATCGTCTGAAAGACGTCGGTCAGGATGACGCCGAAGAACCCGCCGAGGGTCACATAGACGCCAACGACGGCCAGGACGATGAGCGTCGCCGCCCAGCGCGGGAACGGCAGGAACTCCTCGGCGAATTTCCCCGTTCCGACCGAGATGAACATCAGGTTGCAGACCATCAGGACGAGGAGAAAGATGGCCGCCGCCAGGCGGGCGGCCTCGGCGTCCTTTGTCGCCCCGAAGCGAGTCTCGTTCCATTCGGCGAAGGTCATGACCCCCGACCGCCGGATCCACTTGGCCTGGAAGGCCATGTAGAAACAGATCATAAACCAGCCCCAGAAGATGTGGGTCGCCCAGAGCGACTTGAGGCCCAGGTAGAAGATGACTCCGATCATCGACATCGTCCCGCCGATATCGATATAACTTGAACACCCCGAGAGGCCGAGCATCCACCAGGGGATATTGCGGTCGGCCAGGTAATAGGAATCCAGCTTTTTCGTGGCCTTCTTCTTGACGATGAATCCGATCATGGCCACGGCGACGAGATAGACGACGATAATGACCAGGTCGACCCAGTGGAGACTCATGTTCGGCCCTTGTTTTGCAACGTTTTTTCCTGAACTACGTTTAACTTAAGTCGCAGCGGAAAGTCAACTCGGCCCCGCGCCAAATCCGGTGCCGGATTAGCGCGGCGTCCGACGGGCGTCAGAAAGACCCGGGGCATTGAGCCGCTCGTCAGCTTTTAGCCGTGCAAATCGGGGTAAAAACCTGAAAAATGGCCAAATAAATTAGTTTTTTCGATGTTTTTTCTTAACATCCCCGGCCAAAAATGTTAAAATGATCGGGAAAAGGATTGTTCCATGATACCAAAGAAAGTTAAACCCGTTAAAAATATCATATTCTGGATGGCCGCGGGGGCCGTCATCATCTTCCTCTGGAGCCTGCTCCAGGCGCCGGCCGTGGTCAACTCCGAGATCAAGTTCAGCCAGTTCCTCAAGGACGTAGAGGACGGCAAAGTCGCGGAAGTGAGCATCAACGGCACCCAGATCAAGGGAACCTACAAGTCCGACCAGTCGTCCTTCAAGACGAACCTGCCCCAGCAATACAACGATCTGGTCAAGATCCTCCGTGACAACAAGGTGGACATCGACGTCAAGGACGCCAACAAGTCGCCCTGGTTCTCGGTCCTCTTCTCCTGGTTCCCCATCATCCTCCTGATCCTCTTCTGGGTCTTCTTCATGCGCCAGATGCAGTCGGGCGGGAATAAGGCCATGTCGTTCGGCAAGAGCCGGGCCAAGCTCTTCTCCCCCCAGCAGAAGAAGGTGACCTTCAAGGACGTGGCCGGCGTCCAGGAGGCGAAGGACGAGCTGCAGGAAATCGTCGGCTTCCTGAAGGAGCCCCAGAAATTCCAGCGCCTGGGCGGCCGCATCCCCAAGGGCGTCATCCTGGTCGGCGCGCCGGGCACGGGCAAGACCCTCCTCGCCCGGGCGGTCGCCGGCGAGGCAAACGTGCCCTTCTTCTCGATCAGCGGCTCGGACTTCGTCGAGATGTTCGTCGGCGTCGGCGCGTCGCGCGTCCGCGATCTGTTCGAAAACGGCAAGAAGCACGCCCCCTGCCTGATCTTCATCGACGAGATCGACGCCGTCGGCCGCCAGCGCGGCGCGGGCCTCGGCGGCGGCCACGACGAGCGCGAGCAGACCCTGAACCAGCTCCTCGTCGAAATGGACGGCTTCGACTCGAACGAGGGCATCATCCTCATCGCCGCCACGAACCGGCCCGACATTCTCGACAGCGCCCTGCTCCGGCCCGGCCGGTTCGACCGCCGGATCGTGGTCAACATGCCCGACGTCAAGGGCCGCGAGGAGATCCTCAAGGTCCACGTTCGCAAGATCCCCCTCGACAAGGACGTCGACCTCTCCGTCCTCGCCCGCTCCACCCCGGGCTTCTCGGGCGCCGACCTGGCCAACATGGTCAACGAGGCGGCCCTGATCGGAGCCCCGAACGGCCAGGCCAGCGTCACGATGAAGGACATGGAATACGCCAAGGACAAGGTCCTGATGGGCGTCGAGCGCAAGAGCATGATCATCAGCGACGAGGAGAAGCGGAGCACGGCCTATCACGAGGCCGGCCACGCGCTCGTGGCGGCCCTCCTCCCGGAGGCCGATCCGATCCACAAGGTCACGATCATCCCGCGCGGCATGGCCCTCGGCCTCACCCAGCAGCTCCCCCTCGACGACCGCTACACCTACAGCAAGGAATACCTCGAAGCCCAGCTCGCCGTCCTCATGGCCGGCCGGGTCGCGGAGAACATCTTCCTCGGCCAGACGACGACCGGCGCGGCCAACGATTTCGAGAAGGCGACCGAGATAGCCCGAAAGATGGTCTGCCAGTGGGGCATGTCCGAGCTCGGCCCCCTGACCTTCGGCGAGCGCGACGACCTCATCTTCCTCGGCCGCGAGCTGGCGATTAATAAGAACTTCAGCGAGCGGACCTCGGAGCGGATCGACGAGGAAGTGAAGAAGATCATCTCCCGGAACTTCGAGCGGGCCCAGCAGATCCTCGATTCGAACAAGCCCAAGCTGAAGAAGATCGCCAAGCTGCTCCTCGAGAAAGAAGTGATCTCCTCCGACGAGATCAACATGATCGTCAAGGGACGGCGGGCGAAAGCCCCCCAGCCGGCGCCCGAGGGCAAGCCGTTCGCCGCAGCCCAGCCGCCCGCCGCGGCCGAAGCGCCCGCTGCGGTCCAGGCGCCCGCCCCCGTGCCGGCGGCCGCCCCAGCCTTGGACAAGCCCGAACCGGCGAAGACTTAATAGGAGCCTGTAAAAGCGCACACATGT
>CABEBD010000038.1_pt1 | contig 48181 bp, 34 predicted proteins | sample 3132501 | NCBI WGS metagenome assembly CABEBD01 (sample SAMEA5534344, study PRJEB31848) | metagenome | biome: tundra; feature: field; material: soil | place: USA | collected 2013-05 | depth 0.45 m | reverse complement strand
GATCCTGCTCTACTGGGACATCGGGCGCGGGATCGTGGAGAAACAACAGACGCTGGGCTGGGGCGACGCCGTCGTCGAAATGGTCGCGGCAGACTTGCGGCGGGCTTTTCCACAGACAACGGGCTTTTCGCCGCGCAATGTGTGGGATATGCGCCGACTCTATGCAACCTACACGATTCCTGAATTTCTCGCACAAGCTGTGAGAGAAATCGATCACGGTGAAGGATGTCATATTCTGCGACAGCCTGTCGCAGAATTTGACAAAGACAATAAACAGCCACAAGCAACGGCCAAATTAGCCGAATCCAAGGTCATCGAATTTCTGCAACAGCTTGTCGCAGAAATTCCCTGGGGGCACAACCTGCTGATCCTGAACAAGCTGATCGACCCCGCCGCCCGCCTCTACTACCTCCGCGCCACCGCCCGGTTCGGCTGGTCCCGCAACGTCCTGCTCAACCAGATCAAGGCCGGCACGTATGAACGGGCGGTGACGGAGAAGAAGACGCACAACTTCCCCCTCGCCCTGCCGGAGTATCTGGCCGAGCAGGTCGAAATTGCCGGTTGAATTGAAAGGAAAACTGCCGACTGCGAAACAGCTTGCCGATGTCGTGCGGGCTGTTCTTCCCGAAAGGAGCGCCCCATGACCCAATCCTTCTACCGCTACCAGCCGCCCAAGCCCGCGAAAGAATTGCTCGCGGAGTTCTGGAAGCTGGAGAAGGAGGCGGAGAAAATGCTGGAGGGGCTGGCGAAATGAGTAGCGTCCCAACAGGCTGGGCAAGCGATCGCCTCAAGGACGTGGCTGCGATCAACGCGATCGCGCTGTCTGCTGGGACAGACCTCGACTACGAGTTCGACTACCTTGAGATCTCCAACGTCGACTACCACGGCATCTATGAGCCCGCCCGAAAAGAACGGGCGGTCGCCCGATCTGGCAAGCGAACGCCCGTTTCGGGGTCCAAGCCGCCCGATTCCGCCCGGAGGGCTCCCGGCTCGCGCAAGAGCAAAGACAAGAAGGGACGCGCATGATCCCCAAGGACTGCAAGCGCCTCGCCGAGGTGGACTTCCCGATTGCCGAGGTGTCGCGGCACGCGGCGCGGGAGAAGTCGATCTGGCACGGGCACCCGAGCACGCTGCACCTGTGGTGGGCACGGCGGCCGCTGGCGTCGAGCCGGGCGGTGCTGCTCGCGCTGCTGTGGCCGGCCCCGTGCGATCCGCTCTGCTCGCCGGCCCGGTCCTGGGCCCCGTTGCCCGACCATGTTCCAGTTGATTCCGGCCACAAAGAAGTATAATGACCCTCCAGCGTCGCTCCGCTCCGACAAGTGGCCTGTTTAGACCAGAATCGGTGGCCAGATTCGCCAGAATACGCAACTTATGAGTAAGACATTCGACCAAGGCAAAGATGAAGTTGCAAAGCTGTGTCAATACTTCGTTACTAACCGGCAGTCCTTCCTAGCCCCTGGTGTCAAGGAAGCCCATATCCGCCAATCGCTGATAGACCCCTATTTCGAGGCGCTTGGTTGGGATGTGCGCAACGACTCCATGGCCGCACCCCAATATCGCGAAGTCATCCCCGAAGACAGTCTGGATATCGAAGGCCAACAGAAGGCACCCGACTACACCTTCCGCGTCGGTACATTGCCGAAGTTCTACGTCGAAGCCAAGAAGTGCGGCGTCAATATCAGCGCCGATCCCGCACCGGCCTATCAACTTCGCCGCTACGGCTTCAGCGCCAAGTTAGCCCTGTCCATCCTGACCGACTTCGAGGAACTAGGCGTGTACGATTGCGCCTCTCGCCCGCGATCCGGCGATAAGGCCAGCCATGCCCGTATCCAGTATTTGTGCTTCACCGAGTATCCTGATCGTTGGCGGGAGATTTGGGACGTGTTCTCGCGCGAGGCCGTCTGGTCTGGGACGTTCGACCAGTATGCTGCCTCCAAACGTAAGCGAGGCACCTCCGAGGTTGACAGCGAATTTCTGAAGGATATCGAAGGCTGGCGCGATGTACTGGCCCGAAACCTCGCCCTACGCAATAGCGATTTGTCGGCAGACGACCTCAACGCCGCCGTTCAACGGATCATTGACCGGATCGTCTTCCTGCGGATGGCCGAGGATCGCGGACTGGAGTCTTACGGGCAAATACTCAAACTCTGCGAGCAGCCGGACATCTACGACCGTTTTATGAACGGATTGTGCCGTAAGGCCGATCAGAAATACAACTCCGGCCTGTTCCACTTCCAGAAAGAACCCGGCGTCTCTGATGCGCCGGACACGCTCACGCCGCATCTGGCCGTGGACGACCATGCCCTCAAGCCCATTCTCCAAAGCCTCTACTTCGAACATGGCAGCCCGTATAACTTCGGCGTCCTGCCCGTGGAAATCCTCGGCACGGTGTACGAACGCTTCCTCGGCAAAGTCATCCGCCTGACCGCCGGACATCAGGCCAAAGTCGAGGAAAAACCCGAAGTGCGCAAGGCCGGCGGCGTGTACTACACCCCCGCCTATATCGTGAACTATATCGTCCACAACACCATCGGCAAACAGATTGAAGGCAAAAGCCCTGCCGATCTCGCCGGCGGGAAAACCACGCCCCCCTTCCGCGTGCTCGACATGGCATGCGGCAGCGGCTCCTTCCTCCTCGGCGCCTATCAGTTCCTGCTGGACCATTACCTGAAATGGTATCAGGCCAACCTCTCCCCAAAACACGCCAAAGCCGTTTATCAGAACGCCAAAGGTGAAACCCGTCTCGCCATCGCCGAACGCAAACGCATCCTCACCACCCACATCTATGGCGTCGATATCGACCGGCAGGCCGTCGAAACCACCAAGCTCTCTTTGCTACTGAAAGCCCTCGAAGGCGAAAACGACACCACCCTTTCCCAGCAGATGACCCTTTTCCACGAACGCGCATTGCCGAACCTATCGGACAATATAAAGTGCGGAAACTCCCTTATCGCCTCCGACTTCTCCACGGTTCCCGAAGACCTCGTGCGCGTCCACGCCTTCGACTGGCCCGCGCAGTTCCCCGACGCCATGAAAGCCGGCGGCTTCGATGCGATCGTAGGCAATCCGCCTTACATCCGCATCCAGACGTTGCAGGAAAGGAACCCCGAATCGGTGAACTACCTGAAGGAACACTACGCCGCTGCCGCGAAAGGAAACTACGACATCTACGTTGTGTTTGTTGAACACGCGTTGAGCCTGCTGAATCCCGCTGGACGGCTCGGCTACATCTTACCGCACAAATTCTTCAATGCTCAATACGGCGAAGCCCTCCGCGCACATCTCGCCAAAGGAAAGCACGTCAACGGAATCGTCCACTTCGGCGACCAACAGGTCTTCGATGGAGCAATGACTTACACCTGCTTGTTGTTTCTTAGCAAACAACCAACGAGCAAATTTGATTTTGTCGGCGTTCGTGACTTGACCGCATGGCAAAGTGGCAGCGGTTTCGCGAAAGCCGATTTGCCGTCCTCGAAACTTGACCAACCTGAGTGGACGTTTTCCGCTTCGCCAAACGCATCAGTCCTCGAGCGCATCTGCGCCCGCAACGCGAAACTTGCCGATGTTGCAGACCGAATCTTTCAAGGACTGGTGACTGGCGCAGACCCCGTGTTCATTTTGGAGAAACGGAGCAAAGCAGTTTTCTTTTCAGAAGCCCTTGAACGCGAAGTCCAGCTTGAGCCAGAGTTGCTGCACCCGCTCTGCAAAGGGGCAGTCAACGTCAGACGTTACGAAATTGATGATGTCACCAAGAGCATTCTGTTCCCGTATCACGTCGCGGACAAAAAGGCGTTGCTGATTCCTCCGGATGAATTCGCCAAGAAATATCCGAAATGCTGGTGCTATCTCGGTGAGAACCGCAAGGCACTCGAAAGCCGTGAGCGCGGAAAATGGCGTCATGACAAATGGTATGCCTTTGGCCGTTCGCAAAATCTCGCGGAGATGGAGCAAGAGAAAATATTAACGCCATCAATCGCCAAGAACGCATCCTTCACACACGACCTCGACGATTTTTACTATTTCATTGGCAGCGGCGGTGGTGGCGGTGGCGGATACGGCATCACGCTCAAACCGACGACCAAAGAGAGCTATCGTTATGTGTTGGCTCTCCTGAACTCTCGCTTATTGGATACAATCGTGAAGTCGGTCAGTTCTACGTTTGCAAACGGCTACTACGCTTACAACCGGCAATACATTGAACAACTTCCCATTCGCACGATTGACTTCTCCACGCCCGCCGACAAAGCGAGGCACGATAAGTTGGTGTTACTGGTGGAAAAGATGCTGGCGCTGATGCCGAAGCTGCGCGGGGTCACGGTGGACTCGGAAAAGACCACACTCCAAAACGCCGTCACGACGACCGACGCGGAGATCGACCGTCTGGTGTACGAACTGTACGGCCTGACGGAAGAGGAAATCAAAATTGTGGAAGGTGAATGCTGACGATGACACCGCCCAACAATCGGCTGGAGGCGACACGGAAGACCGCGCGCCTCACCCGTGCCGTTCGGCGGCGGCGGCGAACCTTCGCGACGCGCATCGCGTCATCACTTAAGACGTGGGACGCGAAATCTATGTGGAGACCCCATGTTCCGATTTCTTGTTGACACTTGCGTTTGGCTCGACATCGCTAAAGACCCGGAACTCCAACCGCTGCTCAGCGTCATGGAACAATTGGTGCAGATGCAGGCGGTGTCGCTCATCCTCCCACGCACGGTCTTGGGCGAGTTCCAACGCAACAAAAAGCGGGTAGCGGAGGACAGCTGCCGTAGCCTATCCGGCGTCTTCAAGAGGGTAAAGGAGGCTGTCAACAAGTTCGGAGACCCGAAGAAAAGGCAGTCCGTCTTGCAGCATCTAAACGACGTGGACCATCAAATCCCGCTGCTGGGTGAATCGGCAGTTGAGGCCATCGTCAGGATTGAGCGTTTAATGGACGGGGCGGCGGTCATCGAGTTGACGGACGCGGTGAAGCTGCGAGCCGCTCAAAGGGCCATCGAGAGGAAGGCCCCGTTCCACAGGGGCAAGAACGAGATCGGGGACGCCATCATACTTGAGACCTACGCTGATTGTGTACGGGAGAAAAACGCGAAGGGCACCCGCTTCGCCTTCGTGACGCACAACAAGGACGATTTCAGCGAACCGCACGGCGACAAACGGATGCCGCACCCTGACATCGCCCCGCTGTTCTCAAGAGTCAAGTCGTTGTACTTCATCTCGCTCAAGGAAGCACTCAGCCGCGTCAATCCTGGCCTTCTCGCTGACATCAGGGCGGAAGAGGAGTGGACTGAAGAACCGAGGAAGTTGAGCGAAATACTGAACGCTTTAGATGAATTGTTCGACAAAGTGTGGTACGTCCGGCACGGTTTGATCGCTCACGCAGTCGAAAGTGGTAAGACTCGCGTGGTGGAGAAGGACGATTACCCGGCCGGCAAGTATGACCCCAAGTTGATCAGGCGTGACATCTGGGAAGGAGCGAGAAAGGCCGCAAAACGTGTGGAGAAAAAGTACGGGGTTGACAACTTGGGACCGTGGGACGATTTCGAGTGGGGTATGCTCAGCGGCAAACTGTCGGCACTTCGATGGGTGTTGGGCGACGAGTGGGACATGCTCGATACCTAGACCGGCCAGGCGACTGCGCTTTGGCCCGGCGAACCAGGCGCTGCACCTGACCGCGGCGGCACTTGGCGTCTTTCGGGTTCACCGTCTCACCGGCCGCCGCGGCAGGTGAGCCTGGGAGTTCCATCGCTCTAAAGGGTATAATTCCCACGTGAGGTTGCTAATGCATACAGGGCGTTTTGGTGTCCTATTCGTTCTTGCTCTGTTGGTCTCCTGCGAGTCCATCAATAGTGCACTTTCAGATGTCAATAGTTCTACCTATTCACCGGTAAATAGCCCCGAAGGCAAAGAGTCCAGGGCGCAGGCTAAGAACGAACAAATCAGGCGCAATGCGGGTCAAGCGCCGCTGGACTCCATGTCCCCTCAATGGAAAAAGGAGACAGTCGATACGACGGCAGGCGTTGAGTACCTCACGGATAGTGAAAGACAAGTCATCATCGAAATTAACATGGCGCGGACCGACCCAGCGGAATACGCCCGCAGCTTCCTCGTGCCGCTTCGAGCATACTATCGCAGGACACTCTTACAATATCCGGGCGAGATTGCCATTTTAACCCATGAAGGGATTCGTGCCCTTGATGAATGTATCAACGCGCTTCAAGTCACAAAACCCGTGCCTTCCTTGTTCCCGAAGGAAGGCCTTGCCCTTGCCGCGCGTGATCACGTAAGGGATCAGGCAACTACAGGGGCAGCCGGACACGCTGGGAGCGATAACTCAACTCCAATAGATCGAATAAGCCGATACGGCAAATGGGACATTTCTGCTGGAGAGAATATCGACTACGGAAACGGAGATGCCAGAAGAATAGTGACCTCGCTGCTCATTGATGACGGTGTAACATCGCGTGGGCATAGAATAAACCTGCTCAACGGCGCCTTCAAATTCGTAGGTGTTTCAGTTGGAGCGCATGACGTCTATAGGTATATGTGCGTAATGGATTTTGCGGGATCATACCGGTAAGCAAGGTGCATCAGAATTTCGGATGGCAGACCCAGTCCTGAGACACGACGCTTTCGCCGCCCTGAAGATCCGCGATTACCGGCTCTTCGTCGGGTTCCGGTTCTTCATGACCATCGCCATCCAGATGCAGAGCCTCATCATCGGCTGGCAGGTCTACGAGCTGACCCGCGACCCGCTCTCGCTGGGGCTCATCGGCCTCGCCGAGGCCGTGCCCTTCATCGCCGTGGCCCTGTACGCCGGCCACATCGCCGACCTCCATGACCGGAAGCGGATCATCCTCTATTTCCTGATGCTGTTCATGGCCGGGACTCTGCTCCTCTTCCTCTTCAGCCTCGACCTGACCCATTTCTATCGGACGTTCGGGCTTCTTCCGATATTCGTCGTCGTCGGCCTGACCGGGATCGCCCGGACCTTCATCGCCCCCGCCACCACCGCGTTGTCGGCCCAGGTCGTGCCGCGGGAGCTCTATCCCAACGCCTCCATCTGGAACAGCACGACCTGGCACGTCAGCGCCATGGCCGGGCCGGCGCTGGGCGGCCTCATCTACGGGTTTTTCGGCGTGAAAATCGCCTACGGGACGATCCTGTCCTTCGGGGTCCTCTCGATCGCCCTGCTGAGCGTCATTCCCGGCCGCCCCGTCCCGGCGGCCCTCGTCTCCGAGCCGCTCGGACGGAGGCTCATGACCGGACTGCGGTTCGTCTTCAAGCACCAGATCCTTCTGGCGTCCATGTCGCTCGATATGTTTGGGGTGCTGTTCGGGGGGGCGATTTCGATGCTGCCCGTCTTCGCCGCCGAAGTGCTCCACGTCGGGCCCCAAGGGCTGGGCTTTCTCCGGGCCGCGCCGATGGCCGGCGCGGTCCTGATGTCGGTCTTTCTGGCCTATCGTCCCCCGATGCACAGAACCGGCCGCTATCTCCTGCTGGCCGTCTCGGGATTCGGAATGAGCATCATCCTCTTCGCGCTGTCCAAGAATTTCTATCTGTCCCTGGCGCTGCTCGTCCTGAGCGGGCTGTTCGACAACATCAGCGTCATCATCCGGGCCACCACCATGCAGCTCGTCACGCCCGACGAGATGCGGGGGCGGGTCGCGTCCGTCAACAGCATCTTCATTGGGTCGTCGAACGAGATCGGAGCCTTCGAATCGGGCGTGGCCGCCCGGCTCATGGGCCTGGTGCCGTCGGTCGTCTTCGGCGGGGCGATGACCCTCATCGTGGTCGGCGCGATTGCGAAGCTCGCGCCCGCCCTGCGGCGGCTGAACCTGAAATCGTTGGGATAGCCCGCCCCTCGCAGAAGATCCGGACCTGATCCTTATTGACTCGAAGCCGGTCCGGGCGACCTTGGACGGACCGGCTTCAGAGATAGAGGCCCGACAGCTCCTCGAGGAGGGCGTGGAACTTTTCGTGGACGCCGTGGCCGACGATCTCCTCTTCGATTCGAGCGAACTCCTTTTCGAGTTCTTTCTGTTTCGCCTCGCTCAGGACCTGGTCGGCCATGGGATAGAGGATATGGTCCTCCTTATCGATGTGCGGCCCGAGCAGGGCGGCATATCCGCGGGCATTCACCATGATTTTTTGGGTCGCGGCCTTATCCTTGGCCCGGTAGCCGGGGATCGCGGCCTTGACCGCACGGACATATTCGCGGCCTTTGGTGTGCTCGAGCAGCATGACGCCGATCGGCCCGCCCTGGACGGGGACGCCGGCGTCAGCCATGGCGGGGAAAAGGCGGTCCTCCTCCTTGGCGTGATGGCATTTGTCGGCGAAGACCTGGACGAACTCGACCATTTGGTCGAGATGGTCCGCGTCGACGGCCTTTCCGGCCTCGATCTTATCGCAGGCTTTGCCCATGATCCGGAGCATGACCTTGATGGCCTCGTGCTCATGGCTCAATTCTTGTGTGGGTTTCATCTTCGAACCTCCATTCGGAATGTCCAGGTCCAATTCTACACCGTGGAGAAGGAAAATTCTTTGATGAAAATCAATTCCGGGGGAGGAGCGCCTTCTCCGCCATCCGCAACTCTTGGGGGCTCAGGAGCTTCTCGCGGGCGGCGAGGTCGAAGACGCTTTCGCCGCGCTCCGCGGCGCGCCGGACGAGCGCCGCGACTTTGGCATAGCCGAGCTTCGGGACAAGGACGGCAGCGGCGGCGGGCGTGCGCCGGGCGTTTTCCCGGCAGCGCTTCGCGTCGGCCGACAGCCCGTCCACGCATTTCGTCCTCATCTGGCGGCAGGCCGCGGTCAGGAGCTCGACGGATTCGAGGAGCGCTTCGGCCGCGACCGGCATCATGACATTGAGCTCGAGCTGGCCGGCGCCGACGGCCTGGGCCACGGTCAGGTCGTTGCCCTGAACGCGGAACGTGACCATGTTGACCATCTCGAGGATGGAGGGATTGACCTTGCCCGGCATGAACGAGCTCCCCGCCTGGACCGCGGGGAGGCGGACTTCCCCGATCCCCGTCAGGGGCCCGGAAGCCAGCAGGCGGAGGTCGTTCGCGATCCGGCCGATCTCGAAAGCAAAACCCCGGAGGGCGGCGGAGACCTCGCCGACCGCTTGCTGCGACTGCATCGCTTTCTGAAGGTCCCGGGACGGCTTGAGCCGGAACCCGGTCAGCTTCGAAAGCTCGCGGCACATGTTTCGGGCGAAGCCGGGCGGAGCATTCAATCCGGTGCCGACCCCCGTCCCGCCGATACCGAGCTCGAGGAGCGTCCCGGCCGCCCGCTTCACAGACTTGACGGCCGCGCGCAGGGCGTTTCCGTAAGCGCGGAATTCCCCCCCGAGCGTCACGGGGACGGCGTCGACGAGGTGCGTCCGTCCGGCTTTGACCAGGCGGGCGTAGCGGCGCCCCTGCCGGAAGAACGAGGCCGCGAGCGACAGCGCTTCCGGGGTGAACGCGCGCAGGCCTTCGAGCGCGGCGAGGCGCAAGGCGGCCGGATAGGTGTCGTTCGACGACTGGCTCATGTTGACGTGGTCGTTCGGATGGAGGTATGCGTAGTCGCCCTTCCGGCGGCGGAGGATTTCCAGGGCGCGGTTGCAGACGACCTCGTTGACGTTCATGTTCGTGCTGGTCCCGGCGCCGGCCTGGAACTTGTCGACGACGAACTGGTCGACCAGTCGGCCGGCGAGGATCTCGTCGCAGGCGGCGCGGATCGCCTCCGCCCGGCGGCGGTCGAGCGTCTTCTCCCGCTCGTTCACGGTCGCGGCCGCGCGCTTGATGCGGGCGTAGGCCGCAATCAGGCTGGGATGGACGGTCCGGCCGCTGACGGGGAAGTTTTCGACAGCGCGAGCGGTATTGATCCCCCAGTAGGCGTCCGCGGAGATGAGGGCCCGGCCCAGGGCGTCGGATTCGATCCGGTGTTTGGCGTTCATGGATCTATTGTACATTATTATTTTCGGTGACAGCCAACCCCATACCGAAATTCGTTATTCGGAATTCAGGGATTGAGTTGACTGTCACCTAAACCCGAGGGTTGCTGTTTATCTTCTCCGAGCTCTCGCAGGAAGACGGCGTGCACCCGCTCGATCAGGGCGGCTTGGGTTTCCTTCGTGGTGCCGTCCGTGGGAACGGCGGGCGCGATGACGAACCGGACTTTCCCCGGCCGGATGAGGCGGCTCCCCCTGCGGTTGATGCGGCTGGCGCCGATCTGGATGATCGGCAGGATGTCCAGCCCCGTTTCGAGGGCGAGCAGGAATCCGCCCCGCTTGAACTTCCCCAGCTTTCCGTCGCGCGTCCGCGTTCCCTCCGGCAGGACGACGAAAGAGAAATCCTTTTCCCGGCGGATGAGCTCCGCGGCCTTCGCCAGGCTGGCCATCGCCCGCGGGGTACTGGTCCGGCTGATCGGGATCGCGCCGATGCGGCGGATGGTGGGGCCGTAGATCGGCCAGCGGAAGTGGCTCTCCTCCTCGACGCCGCGGGCCCAGCCGGGAAAGCCGGCGTAGAGGACGAACGGGTCGAAGAAATTCACGTGGTTCATCATCACGATGTACGGCCGGCCCGGAACGCAATTCTCCCGGCCCTCGACCCGGAGGCGGATGCCGCACACGGCGAGGATGAGGCGGCAGGCGGACTTGATCAGGCGCTCGAACCCCGGCCCGCGGCGAAAAAAGCTGGCCAGCCAGACGACGAGACAGGACACGGCGAAGACGGGGAGGCCGAAGATCCAAATGAGCAGGGACCGGAGGCGCTCGAAGATCCGGATCATGCCAGGATCGTCAGGGCGCGGGGGAGGACGCGCAGCCGGAGCGGCGTCTCGCCGAGGAGCTCGCCGTCGGCCATGAGGCGCTGAGCCGGGGCGGCGTCGATCGCGATGTCCGCGGCCGCCGTCGTTTCGACTTTCGGATGAGCGGTGTGCGTCCCGGAGAACACGCGCTTGAAGATGGCGATGATCTCGCGCCGGTTGACCTCGCGGAAAACCACCAGGTCCGCTCGGCCGTCCGCGGGATCGGCGTCCGGGGCGATCTTCATCTTGCCGCCGGTGAACTTGGAATTGGAAACGACGAGGGCGCTGTCGCGGATCGACCAGGTCCGGCCGTCGGCCGTGATGTCGATCCGGTTGTCCATGCCCTTCGCCAGCCGGAGCAGGACGGCCAGGCTGTAGCCCGACGCCCCCAGGAACTTCAGCCGCTCGTTGGTCAGCTTGAGGATGTCGGCGATCAGCCCGACGCCCAGGATGTTCAGGGCGACCCGGCGCTCCGGGCGCCCGTCGCGGCAATACTCGAAGTCGATGAGATCGACGGCCCGCCTCCGTCCGGCCAGGATCCCGTCGAGGGCTTCCTCGGGCGTGACGATCCCGAAATCCCGGACGAAGGAATTTCCCGTTCCGGCCGGAATCAGCCCGATTTCCGGAAGATCGGCCGGCCGACGCTCGCCGCAGAGTCCGTTGACGACCTCGAACGCCGTGCCGTCGCCGCCCAGGCAGAGCAGGCGGGGGGCTTGCTCCTCGGCCGCCCGGCGGCCGATTTCGATCGCGTGGCCCGCGTACTCGGACATGCGGACGTCCAGAGCGGGGAAGGAGCTCCGGAGCCGGGATTCCAGGCGGCGGAAGCATTTGAGGCCCATCCCGTAGCCGGCGACGGGATTGACGACGAGAATTGTCCGGCCGTTCGCGTTCATCCCCGCGCTTATATCACGGGCGGCCGCGGAGTTCAATGTCTGTTCGCTACGTCCGGCGCTCGGGTCGGCCCCCGGCCCTAAATATCGACGTCCCGTTTTGCCCGACCCCATCGCCCCCCTCCCGATGCTTGATTTCCCCGTTCCCGAACATATAACATGAAGCCCGGCCGCGTCCCGCCTCGCGGGCGCGGGAGCCTTCGAAGGAGAGCACCGTATGCCGAACGACCCCGCCGTCCGCGCCCGCGACCTGCGCAAGGTCTATGTCGTCTCCGAGCGCGAGCCGGGTGCGCGCGCGGCGATGCGAAGCCTCTTCCATCGCGAGAAAAAAGAGGTCCCCGCCGTGGACGGCATTTCCTTCGACCTCGCCCCGGGCGAGATCGTCGGCTTCCTCGGCCCGAACGGCGCGGGCAAGACGACCACGCTGAAGATGCTCTCCGGCCTCCTGCATCCGACGGGCGGCGAGCTCTCGGTGCTGGGCCATGCGCCCTGGAAGCGGGAGAAAGCCTTCCTGCGCCGGATCACGCTCGTCATGGGCCAGCGCAACCAGCTCGTCTGGGACATTCCGGCCGCCGATTCGTTCGAGCTCAACCGGGCCATCTACCGGATCCCCACGGCCGACTACCGGGCTCTGGTGGACGAGCTGACCGAGCTGCTCGACCTCGGGCCGCTCCTCCGCAAGCCGGTCCGCAACCTCTCGCTCGGCGAGCGGATGAAATGCGAGATCGCCGCGGCGCTCCTCCATCGGCCGCAGATGGTCTTCCTAGACGAGCCGACCATCGGCCTCGACGTCACGATGCAGCGCCGCATCCGGGGCTTCATCGCGGAATACAACCGCCGGACCGGGGCGACCGTCCTCCTCACCAGCCACGACATGGCGGACGTCGAGACGCTCTGCAAGCGGGTGCTTATCATCCACCACGGCCGGCTCCTGTTCGACGGCGAACTGGCCGGCCTCGTCCGGCGCTTCACGGAGCACAAGACCGTCGTCGTCCAGCTCTCGGACTGCGAGGTGGACCTCCGCCCGTACGGCGAAGTGGTGTCCTTCGCGGACGGGACCGCGACCCTGCGCGTCCCGAAAGCGAATATCGCTCAAGTCACCGAGCGGCTGCTGGCCGACCTGCCGGTCGTCGACCTGACGGTGGCGGACCCGCCGCTCGAAGAGGTCATCGAGCGGGTGTTCGCCCGGGGGGCCGTATGAAGGGCCTCGCGGACATCTACGGCCAGCAGTTCAAGACGACCCTCGCCTCGTTCCTCCAATACCGGGCGGCCATCGCCATCTGGATGATCGGCCACATCCTCGAGCCGCTCATCTTCCTCGTGGTTTGGTCCGCGGTCGCCGCGTCGCGAGGCGCCGAGGTGGGCGGCTTCGGCAAGCGCGATTTCGCTGCGTATTTCATCGTCATGATGCTCGTCAACCACGCTACGTATACCTGGATCATGTACGAGTTCGAGTATCGCATCCGCCACGGCTCGCTCTCCTTCGCCCTCCTCCGACCTTTGCATCCCATTCACACCGACATCGTGGACAACGCGTCCTCCAAGCTCATCACGCTGCCCATGATGCTCGTGGCGGCCGGGCTCCTGGCCGCGGTCTTCAAGCCCGCGTTCCATCCGGTCCTTTGGGCGGCCGCGGCTTTCGTACCGGCCATTTTTCTCGCGTTTCTGGTGCGGTTCCTGACCGAATGGACGTTGGCCCTGGCCGCCTTTTGGACCACACGGGTGAGCGCCGTCAACCAGGCCTACTATGTGGCGGCCCTCTTCCTTTCGGGCCAGGTCGCGCCCCTCGCCCTCCTGCCCGGCCCGGTGCGGGCGGTGGCAACGGTCCTGCCATTTCGCTGGACGATCAGCTTTCCGGTGGAGCTCCTCCTCGGTCGGTTGACGCCCGGACAGGCGCTCGCCGGATTCGGAGCGCAACTCGCCTGGCTGGCGCTCAGCCTCGTCCTCCTCCGGATCGTCTGGCGGGCGGGCGTTCGGGTTTATTCGGCGGTGGGCGCATGAACAGCCTCCGCCTGGTTTGGGTCTTCCTTCGGGTCAGCATTTTGAGCGAGCTGGCGTACCGGGCCAATTTTTTTCTGCAGCTGTTCGAATCGCTCGTGGACCTCGGAACGGCGCTGGGCGGGCTGGCGGTCGTCTTCTCCTACACCGACACCCTGGGCGGCTGGCGGCCCAACGAGGTGCTGGCCCTGGTGGGCGTTTTTTTCCTGGTGGGCGGCGCGATCCATCTGGTGATCGAGCCGAGCATGCAGCGGCTCATCGAGGCGGTGAGCGAGGGGACGCTCGATTTCACGCTCACCAAGCCCGCGGACGCCCAGTTCCTGGTCAGCATCCAGCGGGTGGAAATCTGGAAGCTCACCGACCTCGTCCTCGGGGCGGGCGTGCTGGCCTTCGCCCTCGTTCGGATGGGGACGCGGTTGGACGCCGTCCAGGCTGCGGCGTTCGCGGCCGCGCTGGCCGCGGGCGGGCTCATCGTGTACAGCTTCTGGCTGATGCTCGCCACGCTGTCGTTCTGGTTCGTCCGGGTGGAGAACATCCTGGTGATCTTCCAGAGCATGTACGAGGCGGGCCGCTGGCCCGTGAGTCTGTATCCCCGATGGCTGCGCTTTTCGCTCACCTTCCTCGTGCCGGTAGCCTTTGCGACGACGGTGCCGACCCAGGCCCTGTCGGGCCGCCTCACGGGCCGGACGCTCCTCGGAGCGGGCGCGCTCGCCGTCCTGCTGCTCGTTGTTTCGCGCCTGTTCTGGCGGGCGGGAGTCCGGCGCTACTCGGGCGCCTCGGCCTGAGGGCCGACCCACCGCCGAATGGACGGCCGTCGTAAGGGGAGTTGCAGGTTGACACCCATTTCCGCCGGCGATATAGTTCGGGAATGTCGAGGAGCCGGAGGACGCTTGTCCCGGGGACGGGATGCCGGCCTTGAGCGCGCGCCGTTCCGCCCTCGACCCAATCCGACGCAGTAAAGGAGGGGGCCGCGGCCCGCAAAACCCATGCATTCATCCAAAACGATCGTCTTTCTCCTGACCGTCCTGGCCGTGACCGCGCTCGCCCCGGCGGGACAGAACGCCGTCCCGCCGGACAAGGCGAATCCGTTCCTGGCTCCATACAAGACCCCGGACAACACGCCGCCGTTCGACCTCATCAAGCCCGAGCATTTCCTGCCCGCGATCAAAGAGGGCATCAAGCGGCAGCAGGCGGAGATCGAGGCCATCGTCAACGACAAGGCGCCCGCCACATTCGCCAACACGCAGGCCACCCTCGACGCGAGCGGCCTGCTCCTGTCCGAGGTCAACGCGGTCTTCGGCGCCCTCCAGGGGGCCGATACCAACCCGGTCCTCCAGGCCATCGCCAAGGAGATCTCGCCGCTCCTCGCCGCCCATAACGACAACATCCGTCTGAACGACAAGCTCTTCGCCCGGGTCAAGGCGGTCTATGACCGGCGGGCCCAGCTGAAGCTCACCCCGGAGGAGCGGTTCCTCCTCGAGAATTCCTACCGCGACTTCGTGCGCGGCGGGGCGCTGCTCGACGCGGCCCAGAAGGCCCGCCTCCGCGACCTGAATCGGGACCTGTCGCTCCTCTCCCTCAAATTCGGGGACAATCTCCTGGCCGAAACGAACGATTTCAAGCTCGTCCTCGAAACCAAGGCCGACCTGGCGGGCCTGCCGCCGGCCGTGGTCGCCATGGCCGAGGCGACGGCCCAACAGCTCAAGATGCCCGGACGATGGGTCTTCACCGTCCAGGTGCCGAGCATGATCCCATTCCTCCAGTCCTCGACCCGCCGCGACCTGCGCGAGAAGATTTATCAAGGCTACATCCGGCGCGGCGACCGGGGCAACGAGCGCGACAACAAGGACGTCGTCCGCCAAATCGTCAGCCTGCGCAGCGAGAAGGCGAAGCTCCTGGGATACGCGAACCACGCCCAGTTTGTCGTCGAGACCAACATGGCCAAGACCCCCCAGGCCGTGGATGCATTCCTGAAACGCTTGTGGGACCCCGCCCTGGCCCGGGCCAAGCGCGAGGCGGCCGACATGCAGGCCATCATCGACCGCGAAGGCGGCGGGTCCAAGCTCGCCCCGTGGGACTGGTGGTATTACGCCGAGAAGGTGCGCCAGGAAAAATACGCCCTCGATGACGCCGCCCTCCGGCCGTATTTTAAACTCGAGAACGTGCGCCAGGGCATCTTCACCCTCTGCGACAAGCTCTACGGCCTGAAATTCACCGAGCGGAAGGACATTTCGGTCTACAACCCCGAAGTCCAGGTGTTCGAGGTCCGCGAGGCGGACGGCCGGCACGTCGGCCTCCTCTACATGGACTTCCATCCGCGGCCGAGCAAGCGCGGCGGCGCCTGGTCGGGTTCGTTCCGGCGCGAGTCCTACGAGAAAGGCAAACGCATTCCGCCCCTCTCGACCATCACCTGCAATTTCACCCGGCCCACGGCCGACGCGCCGTCGCTCCTCAGCATCGACGAGGCGAAGACTTTCTTCCACGAGTTCGGGCATTCCCTGGCCACTCTGCTCGCCGAGGGCGTGTACCGCGGCCGGACCGTCCCTCGGGACGCCGTCGAGCTCCCCTCCCAGATCATGGAAAACTGGGCGCTCGAGCCGGAGCTCCTCGCCCTCTACGCCAAGCACTACAAGACGGGCGCCGCCATCCCGGCCGACCTCGTGAAGAAGCTCCAGATGAGCAGCCTCTTCAACCAGGGTTTCGAGACCGTGGAGTACTTGGCGGCCTCGATCCTCGACATGGCCTGGCACGAGATCGCCGCCCCGCCCCCGGCGCTCGACGTCGACGCGTTCGAGGCCAAGACCATGGGCGTCGCCGGCCTGATCCCCGAAATCACGCCCCGCTACCGGAGCACGTACTTCAACCACATCTTCAACGGCGGATATTCCGCCGGCTATTACGTCTACATCTGGGCCGCCCAGCTCGACGCCGACGCCTTCGAGGCTTTCAAGGAGAAGAGCCTATTCGAAAGAGCGACCGCGCTCTCGTTCCGGAGGAACATCCTCGAAAAATTCGGCACGGGCGAGCTTATGGCCCAATATGTCGCCTTCCGCGGCGCCGAGCCGAAGATCGAGCCCCTGCTCAAGCGCCGGGGGCTCCTGATTGGGAAGTAAATCGAATATGACAGTCCGTTTCCGCAAGAATCCGGTCGCCCCGCGTTTCCTGCGCCTCTTCCTCCTGGCCGGGCTCGCCGGCCTCGTCCTCGCCCAGGTTCCGCCCGACCGCTGCCTCGTCCCGCCGGCGCTGCGCGATCCGATCGTCCAGGAATTCTCCGGCGAGCAGGCGTTTCTCCACGTCCAGATGCTCGCGGGGAACCGCGACCGGCAGGCGGCCGAATACCAGACCGAATATTTCGAGACGACGTACCTGCGCGAGCAGGCGGCGCTCGCCGGCCTCTCCGACGTCCTCGTGGAGTTTTTCCCCAGCCGCGACGTCTGGGACGGCGAGGAGGGCGACCTGTACCTCGTCTCCCCGGTCAAGAAAAAAATCGCCAGCCTCACCCAGGTCCGAACCTCGCTCGCTTCCGGGAGCAAGAACGCCGACGTCGAGGCCGAACTGGTCTACGTTGGCGCCGGCCGCGAGGCGGACTACGCGGGCAAGGACGTGACCGGAAAGGTCGTCTTGGGCAGCGGCTCGGTGGGCGGCGTGTTCGGCACGGCCGTTAACCAGCGCGGAGCGGCGGGGGCCCTCGGCACCGGTTCGTCGGGCGTCGGCGGCAACGCGCCCGGCTGGACGCTCGACCAGATCGGCTGGTCTAGCGTCTCGCCTCAGGCGGACAAGGGCGGGTTCGGGTTCGCCCTGTCCCTGCGGCAGTTCCTCGAACTCCGGGGTTACTGCGAGCGGGGGGACAAGGTCGTCGTCCGAGCCCATGTCCGGGCCAAGACCTATCCGGCGAAGATGAATGTCATCTCGGCGGTCATCCCGGGCACCGACCCCGCGGCCGGCGAACTCCTGGTCGTGGCCCACGCTTACGAAACGATCAGTACGCCGGGGGCCAACGACAACTGCACCGGCGTCGCGACCATCCTCGAGATGGGCCGCACCCTGGCCCGCCTGATCCGCGACGGCGCGATCCCCAAGCCGCGCCGCACGATCCACTTCCTCTGGGGGAACGAGATCTCGGGGTCCTCGGCGTTCATGTTCAAGCATCCCGAGCTCCAGGACAAGCTGATCAACGCCCTCAATTTCGACATGACCGGGGCGAATACGAAAACGACGGACACCTACCTCCGGATCAAGATGACGCCCGATTCCCGGCCGAGCTACCTGAACGACCTCCTGTCCAATCTTCTCCAGTTCGTCGACCAGGCCGAGGTCCGGACGACCCAGGGCGCTAACGCCCAGTTCAACTACCGGCTGTCGCCTCTGGCGGCCATCACCTCGGGCAGCGACCACACCGTCTTCCTGGCGGCCGGCATCCCGACCATGCAGTTCAACTACTGGCCGGACAATTTCTACCACAGCAGTGCCGACCGGATCGTCCACGTGGACCCGACCGAATTGAAGCGGGTCGGGGTCACGGCGGCGTCCGCGATCTACTACCTGGCCGTCGCCGGCGCGCCCGAGGCCAAGAACCTGGCCTGGGAGGCGTCGGCCAACGGCGAGAAGTGGATCGCCGAGGTCGCCCGCCAGAGCGTCCGGCTCCTCGGGACCGACCCGGCGAAGATCCACGACCAGCACAAGGCGGCCCAGACCAAGGTGACCGGCGCGTTCGCCCGGGCCAAGGGTGGCGTGGAATCCGTCCGGGCGCTGGCCAAGACGCCCGATGTCGAGGCGGTCGTGGCCTCGCTCACGGCGAGCCTTCAGACCGTGCGCGACGCGGCGTCCAAGCGCGTCGAGGGCGTTTACCGGGACCGGTGCCAGACGCTGGGGGTGAAGCCCGTGGCCGTCACGCTGACCGCCAAGGAACGCGAATACGCCCAGCTCATCCCGCGCCGAAAGTTCAAAGTCTATTCCGAGGAGGCCCAGAAGCTGAGCCAGGTCCAGGGACAGCGCGGAGGGCGGGGAGGGCAGGCCCCGGCGGCCGCCCCGGGACAGCCCCCGGTCCAACAGGGGCAGCCTCCCGTGCCGGTGGCCAAACCGCAGGCAGCGGCGCCGCCCGCGAAACCGGGAACGGGAACCGCTCCCCCTGCGCGCGGCGAGGGAGTGCCGCCGGCAGGGGCCGCGCCCCGGTTGATGGGGTTCGCCTCGACGGCGGTGAACTACTTCATCGACGGCTCCCGGAGCATCCTCGACATCTACAACGCCGTCCGGGCCGAATGCGGCAACCTCCAGGTCGGGAGCACGGAATCCAAGTTCGCCTACGTCCTGGGGCCGGATTATCCCGACGTGGACCTCGAGGCCGTGGCCACAGCCATCCGGAACCTGGAGCGGAATGGGACGGTCGAAATCCTCAAGGCTGGAGCGAAACCGAAGGGGAAATAAGCCGGACCGCGGCTTCGCGCCGCCCGGCCCAGCCGAAGTCTTTTAAAGCCTTGTATTTGAATCGGAAATGGTGTATATTGAAGTAGCCCCCGTGGGGGTGAGATCAATTCCCTTGGGAACGGATAAAGGAAGGGGCAAGGGCCCTACCGGTCACATACTCCTCTCCTTTATTTGGATCACATTTTTTGAAGGACGGGCCGGGCGCCATCCGGTTCGATCCGTCGTCAAAAGGAGACGAGTATGAACATCTATGTTGGCAACATTTCCCGGGACGTCACGGAAAGCGACCTGAAGGAAGCCTTCGCCCCGTTCGGCACGGTCCAGAGCGCGGCGATCATCAAGGACAAGTTCAGCGGCGAGTCCCGCGGGTTTGGGTTCGTCGAGATGCCGAACAAGGAAGAGGCCGAGAAGGCCATCGCCGGCATCAACGGCAAGGACCTGAAGGGCCGCAATCTGACGGCCAACGAAGCCAAGCCCCGGACGGACAGCAAGCCCCGCACGGGCGGCTTCGGCGGCGGGCGCGGCGGGTACGGCGGCGGTAGCCGGTTCTGAGCGCAACCCCGTTGGCCCACGCGGTCCCCGCGGCCCCCTGCCTTCAGGGATGCCGCGTCGGATGGAACATGAGAGGACGGCCCAAGAGGGCCGTCCTTTTCTATTGAAAGGGGGATTTTTGCCCAAGACCAATCGAGCCTACAAAAGCGCCAAGAGAAACCGGGAACTGGACCGCGTGAAGAAGCGGGAAGAAAAGCGGCGCAAACGCCTCGGCATCGAGAAACCCGCCGAGGACGGCGTCAAACAGCCTGCGCCTTCCGTCGAAACGCCGGGGACCGAGACCCCGAACGCGACGCCCTCCGAGGGCAAAGCCTGAAACGCGGCCGTTTCCGGATTTTTTTTAAAAAACGTGGATTTTTACGCGGATTCCACGTATAATAACTATGGACTTAATAAAGGAAGGGGCACGGGCCCTAGTTGGTCACACACTCCTCTCCTTTATTCGGATCACATCTTTAAGGGGTGATCCGTCGGTTTGCCCCCACGGATCAAGCCCACGTCGAAGGAGACGAGTATGAATATCTATGTCGGCAACCTTTCTCGCAACATCACCGAGACCGAACTCCGGGATGCTTTCGCGGCGCATGGCAACGTCCAGAGCGCGGCGGTCATCAAGGACAAAATGACCGGTGAATCCCGCGGTTTCGGCTTCGTCGAGATGCCCAACCGGGAAGAAGCCCTGAAGGCCATCGCGGCCCTCAACGGCCGGGACCTCAAGGGCCGCAATCTGACGGTCAACGAGGCCAAGCCCCGGACGGACAGCAGCCCGCGCGGCGGCGGCGGCGGCGGCTTCGGCCGGCGCTACTAAGTCGGTTCGTTTCGATACCGAGAAAACAAAGGGCCCGGTTTCGCAAGAGACCGGGCCCTACTTCCCCCCAAGGTTTCCCTTGGGGACAAATCACTTAGTTCTTACCCGACGAGGCGATCCTCTTCGCGTTCGGAACCTTTCCTCTTCCATCTCCCGCTTGCCCGCGGTCTTCCGGCTGGTTTACAATGGTCCTTCTTCTGAGGACATGACGCATTTTCTCATGAAGCGCCGCGTCCCCGTTTTCGAGGACGATTGTGTCGAACGCTCTTCTTCGCTCAATCCGCGCCCTGGCCGAGTGGCAGGCGGCAGATCCCGCGTCCGCGGCCGCATCCGCCCGGGCGATGCAACTTCTGTCCGCCATGGAAGAGGCCGCTCGTCCCGGGCCGCTCGGCGAATCCGATGCGGCCGCGGCCCATGGCCTTCTGGCGGCCACGGGCCAACAGGCGTTCCTGGCCTGCCTCGGCCGCGAAGGCGGGCTCGACCGCTGGCCGGAGGCTGTGTTCGGCCTTCTCCAGATTAGCCGGTTTTCCCTGCTCAACCTGTTCCGAACGCGGGCCGCGGCCCATCCCGGCAAAGTCCTCTTTCAGGACATGTCGGCCCCGCTCCCGCCCCAGTGGAGCTACGATCAAATCGGCCGCATGACTCGGGTGATGGCCGGCGCGCTCTACGCCCAGGCGGCCGAAATCGGAGCGCCGCCGCGCGTCGTGATCTTCTCCGACAACCGGATCGAAGGGGCCTGCGCGGACCTGGCCTGTCTTTTCTACGACATCCTGGATGCCCCCCTCAACACTTATTTCAACCGGGAGGACCTCGTCGAAATCTTCGACCGGCTGGGGATCAACATTGCCCTGACGGATACGCGGGAGCGGTGTCGGCTCCTCGAATCGGTCCGGGAGAAAACCGCCGTCCCGTTCAAGATCTTCGTCCTCCGGCCCGACGCCGCGGCCGACCGGTCCGGCGCCGCGTTCTTCGGCGAACTGTGCCTGAACATGGGCGAGGCCGAGATCGCGAAAGGCCTGGGCGCCCGCAGGAGGTTCGCCCCAAACGAGGTGGCGACCGTCATGTTCACCTCGGGGAGCAGCGGCCGGCCCAAGGGCGTCTCGTTTTCAATCTACAACCTCGTCGCCAAGCGCTTCGCGCGCGCGGCCGCGCTGCCGGCCGTCGGGAGGGACGAGGTCTTCCTCAGTTTCCTCCCGCTCTTCCATACGTTCGGCCGGTACCTGGAAATGCTGGGGGCCATCTATTGGGGCGGGACCTATGTCTTCGCCGGAAACGCCTCGGCCGATACGCTCTTCTCGCTCTTCCCCAAGGTCCAGCCGACCGGATTCATCAGCGTCCCGATCCGCTGGTCCCAGCTCCACGAGCGCTGTCTCGAGAAGGCCGACGCCGCGGCGCCGGGCGACTCCGAGGAGCGCATCCTGCGGAGCGTGGTCGGGCCGCGCCTCCGGTGGGGGCTCTCGGCGGCCGGCCACCTCGACGCCAAGGTCTTCCGCTATTTCGAGCGGCACGGCATCGCGGCGGCGAGCGGCTTCGGCATGACCGAGGGCACGGGCGGGATCACCATGACCCCGCCCGGCCGCTATGAGGACAACACGCAGGGCCTACCCCTTCCGGGGCTCCGGGCGCGGCTCGGTCCCGGCGGCGAGCTCCAGGTCAGCGGCCATTACGTCGCCCGCTATCTCGAAGACAAGGGCCCGGGCGACGTAATTCCCTATCCCGAAAATCCGGATACGGACTATTGGCTTCCGACCGGCGATGTGTTCCAGGTCCTGCCGAACGGGTACTTCCGGATCGTGGACCGGATCAAGAACATCTACAAGAACAGCCGGGGCGAGACGGTCGCCCCGCTCAAGGTCGAAAACAAGTTCGCCGGCGTGCCCGGCTTCAAGCGCGTGTTCCTCGTCGGCGACGGCCGCCCGTTCAACGTCCTCTTCCTCGTGCCCGACCGCGGCGACGAGGTCCTGAAATCCGGGCTCGACGCCGAAAACGAGCGGGCCTACTACCGCCGGCTCGTGACGGCGGCCAACGTCGACCTCGCCCCGCCCGAGCGCGTCGTCAACTTCGCCGTGCTCGACCGGGATTTCGAAGCCGGCCGGGGCGAGCTCACGCCCAAGGGCTCCATCAACCGGAAGGCGGTCGAGGCGAACTTCGCCCGGGAGATCGAAGAGCTCTACCGCAAGAAATATGTCGAGCTGAGCGAAGGCGCCGCGCGGGTCCGCATCCCGCTCTGGTTATATCGCGACCTGGGCATCCTCGACGACGGGATTTCCTATGACGGGCGCGCGCTCCGCGATGCCCATCGGGCCGTCGCGCTGCCCCTCGTCCGGGACCCGGGCTCCTTGACCTGGCTCGTCGGCGACCTCGAATACCAGGTCCGCGGAAACGTTCTCGATCTGGGGCTGTTCGCCCGCCAGCCCCGGCTCTGGATGGGAAACCCGGCCCTCGTCCGGTTCTGCCCCTGCCGGGAAGGATGGGACGTCCCGCTGGAAAAAGTCTCCGACGAGGTCCGTCTCCCGGCGCGGCGGATTGGGAGCCTGGAGCGGGATGACATCTCCGTTCCGGCCCTCGATCCAGATCGGATCGAGGACCGGAGGACGGCGGCCGTGGGCGCGCTGCTCGGCTCGGCGCTTTTCGCGGAAACGAAAGCCGCGGCCGTGGCGCTCGAGGAGATCGAAAAGATCTTCGCCGAGCCCGAACTGAGAACGGTGCCGGTGATCCGGCGCCGGCTGCAGGCCCTGGCCCGCCATCCGGACGAGTCGATCCGCTGCACGGCTTACCGCATCCTGCTCCTCGACGAGCCGAATCCCGAATACGGGGCCGCCCTCCGGGAGTTCCTGCATTCGGGATTGACGTTCCTGAACCGGGAATCCATCGAAGCGATCGCGTCCTCGCCTTTCGGGCAGGGCCGCTTCGACGCCCTCCGGCAGCGCATGGCCGCCTACCGGGAGGAGCTCGACTGGCCGGCCTGCGACGTCACGCGGACCCAGTTCCTCCAGATCTTCGAGCTGTTCGTCGATTTTGCCGGATACCACCCCGAGTTCTTCGGGAGCGTCCGGGCCGAGCTCGCCGGCTGGGCCCTGCTCCAGGCCGATCCCGAACTCGCCCGCGCCGCCGAAGCCCGCTTCGACGAGCTCGAGCGGAACCACGAGCGGTCGCTGGCCGCCGGGGCCGCGGAGCTCTCCGCGGCGGAATGGGACGCGCGCCTCGTTTTCGACGACGGACTGACCGTGGAGGAGAAGGGCCGCCTCACGGCCATTCTGCGCGACCGGACCTTCCTGAAGAAATCCATCGGGCTCATTTACGAGGCCGACGATTTTCAGGTCTCCGACATTGTCCCGGAGGGGATCTGGGTCTCGCGGCTGTTTTCGGCCGACGGACGCCCGTCCTTCCGGGCCTTGGTCGGGGCCAAGACGGGGCACCTCTATGATCTCCGGATCGAGCTCGGCGACGCGCCGGGGTCCCCGGCGGCCGGGGCAAGCGCTTTGGCTTGCACCCCCGCGCCAGCCGGTGTCCCGGGCTTTGCCCGGGGGTCCGCTTCCGCCGTACTCGCCCGTGGATATAAGCCACGGGCAAGTGGCGAGCCGAAGGCTCGTCCCTTGACCGAGGAACGGGAATCCGTGTATTGGCATCTGGCGATCGCCCATTTCCCGCGGGGCGCGACGATCCTGCCCGAAATCGGAAGCGTCCGGCCCGATCTCGGGGCGCGGTCCCTGCAGTATTGCGGCGAGCTCGATCTCTGGGAAAAGATCCGGCAGTTCTCGGGCTCGCGCGGTCCCGAAGCGCCTTTTCCGGCCCCCCATCAGTGGCGCAAGCTGTTCATCGGCGGGATCTCCGCGTTTTTCAGGGCCTGGGAATATGGTGGCCGCCGGATCGTCCCCGGCATTCCCGCGCCCAGGAACGTCACAGTCCCGGAAACCGATTTCCGCGAGGAGCCCGTCATCCGGTCGCTTGCCGGTTGGCGGCCTTACGAGGGGCCGTTGTCGCTCATCAAGCCGCTCGTCGTGAATTTCTTCCGGAAACCCGCGGCGCACTATCCCTGGATCCGAGGGCAGATCGACCTCGCCTGGGTGTTCGACGCCTGCTACGAAGCCCTGGGCTACGCCAAGGCATCCGCGTTCTTCGCCGCGCTGCGGGACGCCCTCGCCGGCGAGCCCCTGGCCGGCCCCGGCGGCGCGTCGGTCGCCGAGGCCCTTGCGGCTTACCTCGCCGAGTTCGAAAAGAACTTCATGATTCCCCTGCCGGCCTTGAACGCCATCGGCCGCTACAAGGAATGGGCCGTGCGCCATGCGGCCGCGGACCCGGCCCAGCGGGAGCGGATGGTCCTCGACGTCCACGGCCTCTACCGCCTCGCCCGCTATCCCGATGTCGCGCGCTACTACCTTTACCGGCACACGTACTTCGCCGTCGCCGGCGAGAAGACGCTGGCCGTTTTCGACAAACTGATCGCGAGGATGTCGGAGCGGATGGGGACGCCCGCGGTCCAGTTCGTGGAGCTGTCCGAGCTCCAGGCGGCCCTCGTCCGCGACGAGGACCGGGCCGTCTTCGGCAAGATGGTCTTTCCCCGCATCCGGACGAGCCAGACGCTTGACATCCTCGAGTTTGGCGACGCCGGCGCGAAGCAGGTGATCGTCCGGTCCTCGATCGCGGACCGGCGCGGGGAAGCGTTCACCTTCCGCGAGACCTACGATCCGGCCGAGATCGGGGCCCTCTACCGGCTCTTCTTCAAGGAGAACTACCCGAAGACGATCTCGGAGCAGGACCGGCACCACATCCTCCAGGACGGCGCGGAGCGGATCGTCGGCGGTCTGTGCCACCGGATGATGTTCGAGAACGCGGCGTTCATCGACGGGATCGTGGTCGCCTCGCCCCACCAGGGGGCGGGGCTCGCCGGGGCGATGATCGAGGATTTCTGCGGCCGGATGGCCCTGGCCGGCGTCCATGTCGTTCTGACCCCTTTCTATCTCCCGGACCTCTTCCTCCGCGCGGGCTTCAAGGTCGACAAGCGGTGGGGGGCGATGGTGCGGTACGTCTAGGATCCAAAGTGCGGCTCACCCTTAGGGGTGAGGAGCAGAGGGGCGGCGTCGGGACTTACCCCTCCTGAATATATTTTGGGGCAAGTCATGAGGGGGCGTCGTCTATTGACGCCGACGCGGAGACGGAGATAAGGTGGAGGGCGTGAATTCCTCTCGGGGGAGGTCGATCATGAAGAATTTCCGTGGGGCCCTGATTGCGGGGCTTTGTATGGTGGCATGGCTCGCCGCCGGCGCCGTCGGACGGGCGGCCGCCCAGCAGCCGTTCTCAATCGAGCAGATCCTGGGCTATTCCTTTTCCTACGAGCTGGCTTCGGCCAAGAAAGCGGACCGGATCGCCTGGTTCGAGTTTGAACGGGGGCGGCGGAACGTCTTTACGGCCGCGGCGCCCGATTTCAAGCCCGTCCGCCTGACCTCATTCATGGATGACGACGGGACCGACCTGACGAGCCTCGACATTTCGGACGACGGCGCGGTCGTGGTCTTCGTCCGCGGCCACGACCCGAACGCCAAGGGCTGGGTCGCCAACCCCTCCCAGTTCCCCGACGGAAGCGAACAGGCCATCTGGGCCGTCCGGGTGCGCGAAGGCAAGCCCTTCCGGCTGGCGGCCGGATCGCGGCCGGCGCTCTCGCCCGACGGAACGCGGGTGGTGTTTGTCAGAGAGGGCCAGGTCTACGGGGTTGCCCTTACGCAAGGCGTGAGGACAGACCAAAGCGTCGCCGTCCCGCCTTCGGCGGCCGCGAAGCCCGCCGTCGCGAAGCCCGCGGTCCCGAAGCCCGCGGGCGGGAACGCCAAGGAGGAGCTCGCTCCCTTGTTCCGCACCTGGGGGACAAACAGCGCGCCAGTGTGGTCCCCGGACGGAAGGAAGATCGCCTTTGTCACCGACCGGCAGGACCACAGCTTCATCGGTGTCTACGACCTCGCGAGCCGGAAGATCACATATCTGGGGCCTTCGGTCGACAGGGACACGAGTCCGGCCTGGTCGGGCGACGGCAAGAAGATCGCCTTCATCCGGCGGCCGGGCTCGGCCTTCGCCCAGATCGTGGCCCAGGCCCAAAATTCCCCCGGCGGCCCTTCGTATCGGCCCTCAGTCCCCGCGGTCCCCGCGGTGCCTTCAGCAACGCAGGCTACGGTCCCTGCCACGCTTTCAGCGCAGCGGGCTGCGGTCCCCGCGGTGCCGTCCGCGACGCAGGCTGCGGCCCTCGCGCCGCAAGCCGGCGCTCCCGCCCAAACCCAGGCCCCGGCACAGGCCGCTCAGCCCGCCACGTCGCCCGGCTTCCAGTCGTCCAAATTCGCCGACGGCCATCTTCTGACCTTCTGGGTGGCCGACGTCGAAAAGGGGACGGCGGAGAAGGTCTGGCACGAGCCCCTCGACGAGCCGGCCTGGCGCAACATCCGGTCGTTCGTCTGGGCGGGGGACAGCCTGGTCTTCCAGGTCGAGCGGAACAACTGGCAGCATTGCTACGCCGTCCCGGCGGCGGGTCCGGCCGATGCGGCGGCGGTCGACCTGACCCCGGGAGACGGTGAAGCGGAGTTCGTCGGCTATTCGGCCGACGGCCGGACCCTGTTTTACACCTCAAACGCGGGCGACATCGACCGGCGCGACCTGTGGAAGACGCCGACGGCGGGCGGGACGCCCGTCCAGCTGACGAAGGGCGACGGCCTCGAGACCGAGCCCGCCCCGCTCGCCTCCGGCGACAAGGTCGCGGTGTTCTACGCCGACGCCCGTCGCCCCCGGTGCGTGGCCCTCGTGCCCGCCCAGGGCGGCGAGGCGAAGATCGTCAATCCCGCGCTCCCGGCCGATTTTCCGCTCGACGCCCAGGTCGTGCCGGAGGCGGTCATCCTCAAGGCCGAGGACGGCCTCGAGTTCCACACCCAGCTCTTCGTCCCGAAGGACATCAAGCCCGGCGAGCGCCGCCCGGCCATCCTCTTCACCCACGGCGGTCCCGGGCGGCAGATGCTGCTCGGCTACCACTACATGTTTTTCTACCACATGGCCTATGCGATGAACCAGTATTTCGCCGCCCAGGGCTACGTCGTGATATCGGTGAACTACCGATCGGGCATCGGCTACGGCCGCGAGTTCCGGATGGCGCCGGGGCGCGGCGCGGCGGGCTCGTCGGAGTATCAGGACGTCGTCGCCGCGGGCAAATACCTACAATCGCGGCCCGACGTCGATCCCCAGCGCATCGGCCTTTACGGCCTGTCTTACGGGGGTCTCCTGACGGCGATGGGTCTGTCGCGGAACTCCGACATCTTCAAGGCGGGCGTGGACATCGCCGGCGTCCACCTCTGGGGGAATTCGATCGATACGAACAGCACCGCCTTCAAGGCCTCGTCCGTGGCGACCGTCGACAAGTGGACTTCGCCCGTGCTCCTCGTTCAGGGCGACGACGACCGGAACGTCGCCTTTTCCCAGACGACGGGACTCGTCCAGCTCCTCCGGGCGCGGAACATCTATCATGAGCTGATCGTCTACCCCGACGAAGTGCACGATTTTCTGGTCTACCGGAAGTGGGTGCAGACGTTCAAGGCGGCCGACGATTTCTTCAACCGGTTTTTGAGGAAGAAGGATTAGATTGTGTCCCCCTATGAGTTCCTACGATGAATTGCTGAAGAAGGCGTTCGACCCCGAGGCGTTCCGCCGCGAGGGCCACCGCGTGGTCGACATCCTGGCCGATTTTCTGGCGAAATCGGCCCCCGAAACCCGCGAAAGAGTCCTGGCCTTCGAAGATCCCGATGCCATGGCCGCGTCCTGGGCCGGGCGCTTCGGCTCCGGGCCGTCGGTCGCCTTCTCGGACCTTCTGCCCGAGATCCTGGCCCGGTCGAACGACCTCCTCCATCCGCGGTTCATCGGCCATCAATGCACGACCGCCCTGCCGCTCGCGGCGCTCGGAGGATTTGCCGGCCAGTTCCTCAACAACGGGTCGGCGATTTACGAGATGGGGCCGGTCAACGTGGCCATGGAGCGGCAGCTCGTCCGGTGGATGACCGGGCTCGCGGGCTGGGGGCTGGCTGCGGACGGCGTCTTCACGAGCGGCGGGTCGATCGGCAACCTCACCGCCCTGCTTGCCGCGCGCCAGGCCATGGCCGAGCGCAACGTCTGGACCGCGGGCGTCGCGGCCGAGCCGAATCTCGCGGTCCTCGTCTCCGAGCAGTGTCATTACAGCGTCAAGCGGGCGGCTGCCGTCATCGGGCTTGGCGAGGACGCAGCGGTTCCCGTCCCGGTCGATGAGCGGTTCCACATGCGGCCGGACGGTCTGGAGGCCGCGTTCGCGGGGGCGGTCCGGGCCGGCCTGCGCCCGATCGCCCTGGTGGCCAACGCCTGCTCGACCGCGACCGGGAGCTATGACGACCTCGAAGCCGCGGCCGCCTTCGCCGGGGCGCGCGGCCTGTGGCTCCACGTCGATGGGGCTCACGGGGCCGCGGCCCTTCTGTCGCCGAAATACAGGAGTCTCCTCCGCGGTTTGGACCGGGCCGATTCGGTCATCTGGGACGCCCACAAGAACATGCTCATGCCCGCCCTGATCACCGCCGTCCTCTTCCGCGAGGGCGGGCACTCCTATGAGGCGTTTTCCCAGAAAGCGTCGTATTTGTTCGAGAAGGAGGCGCGGGAGGAGTGGTACAACTTCGCCCACCGGACCATGGAATGCACCAAGACGATGATGGGGATGCGGCTGTTCGTGTCGCTCGCCGCCTACGGGACGGACTTCTTCGCAGGCTACGTGACGGCCGTCTATGACCTGGCGCGCGAGTTCGCCGGCCTTTTGCGCGCGTCGGGCGATTTCGAGACGGCGGTCGAGCCCGAGAGCAACATCGTCTGCTTCCGACACCTGAAGCGAGGCGAGACCGACCTCGACGCGCTCCAGCGCCGCCTCCGGCGGCGGCTCCTCGAAAAGGGGAATTTCTACGTCGTCCAGGCCGTCCTCCGCGGACGGACCTGGCTGCGCTGCACTCTGATCAATCCGCGGACGACGATCGCGGACCTCGCCGCCCTGCTCGGCGAGATCCGGAAGATCGCATCCGAATGACCAAGCGCAGGAGTTGGATATGGCTCCCGAACCGGCCGGGGGAGGACCTGGACGCGGGCGCGGCCGGGCCGCCGATCGGTCAGCGTTTTCTCTTCGTCGAGCCGTCGGCGCAGGGCTCGTCGGCGTTGTAGTTGCGGGCGGTCTCGGCCGTCTCGGGGTTGGTGCAGAAGGGGAGGGGCTCCATGGGCTTATTGCAGCAGATCGGGGCGGGTTTTCCCTCCGCCACCTTGACTTTCTTTCCGCAGATCGAGCAGCTGTATGTCAATTCTTTCATGTCGGACTCCTTTGTTTTAGAAATCATCGATAAACCAAGATAGCACGGCCGGGCCGGTCATTCAAGCGCGGGGCCTCCCAATATTGCCGATAAGCGAGCTTGGGATGACACTCGGAATTCGGTGACATGACCCAATTCTCTTGAATTGGGATCGTGTCACCTGAATTCCGGATCAGCAGGCCGGCACTTGACTTTATAATCCATTTATTTAAACTAAAGGTAACGTCACACGTAACCTTTGGTTCTTATATATGGAAAAAGCGGGCCTCTTAAGAATTCTCCGGGGGGGAAATACGGTCTTCACTTTCAAGGACATTCTATTGGCCTCCGGCGAAACCAATGCGCCCCTGTTGAAAAGGCGCATAAGCTATTATGTGAAGCATGACGAGCTTTACCCTATCCGCCGAGGCATCTATGCAAAAAGCAAGGATTATGATCGGTTGGAGCTGGCGAATAGGATTTTTACGCCCTCATACATCAGCTTCGAAACCGTCTTGGCCAAAGCCGGCGTGGTCTTTCAGCACTATGACCAAATCTTCGCCGCTAGCTATTTATCCAGGGAGCTTGCCTGCGATGGACGGAAATATGTCTTTCGCCGCATTAAGGATTCGGTCCTCACAAATACTTTAGGAGTTGAAAGAAAGGGAAATTACTTTATCGCCACTAAAGAACGGGCTTTTTTGGATATGATCTACCTGAACAAGGTCTATCACTTCGATAATTTATCTTCCATCGATTGGAATAAATGCTTCGAAATCCTGGCGATTTATGACAATGAAGCCATGGCCAGGAGACTCAGATCATATGACAGGCTCTCCAAGCATGCTTGATCGAAATCTTCACAAGACGATCCTGCTTCAGATCCTGAAGGAGATTTACACCGATACCGCTCTCGGCCCTGTTTTGGGTTTCAAGGGCGGAACGGCCGGCCACCTCTTCTATGATCTGGGCCGTTTCTCAGTCGACCTGGATTTCGATCTCCTGGATGAAAGCCGGGAAGATGCTGCATTTTCCAAAATGGGAAAAATACTCGAGGAATTCGGGACTATCAGAGAGAGGCACAAGAAAAAGCACACGCTCTTCTTCATGCTCTCGTATGAAGACGATGCGCCTAACGTCAAAGTCGAGATCAACAGAAGAATATTCGGCTCCCGCTACGAGCTCAAAAATTACCTGGGCATATCCATGCTCGTCATGGTCAGAGAGGACATGTTCGCGCATGAGCTGGTGGCTATGCTCGAACGGGCAAAAACGGCCAACCGGGATCTGTATGATGTCTGGTTCTTCCTGAAAAATCACTGGCCCATCAATAAAGATATCGTCGAGAAGCGAACGAAGTTGCCCTTCAGGGAATATCTGAAGAAATGCGTCAAGTTCATTGAGTCCGTGACCAATCGCGGCATTCTCCAGGGAATGGGCGAGCTCCTCGATGAGAAGCAGAAGGCTTGGGTTAAGACCCATTTGAAGAAAGATGCCGCATTTCTATTGAAGGTGCGGATTGAACAGGATTTGTAATATTGTAGATTAAGGGCTTCGGGGAGAAGCCAAGGATAGCAGGCATCCATGTTTGAACAAGCCTTTAAGAATATCGATGATGTCCTCTGGCAGAGCGTTTGCGGGACGAATTCGGGGAGGGTTTCTCAGAACGGAATCTTGCCTATATGCGGACCTTTTACCTGTTCTATCGGGAAAGGTCGCCGATTTTGCAGTCAGCGACTGCAAAATCAACTGAGGGCGAGAAATTGCATCCGGTGTCTACGAAATCGAAGCCACTACCCAGAATTGGTCCGTTCGTGAACTCAAGCGCCAGTTCGACAGCAGTCTTTATGAACGCTTGGCCTTGAGCCGTGACAAGAATGGCGTTCGAAAGTTGGCGAAGGAAGGACAAATCATCAATAAGCCCAAACGGGAACTCGCCACAGATTTAGAAGCTGATCCTCACCCCTGCCGAAAGCTGGATCCCGGAGATGTCAATCACGGCCCTCTTCGCGTTGGCGATACCGTCCCCCGTGGGGCCGTTGACGTCGAAGAACCCGATCCGGGAATAGGTGCTCCCCTGGGTATAGTCATAGGTCCAAAGGTAGTAGGCGTCGCTGCTCGAAGTGGTGAATCCCGCGCTCGAATTCACGTTCTTGACCCAGTTGCCGATGAGGTCGGTGGTTTTTCCGAAGTGATAGCTGCCGTCGGCGATGAGGAAGATGCGGGAGCTCAGCCGATAGCTGAAACCCAGGCCGGCCTGCCCGCCTAACGAGATCGAACTGGCGGTGAAGACTTCGCTTGTGGACGTGGAGAGGACGGTCGAGGTCGTGGGGTTTTCGATATGGGTTTGGACGATCGAGAAGACCGGACCGGCGTAGACGTCGATCTTTATTTTGGGCGCCAGGTCGGCGAAATAATGGAGGTTCACGAAAAACGGAATGACCGAGACCTGGGGCGCGAAGGTGGACGTCGCGTCGTAGGGGCCATCCGCCGTCTGGCCGCTGCCGGCCACGATGCTCTGGTTGCTGACGCGGTAATAGCCGCCGCCGAGGCCGACGGCAATGCGCCGGGAGATATGGGTGATGAGCTCGGCCTGGAAATGCGGGCCGCTGGTGAGGTTCTTGAAGGTGCCGGAGGTCGTCAGCGCCGAGGCCTTGATCAGGTTGTATTCGCCCGGGAGGGCGGCGTTGAAATCGTCGCCGTTGATCCAGGACAGGCCGCCCGCGAGCTTGAAGGAAACCTGCTGGGGATAGGCCAGGGCGGCCGCAGTCAGAATGAGCGCGAGGCTCAGGATGCCTTTTCTCATGATGGTCCTTTCGTCGAACACCTAAATTATCCGGACTCGGACGGAATGTCAATGAACCGGCCGGCCAAATCGTGTCCTTGGATTATTGGACGGTTGCCCGCCGGTGCTTCTTCCATTGAGTGTGGGTCACTGAAGGTTAGCCGACCGGCGGCGAGCCGACGGGCTTCAAGGCTTTTTTTTCTTAATTTTTTCCCACAGAATTTCGTTCAATTTCCGATTCACGGCCGCATTCTGGGGGTCGCGGCGTTGCGCTTCCTTCAATTCGGCAATGGCTTCATCCCGTTGTCCCATTTGGTTGAGGGAATCAGCCAGGGTCACACGTAGATCCACGGAATCGGGCTCAACCTTTATCCCCTGGCGGCAGATTTCAACGGCGTCTTTGAGCCGGTTGCTCTTTGCATACACCATGGCCAGATTCGTATAAGCCGCGACATAGTGGGGTTGAATCTCGATGGCTTTTTTGAATCGGACTTCGGCTTTATCCGGCCTCCCTCCCGTCACGAAGGCCATGGCCAGGGTGTTTTCGATTTCAACCTTGGTCGGATCGATGGCCAGGGCCCGCAAACAGGAATCGATGGCCCCGTCCGCATCTCCCAGCCGCTGTTGGATGAAGCCCATGCCGGAATATCCCAGGACGGAATGCGGAACCAATTCGGCGACCCGGCGAAAATGCTCAAGAGCATCGCGCTCTTGATCCAGGTCCAAGGTGAGCAGATGGGCGTATTTCCAGTGAAGCCACCAATCCTGGGGCGAACGGCTGACGGCGCGATCATACTGCTCCGCGGATTTTTGAAGGGCCCCGGACGAGAGACGGGCTTTCATGCCGGCCAGGTCCCGTTCCATATTCGACACGCGCTCCGCGTGGTAAAGCTGGTTTGTGAAAGGCGGTTTCTTGATGTAGGCCTCCAGCATTTCATCGGCCATGTTATACCGGTCCCAATCGGAATAAGCCAGTTTCTCCGCGCACGTCTCCAGGCTCGGCGCGCCGGCCGCCGGGCCGGTTTGGGTTTTCATCCGATCCGGCAGAATGGACGTGACCCGGTCGAACAGGGCGCGGGCCGCCAGATAATTGCCGCGGAAATTCAGGTGGACGTGGTCGTAAAAAAGCTCTTCGCCGGGGATGCCGTGAGAGGATTCGGCGGCGATCACGTTTTCCAGGTCCGAAAGGAAAACGCCCTCGGCTTCCCGCCCGGCGACCGCGTCCCGGATCACGCGATTGATTTCGGCGTCGGCCCGAAAGCGCAAGGCGTCGAGCTCCCTGGCCCGGCGATACGAAAAACCGGCGTTCTCATAATCCCCCAGCAGCCAGCCACAGCGTCCCAACCGGAAAAGCAGATCGGCAAAGCCGTCATCGATCCCTAAGGCTGACCGATAGTTCTGCACGGCGCCTTGATAATCGGCAGCGGTCTCTCTCTCGATTCCTTGGCGGTAAAGATTTTCCCATTCTTCCCTGCGGCCGGCGGACAAATCACGGCGGTGCCTGGAAGCAAAGGGCGGACAGTCTTTCAGATTGGCGGCCACCGTGCAAAAAATGACGGCTGAACCGTTGCGGATAGCCGCGCGACCCATATCCTTGAGATTGCTTGCAAAGTACCGGTATCCTGATTCTAATCGGGGGTCGTCGGCAGGTATTTGCCTCTCCAGAAACATTTCCATCCCGCGCCAGACGCCAGGAGCATTTTTTTCCGAGGCAGAAGATTTTGCCAGCCGACTTAAAAGCTGCCCCAAACGCAGGGTTTTTAAGGCCATATTGAAACGGATGACGGCCAGGCTGGAAAAGGGGGCAAATACGGTTCCGGGACCGTATGGCCCCACGACTTCGTTGTTGCCCATGTAGACGATCAGCAGGTCAGCCTGATGCCTGACACACTCCTTCGCTATAGGCAAAACGGCATGGGAATTGACCGCCGTAAGGGCGGTATTGATCACTTCGAATTTGATTTGGGGGAATGTTTCTTGCAGCATGACCTCCAGAATGCGTCCAAAGGCGAATGCGCCATCGGGCACTCCCTGTGCCGCAGAACTGCCCAATATAAAAATTCGATAGGTGTTTGCGGGCTTTTCCCCCATAAAGATGAAGGGATTGAAATCCCGGGAGATATCGGGCGGGAAGAATCGCCAGGGGAACCGGTGGTTGTCGCAAAAAACCTGACGGCCGTTCAAGTTGTACGGGATCATCGGAGAAGTTTTAAACCCGTATCCGAATATCCGCAACCCCAGCTCCAGCAGACCAAGGAGGAGCAGGGGGATCAGGATCATGATCAAGAGGCGGAAGACCCACAGGCGCAGGCCAGGCCGCCGACTTTTCATTTTGTTGTTTTCATTCTGAAGGGACAAAGGTGTTTTCTCTGTTTAGGGGCCTATTTTATTTCTGAAATCAAGCTGTCCAGCTGCTGTCGTTCTTTCTCACTCAGTCTGTCCGAATATTTCTCCTTGCACATGTTCAGGTACTTCAAGGCCTCTTGCCTTCTGCCGGTTTCGATCAGGGTGATCCCCAGGTTGAAGTAGATGTCGGTAAATCCGGGATCAATGTCCAGGACCTGCTTCCAGCAAGCTATGGCTCGCTCATGATCTCCGGCATACCTGAAGGCCACCCCCAGTCCGTTGATGGCAGAAACCAATTCCGGCGAGGCTTTCTTGGCTTGGGTATAATATGTGATGGCTTTTTCCAGATCATCTTTCTGTTTCTGTAGCCTGAAAAGTGAGAGGCGGAAAGTGCCCATGCTGCTCAGGGCTATGGCATTGTGCGGGTCCAGAGAGATGGCTTTTTCCAGAGATTCCCGGGCTTTTTCCAGATTTCCTTTATTCAAGTAACCCAGCCCGATCTGGGTCCAGACCATGCAGTTTCCTTGGCCATTGGCCACAAGGTCCAACAGCAACGTGTTGGCCATTTCGAATTCGCCGATTTTTATCAGCAGTCCCCCGATGTCAACCTGAATATTGGCGCCCGCGGGGTCGGCAGTCAGGGGGCGGTTTTTCAAAAGATTTTTCAGGATATCCAGAGACTTCTCTTTTTCCCCGAGTTCAGCGAGCCGGGCGGCGTACTCAAGTTGCAGCCGGGCGTTCTGTGGTTCCTGTTTCAATGCTTTTTCCAGGCATGAGAGCACCTGGGCGGCCGTGCCATTTTTTTGGTAAATGGTTCCCAGTAGAATATAGGCTTGGGTGAAGCTGGGATTCCTGGCCAGTTCCTCGACACAGATTTTTTCTGCTTCCCCCAGCCGGCCCGTCGAGACGAAAAACTGCGCCAGAGAGAACTTGAAGCGGGCGCTCTCCGGGTATTTTTCAGCCGCTTGTCTCAAAGTTTCTTCGATCTTTCTGGGGTCATTTTTTTTCTTGTCGATGAGGTACTGATCATCGTAAAGCTGCGGCAGCTTCCAGCCGTTGAAGTCCGACCGGATACCTTGAAGCTCTTTTTCCGCGTCGCTCCATTTTTCGGAATAAATCAGCCGTTCCACTTCGATCATCCGTTCGATGGCTGGAATTCCCTTTTTCGGGTCGACGGCTGAATTCTCCGGCCGGCCTTGTTCGGCCTTTTCCGGATCTTCCGGTTTTTTCCCTAGGTGTTGTTCGATATAGAGCTTCAAGTCCGCGTCCATTTTTTTGGCCAAATCGCTTTTTGTCGGGATCAGATTTTCTGTTTCGGCGGGATCGGTTATCAAATCGTACAGCTCGGCCTCCGGCAAAGAGATGTATTTGTAATTTTCGCTGATGAGGCCGGTCAATGGAGCGAAGCCCATTTCCTTGAATCCGGACAGGCTTTCAAAATAGACCGGCTGATCAATCTGTCGATCCCGGTTCTTTTTCGAGAGCAGATGTAAAAAACTCTTTCCCTGAACTCCGGCCGGGCTTTCCAGGTTGAAGAGCTGGAGAAGGGACGGCATGAGATCCAGCAGCCTGACCCTGGATGCAATCACCTGTTTTTCCCCGAACGCGGTTGGATTATGGATGATCAAGGGAACTTTGAGCGTTGGTTCATAGCAAAAAAGACCGTGCCCCCATTCCCGGTGTTCATGAAGAGCTTCGCCATGACTTCCCGCGATCACCACCACGGTCCGGTCCATGAGTTTTTTGGCCTCCAGGGCGTGAACCATCTCTCCGATATAATGATCGGCCAAGGCCACTTCACCGCTGTAGGGATCGTTTTCAAACATTCTGGCATATTCTGGAGGAGCCTCATAGGGGGCCTGGGGATCGGAAAAATGTACCCAGGCAAAGAATTTATTGGGCGTTCTCTGTTCAAGCCAGGATTGAAATCTCGTAAAAACCTGGTCTGCAGCAATGGTGGTCCGGAAATTGTTGATGATTGAGCTGTAATCGAGCGAATCGTCAAAGGTATCAAAACCCTGTTTCAGGCCGAATTTGGAATGCAGGAGATAGGAAGAGACCAGGCCATAGGTCTCGAAGCCGTGATTTTTCATCACCTCCGCCCAGGTCTGCTCGCCGTCGGGCAAGACATCGGTGCCGTTGTTGCGCACCCCATGGGCCAGGGGCTCTCGACCTGTAAAAATCGTGCAGTGCGAGGGCAGGCTCAAGGGCACGGATGCATAACAGTTCTTGAACATCAACCCGTTTTCCGCAAGGCGATCGATGTTCGGGGTCTGGGCGTTTTTAGAACCATAGGCGCCAATGCGGTCAACCCGCAGGGAATCGATGGTGATGAGAAGCAGGTTGAAATTCTCGCTTTGTTTCAAGCTGGGGATTTGATTGCCTTTTTTGCAGCCTGAATGAAGGGTGAAGATCAATGTCAGGATGGCCAATAGGGAAATGAGGGGAGGGGGGTTTGTTTTTTGTGCTTGTCCGAGATCTCGATCCTTGGAGCCGGGAATCATTCTATTCGCCTCGCAAAAAATATACCGCCGGCCAATGAAGGATGTCAAGGAAGCCGGTCGGAAGTCTTTCCTTTTTCTTGACTTTAATCATCCTCCGGCCATATGCTTCAATCAATAGGGAAGGCAGCATGATTGCCGGGCTTAAGATCGGGCTTAAGATCAAAGAGAGCGAGCGGACAGCGCATTAAACAAGTTCCTTGACCCCAATATTGGAGGACCTCATGAAAAAGATGTCGTGGCTGGGGGGATTGATAACATTATCTCTTGTCCTGACGGCCCAAGGCGTCGGTCCGCAAGCAGGGAGCATGCCGCGAAATTTTGTTCTTTTATTCGATATTCTCAATTATACGCGGGAAATGGGCGATGCGGTCACGTACTTTTTCAATCAGGTTTTGGCCCCCAATGATCAGCTGATTATTTATACTCCGGCCCGGGCTTATGGCTTTTCCAAAAACACCCTGGGCAAGCCTAAGGGAGAATTGATCGCGACCATGAAGGAGAAACTCCGCGGCGACAGCGCGGCCTGCAGCTCCAACTATACAATCATTCTCAATGAGATGAAGGATCTGGCCGGGGCCATAGAAGGCGGCCAGACGGCAGGTGTGGATGCTCAGGCCGGGATAAAAAATTCCCTGAACATGTACCGCCAGGATATGGAAAATCTGCGGACTCTGCGCCAGGTCAACGAATCGCTTCTGATGAAGATTGTCGATATGTTTAAAACTCAGCAGGGCAAAAATCATTTGGTGATGCTCTATGAGGCCGAGTTCAGGCCGATTCCCAACAAGGAGACGCTCTCTCGTCTCAGGGCTATTCCTGAGATTGCTTTTATCGTGGCCGAGCTTTTTGCGAGCGACGACCAAAAATCACCTCTGGATGCCGAGAAATTCATCGATATATTTGGGGCAGGGAAAGTGACCCTGCATTTTCTTTATATCAAACCTAAGGATAAGTCCCTGGTCCAGGATTTCAAGGAACATTCGGCGGATATGTATGATGTCTTTACCAAAATTGCCAAGGCCACCGGCGGGATTGTGGAAACAACGGCCAACCCTGAAGCGGCCTTAAAATCGCTTGTCAAAGCCGTTGGTGAATCTTCAAGATAGGAGCAGGAAAGTCCGAAAATTTGGATTCCGTCCAATTTATTGGATTTATTGCGGCTTAATCTCTATAAAATAATGCATTTAAGCCAGAAAAATTTTGGCACATATATTGCTCACTTTTTTTTAAAATCTCTTTACAAGGGGGTGAGGCGATTTATCGAGATGATAACATTAAAAGGCGTTAGTGTCTAAAAAAGAGGGTTTCTTTTTTTTAAAGGAGGGATTTATGGGTAAAAAAGCTTTTTTCATGACAGTTGTTCTCCTGATTGCCGGCCTGGCGTTTGCGCAGACCCAAACCGGCAACATCGTCGGCCGTGTTCTTACGCCGGAGGGCGAAGGACTGCCGGGAGTCTCTGTAACTCTCACCTCTCCGGCCATGATCATTCGCTCGCTGAGCGCCATCACAGGCGCGAGAGGGGCTTTCCGGTTCATGGCCCTGGCGCCCGGCGATTACCAGATCACATTCGAACTTTCGGGGATGAAAACGGTGATCCGCAAGGAAGTGAAGGTTGAGGTCGCCGGGACGGCGACGCTCGACATCACGATGGAGATAAAAGGTCTCGAAGAGAACGTCACGGTTACCGGACAGAGCCCGACGATCGACAAGCAGCGGACGGCCCGTCCCGCCAACCTGGACAAGATGTTTCTCCAATCACTCCCTGCTCCGCGCAACCTGGGAACCTTTGTCAACATGGCCCCGGGCATCACAAACGATTCCGCCTATGGCGGCTCGACCATGGACAATTCCTACCTTCTGGACGGCGTGAACCTGGTTGACGCTGCCACCGGTACGGCGAGTGTCGGTTTTGGCCTTGATATTATGGAAGAAATTGGGATCCAGGCAGGCGGCTTATCTGCCGAGTACGGCAGTGTCCGCGGAGCCATGATCAACGTTGTGACCAAATCGGGCGGCAATAAATTCAGCGGCAGCGGCTCCTTCTACTTCAACCAGGAGAAGTTGAAATCTGACAATACGAAAGGCACGCCGCTGGCGGGATCCAAGAGCGGAAATAAGGTGGAAATCGAGCCGGTTTTCACCCTGGGCGGACCGATCATCAAGGACAAGCTGTGGTTCTTTTTGAACGCCAGTTTCGATCAGACAGAAGCTTTTGTGGCCGGCTATCCTGCCGGCGTTACCCCGGGCAACGAGAAACCCTTCAAAACCATGTTGCCGTACCCCTATCTCAAACTGAGCTTCCAGCCGGGACCTAATGACAAATTTATGCTTTCCTACAACTACTCCGACCGTATCACGGACGATAGGGGTGCCTCCAAGTTTAGTGCGGAGAGCGTCACGATCCTGCAGACAAGCCCGTCCCATGTTTTTAATGCCCAGTGGACCAAATTTTTTGGAAGCAACTTCTTCGCCAACGCGAGATACGGCATGGTCCTTTACCAATTGCTCCTCAATGCCAAAGGCAATCAGGCCCAGGTTGTTGATAATAATACGGGGATTTCCACCGGCAACGCCTGGCGGAACCAGGATCTTTACACCCGCAATCGGTTCCAGTTCAATGCCGATGCCACCGCGTTTATCGACAACCTTGCCGGCACCCATGAGCTCAAATTCGGGGGTGAGATCCAATATGCCCATACAACCTGGGATATTCACGGTGTCGCCGATCCGGTCACCGGCGGCGCTTACATTGACATGTATGGGTCCACCTACTATGACACCCTTATCCTGAAAAACGGTGGTTTTAACCGCATAGACAACGTCATCGATTATGCAGGCTTTGTTCAGGACAATTGGGCGATCACCCGGAATCTCAACCTCAGCCTCGGACTTCGCCTCGAATACAACAGTGTCGTTTATCCCGCTCAGAACCAGAATGAGGGCGACCTTGTATTCCTGGGCAAGACCTACAACCGCAGCATTCCGGAAAGCATCACGATGTACAAATGGCTGGACCTGGCGCCCAGAGTGGGGCTCATCTATGACCTGTTTTCCGACGGCAAGACGCTCTTCAAGGCCAGCTATTCACGTTACGTTATTCCCAACCAGACCGGCTTTGTCAACCTGGCCCATCCCAACGGCTGGTTCGGCTATTACCAGTATTTGAATCCAGACGGTTCGGTCCTGTACAATGCCGACGGTACGCCCAAAGTTTCTCTATGGGGAATGCCCGGAGGATTTAAAAACGGCGGCGCCCAGATAGGCTACAAGGATTATAAACTGAAAGCAGGCCACACCGATGAGCTGGCCATCGGCATTGAAAGAGAATTGTTTACAGACTTCTCCCTCGGCGCCCGGTATATCAGGAAATGGGACCGCGATCAGCCAAACCAGGTGGATGCCAACCAACTCGATATGGACAAACTGATGTCAACGGGCGAAATCGATTATAGCAAGAACTGGACATCGAAAACGGTCGTCGATCCCTACAACGGCCAGACCCTGACCTACTACGAAAAGATCAATCTGACGACCACCCAGATTTACATCGTCAATCCTCCAGGGGCCGACAGGAACTATAGCGGATTTGAGTTCACTCTGAACAAACGGTTTTCCAAGGGGTGGGCGCTGAACGTTTCCTATGTCTATGCCAAATCTACCGGTTTGATCACAACGGGGCGAGCTGACGAATCCCTAGGCGGCGCCGCTGGAGGTTTCTACCAGAGTCCCAATGCCCATACCAATGCGAACGGCACACTGCCTCTGGAAAGGCGGCACCAGATCAAGGTGGAAGGTCTTATGAAAGGGCCATTTGGAATCAACCTCAGCGGGTATTTCAGATACTTCTCCGGCCTGCCCGTCACCCGGACTGTCTCCAACAACTATCTGGGTCTCGTCTTGAAGCAAAATGTTACAATCTATGCCGAAACGAGAGGTTCCACGTACTTGCCGCCCGTCGTGCAGCTTGACCTGAGACTGGAAAAGACCATCAAGATCAGTTCCCTCAACATCGGCGTCTTTGTGGATTGCTTCAATGTCTTCAACCGCGGAGTGGCCACGGGGATGTGGATGAATTCCAGTAATGTAGGAACTTACAAATTCCAGCAGATGACCGCCATTAACGATCCGCGCATTTACCAGCTCGGAGCCAAGATCACGTACTAATTCGCTCAAGGTAGCGCAAAGGGAGACACTCGGTGTCTCCCTTTGCTTTCTTTTTTTGAAAAGGCGGGAGATTCTTTTCCCGAGAAATCGCCCTATTTGATCTTAGATATTTTTTTGATGATGTCCTTGGCCAGGGCCACATCGGGATCGTCGGGGGGGCTGATTTCGACGAGTTTGTTGAAGGCCTCGACGGCTTTCAAGTTGTTCCCCTTGTTCAGCCAGGCAAACCCCAGCTTTAAATAGGATTTGGGCCAGTCCGGCTTGATCCGGATCGCCATCTCGTAGTACCGGATGGCCTCATCGGTGTTGCCGGCCTGCATCATGATTTCGGCGACATTGTAAGCCAGGGCATGGTCGGCGGGATCGATATCGATGGATTTTTTGAAGTATTGTTCGGCCTCTTTGAATTTATTCTGCCTCATATAGGCGTCCCCGATGCCGGCGTAGAGCTGGGCCATAAGCTTGTTGTCCTTTTTATCGGCCGCCTCGGCATTCAAGCCCTCAAGAACTTTCTGGTACTCGGCAATGGCCTTGTCATATTCCTGAAGCTCGATCAGGCAATTGGCCACATTGAGCCTGACCTTGTACAGAATCGGATATTTGTCGAGGAATCCCTGATAGAGGGCCAAAGCCTCGACGAATTTCTTTTGCTCATAAAGCGCATTCCCCTGAAGCAGCAATTCTTTTGAGCTGTCCGAGATGCCCTCCGCCGGCGCATTTCCGGCTGCTTTCTGCAGGACGATTTTTTTTTCCGGATTTTTCGTGACGCCGGAGACCTCCAATTGGATGAAGGATGAGGTAAAACCTTCCTTCGCCGCCGTCACGGTGACGACCCCTTTGCCCAAACCGATGAATCCCCACTGCCCTTTGCTGTTGGAAACGGCCGTCAATTTATTGGATAACTGCGAGTATTGAAGCATGATGGAAGCCCCCTCGATGGGATTTCCGGCCTCATCCACCACGGTTCCCGTCAGGCGGCCTGCCCCCCTCCCTTCCTGGGAGTAAAGCTTAGGCCCTGAAAAAGCCAATATCAGCAGTGACACATGAATGATGGCCAAGGCAGCCTTGTGCTTTTTCATCATCCTCTCTCCTTGCCGATTCATTTTTTCTCTTTCAAAGCGTCCGTCTTCTTCTTGATCTCCGGCTGGTTCGGATCGAGTTGGAGGGATTTTTCCCAAGCGGCCAGGGCTTCTTTCGGCTTTCCCAGTTGGAAGTGGCATTCGCCGATGGCGTTGAGCAGAACCGCGTTGACGCCGAAATGGGAAACGGCTCGGTCGAACACGTCCATAGCGCCGGAGAAATCGCCCCGCATCTGGCGGGCCTGCCCAGCCAGAACGAAGATCTCATACTTGGGCGCTTGGGCTGGATTTAAGAAGGAGGAAAGCACCGAAATGGCCTTGTCGTAGTCTTTCAGAGCCACATAAGCTTGGCCTAGGGCCAGGACCGTATCGGCCGAGGACGGATCCCCTTGAAAGGCTTTTTCTAGATGGACCCTGGCCTCTTCCGGACGCCCGGCGTTATAGAGCTGCTCGCCGATGATGCGGCCGTACAAGGGATCCAGGAGGTCGGGCATGACCTTGGAATAGAACCACGGGCGGGGCACGGCGGCCTGAAAGGTGACGTCAAACTCCTCCGTCGCGGCGAGGAGCTCCTTTCCCTCCGCCATCAAGGAGACCTTCAAGCCGTAATGCGCGGGGACAAAGTCGGTCAGCGGAAATTCCTCGAAGACGAAGGGCAGCTCGCCGTACTCGCCGATGGACCTTTCTTTCTCTCCGGCCGGCTGGCCGTTCTTTTGAAAAGCGAACCGGATCCGGCCCGACGGCCGCCGCTGAGGCGTGAAGTCGAAGACTTGGAGGGCCACGGTCAGCGTGTCCTTCCGGACAAAAATGCGGGACGGCTGGGCATACACCAGCCGGGGACCGAACTGAAAGGGCCTGAGCGTCTTTTTGGTCCGGTCCGCGGGCGCCGTTTTATATCCAAGGAGAGGCGAAGTCATCTGTAGGGCCGGGGTGTCTCCCGGAATGACGACCGTCTGCTCAAGCGAGGTGAATTCCTTGGAGACCTCGTTCTTGACGAGGATCGAGAGCTTATAGGTGCCCGGGATCAAGGGGAACAGGTCAAGAAGGTCGAACGGCTGGACATTGACGGCTTTCATCTGGGACTCATCCAGGTTCACGGTCATCGTCTTTTCGAACTGGTAGATCCTTTGGCCGGCAAGCGTCGAGGCCGTGCCGTTGATCTTCAAGGTCGTGTAGTACTTGTCCTCGTGGGCGTTCACCGACAGCCGTTTCGGTTCGACGGCGTAGTGGACGAAGGTCAAACCGGCCGGGTCTTTGACGATCTTGACCTGGGAATCGCTGTCGAGATAGTTGGCCGAGTATTCCACCTCCACGGCGTCCTTGTATTCGAGGAACTTCTGGGCGTATCGTTCTTCGACCTGGGTCCGGGGCACGTCCTCGATCTTTTGGATCAACATGTCCGAAGCCAGGGTTGGACGGCCCATGGCCGACGCGCTCTCCCCCGGGAACAAGGACAAGGAGACATCGGCCAAGGCCGGCTCGATTTCACGGAGAGTCTGATAGGCCGTGATGTAATCCAGTGGATCGCCGGAGTAGCTGGGTATGAGCGCCTGGGGCCCGTCCCTGGCCGGGCTGTACAGCTTATAATCCCCCAGTCCTCCTTTCTGGTAGAAGACCAGGTTGAAACCGGTTGGAAGGCCGAGAGCTTCCTTGTTCTGATAGAACCAGACCTCCGTGGGATAGATCGTCGTCTTGCTCTCGAACTTCTGGACGTCGGTCGACTCGCCGAGGATGATGTAAATCCGGCCCCGGTCCGTCCTCCAGCCCGGCTGGCCCGCGGAGCGGCCGTAATAGTGGTTGACGTAATTGATCCGCCGGTAATGCTCGTTCTTGGCCTCGTTCAAGGGCGAGTCGGGGGTCGGATTACGGTGTTTCCAGAACGCCTCGGTGAACAGGTCCCGCTCACGGTCGGATTGGAGCTTCAGGAAGACGTCCCGCTCGAGCGGAGTGATGATATAGACGACCTCTTCGTCCAGCCATTTTTGATAGGATCCGGGCAGCTTGGGTTTTTGAGCGTCGCCCGCCCCCGCCAGCAGAAGACAAGCGGCGGCAAGGATTAGGAGGGGATAGGAGTTTCCTTTTTCCGCGACGCGGCGAATTCCCGCTCCGGACGATGAATCTACCCTCCTCACCATGCCGGTACTATATCGCCGGCCGGGCGACACTGTCAATAACCGCGAAAATCGCTCCCGAAGATCCAATCGGGACAAGAAATCCTCTCAAACCGGCTAAAAGACGAACGTTATCGATCCTGCGGTAAGGGAAAATGGTATGCTTAAGCTGTCTCAACCCACACTCAATGGAAGAGAACCTATTTTTTTACCTCGGAGCCCCAGAGGCGGGACGTCGGGAGGGAGAATGACCATGAAGTTGAAAGCGGCGATATTGGCGGTTCTGGTCGCGGCCGGCGGCCTGCCCGCGCAGACCGGGCCGGCGGCGGCCGGGACGGCGCAGGCAACAGTAGCGGTACAGGCGGCGCGCCCCATCAAGGACGACGTTGGGTTCTGCTGGAACGCGGCGAGCATGAGAATCCTGGTCGATTATCTGGCGTCGCAGGAAAAGGAGAATTTTCCGACCGAGGGGCTCGCGGCTGCCGTTTCGCCCCACGACGATTATCTGTACGCCGGGCGGCTGTATTATCCGCTGTTCAAAGCCCTGCGGGCCAAAGAGGTCGTGATCTTCGGCGTCACGCACGGCGCCGTCCGCAAGGAGATCAAGGACCCGCAGAGCGTGCTGATCCTGGACGAATATGCGTCCTGGCCCGGCGTCCTGAAGCCCATCGGCATTTCGCCGCTGCGGGAATACATCAAGGCGCGTCTCGACAAGAGCGCCTTCATCGTCAGCAACCGGGCCCACGAGCTCGAGCATTCCATCGAGGCGCTCCTTCCGTTCCTCCAGTATTTCAATCCCGAGGTCAAGATCACGCCCATCATGGTCGCCCCGATGCCGTTCGAAAAGATGGAGGAGATTTCGGGGAAGCTGGCCGAGGTCATCGCCGCTTATATGAAGGAGAAGGGGCTGAAGGCCGGGCGGGATGTTTTCTTTCTGGTTTCCTCCGACGGCAACCACTACGGCAAGGACTTCAACAATTCCCCGTTCGGCGAAGGGGAGAAGGCCTGGGAGACGGCCCTGGCCCTCGACCGGCGGCTGATCGGCTCGTATCTCGAGGGCGGCCTCGCGGCGCTGAAAATCCAGGGCTTAACAAAAGAGCTTTGGGGAGCGACGTATGCCGACTACCGCAACACCTACTGGTGCGGCAAGTATTCGGTCCCCTTTGGGCTGCTCGCGGCCGAGAAGATCGTGCGGCGGGTCGAGGGCAAGGGACTGACCGGCCGGCTCATCCGGTATTCCGATACGTACAGCGAGGGTGTCCTCCCTCTCAAGAAAACCGGCATGGGGACGACCGCGCCGTTTTCGTTGCGGCACTGGGTGAGCTTTTTCTCAATCGGCTATTATTTGAATTAATTTTTCCGTCGATAAAATCCGGACCGGCCCCAGAAGTCCGCTCACCGGCTCGCCGCGCGAAAACGCATCGGCCCATCGGACTTGGGCGGTGTTCGTGACTTCGATTTCGAGGACGTTGTTTCCGGCCTGCACCAGTCCCGAGATTTCCCACAAATAAGGTGGTGCGATCCGGACGCCGGCGCTCTTGCCGTTGATCTTCAACTCGGCGATTTCTCCCACCACCCCCGCATCGACCGCGAAGCCCGCTCCGGCCTGCGCGCTCTCGATCCTCAGCGCGGCTCGATATCGCATCGTTCCGGCGAACCGCTCCCAGCCCGGCCAGCGCCGCCAGTCGGCCAGCTCTTTTTTGATGGTAGCCGGCTTCGCCTCCCGGCCCTCATCATCGAGCTCGACGACCTCCCAGCTCGGCCGGAATTCCCGCGCGTCACGGTAGACGGGGAGCGGTTCGGTAGGCGGGACCTTGTCCGCGAGGAACAGGGCCCAGAGCCCATAGGGAGGGATGTCGATCGTGATTTCCAATCCCTCCGCGGTCCGGCGCGAAGGAACCGCCCGATACGCGTCCGCGGCGGCATCGTAGCGGACGGCGGCCTCGGCAGTGCTCCGCACCACGAGCCGCCCCGCCGCGTTCGCGTCCAGCGAGCGGTTGTGCAGGAGAATCCATTCCCCGCCGGCCGCTTTCCGGCGTGAGGCCATCAGATGCGGGGCCCGGGGCTCCAGGCTCATCACGCCCGCGCCCGCCGCGACGAGCGTCGGCCCGACCTCGGGCAACGCCCGGAGCGCCGCTCCCGGCGCGCGCTTCAGCCGCTCCACGGACTTCCGGACGTTTTCGTCCCCGCGGCCGTCCACCGACCCTTCGGGATAGCGGTCGACAACGACCACCCGGCCGCCCCGTTCGGCGAAATCGGCGAGCCGCGCGACGACATCTGATGGTGCGTAGTGGACCGACGGCAGGACGACCGTCGCGAATTCCTGTCCGTTGAAAATCCAGCGTCCGTTTCTCAGCGTTCCGCCCTTCTCCCAGGTTTCGTAAGGCAGGACGACGGTTGTCAACTGCCTGTTTTCGAGCGCCCGGACGACGGGCGCCGCCGTCTCCGCCGGCCCCACCCAGCCCGACTCGGCCGTGTAAAGAACGGCCGCGTCGAACACCGGCGTACTGTCCAGCAGCATGCCCTGCAGCCGCTTGGCGTAGTCCGCCCAAACCGCGTAATAGCGCCACTGCGGGTTGCCGCTCGTCCGGTTGAAATGGGGCGGGCAGTCCGGGTCGTGGTATTTCATGGTCACGGCGTGGGGCGAGATGAAATCGATGCCGTTCACGAAGTGCCAGTCGCCGATCCATTTCGCCATCCGGAGGCCTTCGCCCCAGCCGTTGGCCCCGAAGGCTTCGGAAAAGATCTCGGTCCTGCTCTTGATCAACGCCGCGCCCCGGGCCATGGCCGGGAGGCCGAACTGGAAAAATTCCTGATCCCAGGGCTCCGGAGAGTTGGCGACCCAGGCGTTCGTCCCGGAGTCGAGGCCGGGCGTCACCTGGTAGCCGACGATGTCGATGCCCGGGACGTCGAAGTACCGCATCGCCCGGAACCAGTGCCCCGGGCCGTAGCCGAGCTGGCGGTCGGCGCCGTTGTCCTCGACGAGGTGGCCGATGAGCCGGACGCCGTGGCGGCGGCACCATTCCTGCTGGGGCTTGAAGAACGTTTCGGCGAAACAGTCCGCGTAGGCGTCCATGAGGTCGTAGCGCGCCGTCCGTCCGCGCATGCCGAGATCATACCAGAGCGAAGCCAGCAGAGGCCTGGGATCGTAGCCTTTGCGGCGTTGGAAGTATCCGGCGAACGCCGGCGACCAGGGCATGGGCTTCCCGGGCGTTCCGGGCAGACTGCTGTAGGAGGTGGCATTGCGGAAACCGGTCTCGTCGCTGAAAAAGCCCTTGATCGTTTTTCCGAAATCGGGGCCGAAATGGGCGTAGGTCGCCTCATGCGTCAGGCGGATGAATGCCTCCACTGCTTTCGGGTTGAGGACGTCGATCATTGTGTCCATCCGCCAGCCGGCCTTCGGCGTCTCGGGGGCGGA
>CABEBD010000034.1_pt1 | contig 48958 bp, 48 predicted proteins | sample 3132501 | NCBI WGS metagenome assembly CABEBD01 (sample SAMEA5534344, study PRJEB31848) | metagenome | biome: tundra; feature: field; material: soil | place: USA | collected 2013-05 | depth 0.45 m | reverse complement strand
CTTTTCCCCCCTCCCCCCCGTCGTTCAATTTGAAAACGCGAATGTCTATATAGGTCACGCCTTCATGTACGACGGCGCGGACTTGAATCTCTTCCCATTTATTCTTTCGAACGACGCCCAAGATTTCGCCATTCATGACAGCTCTCCTTCGCTACAGTCCTTGCCGTTGCTCTGAGGGCCCCCAGGACGGGCGATCTCTGCGCCGGGGGGTGTATGCCCCCTCCCCTTGCTCTCGATGTACCTGCCCAGGTTCAAAGGCGCGTTGCCCTTGCGCGTATTGAGGCCAAGGGCTACGAGGTTAAGCCGGAGCGTGTTCTGGTAGCTCAGGAACAGCGTAGACAGCGCCGGATTGACGAGCCCGCCCTTGAACACGCCCACCTGTGCAACGTGCTCCCCGACGCAGCGTAGTACGCCCAAGACAGTCACGCTCTCATTGATCAGGGTGAGCTGGGCGGCGGTCAGATCATCCTCCCGCGGGCCCAGGTCTCGGATCAGGCCCGAACGCGTGCCCTCGAGGTACGCCTTGAGATACCGCCGCTTCTCGGGAAGCGCACCACGACGGACGATGCTCCAACCGCCATGTATGGGCGGACGCCCGCCCTTGCCCTTCCCCTTAGGTTTGTTCATATTTCCATCCTATTGATTCGAGTACTGCACAATATTTGGGCAGTAATGATATAGATTCGGATTCCTTCGATGTAGGCATGAAAGTCGACAAGCGGGCCCGTTCTCTCGGGAGAAGCGCCTGATTGTGTATCTGTTGCTCTAGGGGGTAATGCACAATATTTGGGCAGTAACGCACAAGTATTGGGCACCCCCTTTTGGGTGAGCCCTCGGCCGTGTTGTGGGCGTTCACTTTGTGCACTTCGTGCACTATTGGGGTAAAGTAGGTTACATAGTGCACATAGTGCATATAGTGAATAAGACACTCTAATAAGAGGGTTATTCATGGGGGAGTTCCCAAACAGAGGTTTTATTCTGGCGGAATCCCTGGGCATGGGTTTTGATCCCGAGCTTTTTCCGGCAATAGAACAGCGTCCGCCGGCTGATTCCAACCTCTCCGGCGTCTTTGATGAGCTGCTTGAGCTCGGCGCCTTCATCGGCCAGGCGCTCCTGGAGCCATTCGGCGGCGAAGGAATTCTCTCCCCCGTCCTGGCATGATGTTTGGGAGAGGGCGTCATTCTGATCGACGAGGACGGGCTTGTCGTCGAACGTCAGGCTGAGATCGTCATGGATCGAGAACGCGAGCGCCGCCGGCTTCTTGGCGTAGTTCATCTTGAGGGATCGGAGCAGGCGCTTGTCCTCGTCCTCCGGATGCGCGGTGACGGCCAGGACGGAGCGGGCGACGCCGGCGAAGGCGATCGAGCCGCCGATCCGGTAGATCCCGCCGAGGTCGATTTTCTTATTCAGGTGCATGATCCCGATGCCGGCGATATTTCGCTCTTCAAGGAATCGGCAGAGGGGGGCCAGGACGGTTCGGACGCTGGTATCCTTGAAATAATCGACCTGGCCAAGAAAGGAATTGAGGGGGTCGATGAAAAGCAGCTTGATGCTCGGGTCTTCGTCGACCTGGGCCCGGATGCGCTTGAGGTCTTGCGCGATATCGAGGGACGAATCCTCGAGGACGTAGATTTTTGACGGATCCGCATGATTCGCGTCGGCCCGCGGCCGAATGGCATAGGAAGCGCTGTCCTCTGCCGACAGGTAGATGATCCCGCCGGGGATGGCCGGCGCATCGTTGTCGGGAAATTTCCCGCCGGTGCTAAATCGAGAGGCGATCCAGACCGAAAGGAACGACTTGCCGAGGCCGGGGTCTCCGGCGATCAAGGTGAGCATGCCCAGGGGGATCCGGCCGCCCCAGATCCAATTAATCGTTTTCGCTTCGATCATGCTCAGCCTTGAACATGAGGCCGCCTCCGGCTTCTCGAGCTCGTCGATCTCGCGGACGATCTCCCGGATCCGGGCGAGCGCCTTTTCGTCTTGGCTCCCCGTTTTCAGCTCGGTCCGCTTCTCTTGATCGAGCAGCTTCATGAGCTCGGAATTCTTCCGGGCCCGGAGCAGCTCGTTGACCTTGACCTGAAAGGCTTCCGCGCTGAGCTTGTAGCAGCCGGTAAATTCCTTGAAGAGATCGGCCAGGGACAGGCCGGAACGCGCGGATAGGATCCCGTCGTCGATGGGCTTGCCAGGATCATCTTCGGAGATACCGGAGATCGCTTCCGCGATTTTGCGCCTGGGCCCGGTGAAGATGGCGACGGAATAACCGGGGGTGCTTTGCCGCTCGGGGAATTCTTTGACCGTGAACAGGATTTCGCGCTCGAGCTCGAGGGTGTTCATCGGGCGCCGCCCTTTCCGGCCATCTGCCGCTCACAGTCTTCGTCGAGCCGGCGCTTATCCACGCGGACGCAGCGGCCGATCTTGATGGACGGGATCTGGCCGCGGGCGATCATCTGATAGACGGTCAAGAAATGGACGTCCAAATATTGTGCAGCGGCCTTCACGGAAATAAAACGCGAACAGGGAACCGGGCTCATGGGAATAATCCTGAGCCGGTCAGTCGCGGCCGTCGAACAAGGCTTCGGAAGGAACGCCCAAGGCGGCAGCGATCCGCTGCCTGGTGGTCTTGGAAACGGAGCCGGTGCGCTCCGCTGTTCCGATCGTGCCGGGGCTTAGTCTCGTTAAGATGCAGAGACTAAACTGAGAGAGCCCGCGGGATTCGCGGAGCATCCGCATTTTCGAGGGGGGTCGTAGCATGGGGGTCGCCTCCGGGAAAAGGTGGAAGCGGAATACGACCGGCGGGTGACTGTGTTAATCGTTTGTTTCTGCATGGCCGATCATCCGTCTTCCCCCGGTGATCTTCTGATCGTGGCCATGCTTGGCCGCGCACCTTGGGAGGGTGCGTCTTTGGCTCAGATTTCCCGGTCCTGGTACTATCTGATCGCCTATAACTTACTCCCAAATTTTTTAAATGTCAAGGGGAATTCGCAAATTCTTAGAGTTAATGTTAAAAATGTTCCTCGAGCTCGAATCCGCGCGACAGGCGCCGGATCTGGGTCTTCCCGCCGATCTGCCGATGCCACGTTGCCGCCTGCCGGAAGACGTCGACGAGGTGGGCCGTGATCTCCTGCCCCGTTCGCGGCCGGCTGAAATATTCACGGCACAACGCTGTCACCCGCGTCTTGATGTCCTCGTCGGGCCCGTTCAGCGAGAACGTCAGGCCGGGCGCCTTGCCGATGGTGAAGATCTCCGGCTTGAATTTTGCCTCGGCCGTGTAGGAGTAGAGCTTCAGATCCGCCGCCGATGCCCCGGCCAGGAAGAACGTATGCGGGTACGGCCCGCCCTGGGCCTCGTACTGCCGCTGCCGCTGCGTGTTCATGACGTAGCCGATGGATTGCTCGAGCGTCTTGGCGACGAGGCAGACGTCCCGCCCGTCGTCTTCGAATAGCCGGAGCCCGAGATCGTCCGCGACGCTTTCCCAAGTGAAATTATTGCCCCCGATGTATCCGAGGACCGCCCGCGAGCTGATCCGCCTGGATTTGGGGTAGTCGTCCCGGACGCTTTCGATCTTGCCTTTGTCGACCACGCGGCGGGGGGCCATAACCTCGTCGCCCGCGTTCGTGACGAAAGGAACCAGGCCCCCGTCGATGCAGCCGAAGGTTGTTATCCGAGTATCCGAGGCGAAGACGACGTCGCTCTCGCCGGATGGGTGCCGATAAACTACGCCGATTCCTAGGCTCATGATACGCCCCACTTGATCTTGACGGTGGCGGCGTCGCCCACGGCCTCGGGAGGCCCTGGCTTCGGCAGCGGCGTCACCGCGCTCAATTCATCGGAATAGGGCGAGGGATCGACTCCGAACGCACGTGACCGAAGGCGATAGGTGTAGCGCGCCCCGTCTTCGACGGACAAATCGAACCATTGAACCCCGACCATTGAGCCTTGGTCTAGGACCGTGTCGATGAGCGTAAAGCCGCCTCCGGAATCGCGTTCAATTTCTATGCTGACAACGATGTCATCGGGATCCTCGTCGTAGAAGGTTATCCGAATTATAGGTGTTCCCTCAGGGTACGCACGCCGTCCCTGCAGGAGCCCCGTGTCCCAGCTCGCCTCAACAGATGTAAGGGTTGGGGGTAATAGTGTAGGCATGTCATTTCTCCTTGCCTTAAAATTTCCTTGTCGACTTTTGCGACGTGTTTATCCCAAAAGTGGGCATAAGTGAACATAAAACGGCATAGAGGCCGATTCGAGGGGTGAGGAAATAAACGCCTGATTTATCAGGCTTTTCTTGGGGGGATTTTGGAATGACCCGCATAGGACTTGAACCTATAACCCACAGATTAAGAGTCTGTTGCTCTACCAATTGAGCTAGCGGGCCATAAAAGGCGGGGGTATATTACCAAAATCGCGGGAAAAAGTGAAGGGGGAATTTCCCGTTCGAAAATTGCCCCCCGGGGAGCGCCCGAGGGGCGCCGCCCTCTCAGCACGACAGCTTTTCGAGGTCCTTTATCATCTCCGGGCTGGCGATGAAGATCAGCACGTCGCCCTCAGCCAGCCGGGTCGTCTTGGCCGGATTGAAGTCGAAGTCCTTGCCCCCGCCCTTCCGCAGCGCCACCAGCAGGCCGCCGGACGCGTCCTCGAGCCGGGACTCAGCGATCGTCTTCCCCGCAAGCCGCGATCCGGCGGGCACCGTCACCTCGTCGAAGCGCAGGACACGCTCCCGTTCGCGGAGCATCATGTCCAGAAACGTGGTGGTCGCCGGCCGGATCATCTCCGAAACTATGCGCATGCCGCCGATGTTCGTCGGCGAAATGACGCTGTCCGCACCGGCTTTGATCATCTTCTTGTGGGACTGGGGATCGTTCCCCTTGGCCACGATCCGGAGGCCCGGGTTGAGGCTCCGGGCGCTGATCGTCACGAAGAGGTTCGCCTCGTCCGTCGGCAGGACGCTGAGGACGCCTTTGGCCCGGCCGATGCCCGCCTTCTCCAGGACGCTGTCCTCGGTGGCGTCGCCCTGGACGGCGAGGACCGGCCCCAGGGCGGCGAGTTTGTCGATCTTGGCCTTTTCCAGCTCGATGACCACGAAGGGCTTTTGCGTGGCGATCAATTCCCGGACGATCGTCGCCGCCGTCTCGTCGCCGCCGCAGATGATGTAATGGTCCCGAAGCCGGGCGATTTCCTTGTCCATTTTTCTTCTCCCGAGGATGTCCTTGAGCTCCCCTTCCACAACGAAGGCCGTGATAGACGAGACGGCGTAGGCGATGGTGCTCAGGCTGAGGATGATAAAGACGATGTTGAAGATCCGGGCCGCAGGATTGTGCGAGGTGTCAATCGTCTCGCCGTAGCCGATGGTCGAAAGGGTGATGACGGTCATGTAGACGCTGTCGAGGAGGGTCGTCCCGGGGCCTCCGAGAATCATGAAACCCGAGACTCCGAGGACGAAGACGAAGAGAAAGATGGTCAGGGAAACGAGTAGTCGCTTTTTGCTGTCCATGGAATCGCCCCGGGCGCGAAGCCATTGTATGGAAAGTCCCCGGATTGTTCAAGAGGAGCCCACCGGAACAGGAGCGGCCCCCCCCGAAGAATGCCTGGCGGGGGATGGAAAAAGAGGTTTGGCGGGAGAGGCGACCGGATATAAACCGGATACAAACTGATTGACAGGCCCGCGGCTCAGGACTATTAATAAAGATAGAGAACTCCACAGACCATGAGCATGACGGGAATCCGGATCGAGATCGTCGAATCGCGCGTCGCTCGGGCCGGTCCCCTGACGTTTGGCCTCATCCTATTGGCCGTCCTCTTCCCGCCGATCGTCTTGCCGCTGCTCTTCGCCCTGGCGATTATCGTCGTCTTGATCCCGGCCCTCGCGGCCCCAGTCCCGGTTTGTATCCGGGAATCCCATGGCGCGCCATGCGGTCTTTCGCCGCGCAGCCCTCCCCTCGCCTGACCTCCTCATTTTCGTGTTCCTTCGAATTCCGTCCCAGGAGGTCACCCAGATGAACATCCGAAAGATTTTCGCCCGCGCGACCGGGAATCCCGTGGTCACCGATCTGCGGGACTACGGGAAAATCGTGGAGGAGATCAAGAAATCCGATTGGAAGGAAGCGGGCGCGGAGGAGATGAGGGCCCGGCTCCGCGCGCTCCGGGAAAAAGCGTCGGATTCCCCGGAGCGGGCCGCCGTCGCCGTCTTCCCGCTCGTGCGCGAAGCGTCGCGCCGGGCCGTCGGCCTCGATCCCTTCGACGTCCAGATGATCGCCGGCCTGGTCATGGTCCCGGGCGGCATCGCGGAGCTGCCGACCGGCGAGGGCAAGACCCTGGCCGCCGTCTTCCCCGCCTGCCTCCACGCCCTCGGCGGACGCGGCGTTCACATTCTCACATTCAACGATTATCTCGCCCGCCGCGATGCGGCCTGGATGGGGCCGATCTACCGGCTCCTCGGCCTGAGCGTCGGCTGCGTGCAGGAGGGGATGGACCCTGCCGCCAAGCGCGCGGCCTACGCGGCCGACGTTACGTACGCCACGGCCAAGGAGGCCGGCTTCGATTATCTCCGCGACGGGATCGCCTACGACGTGGACGACCTCGTCCATCGGCCGTTCCATTACGCGCTCGTCGACGAGGCCGATTCCATTCTGATCGATGAGGCGCGCATCCCCCTGGTCATTTCGGGCGTCGAGGACCGGGCGACCTGGGACGCGCGGCACCTCAGCGCCCTCATCCGGCAATTGGACGAGGGCCGCGACTTCGAGACCGACGCCGAGCGGCGGAACGTCTTCCTCACGGACGCCGGCATCGGCCGGATCGAGGCGCTCCTCGGCGGCGCGCGCCTGTACCAGGAGGGAAACCAGACGCTCCTCGAAGCCGTCAACTGCGCCCTGCACGCCGAGGCGCTTCTCCGGCGCGATGTGGATTACATCGTCCGCGACGGGCGGATCGAGATCGTGGACGAATTCACGGGCCGGGTGGTGGCCAAGCGCCACTGGCCCGACGGTCTCCAGGCCGCGGTCGAAGCCAAAGAAGGGCTGGCCCGGAAATCCGAAGGCCGGATCCTGGGCTCGGTCACTCTCCAGCATTTTTTCCGACTGTATCCGCGCCTGGCCGGCATGACGGCCACGGCCCGGTCCGCGGCCGACGAGCTCAAGGAATTCTACGGATTGACGGTCACGATCGTCCCGCCCAACACGCCGAGCCGGCGCATCGACGCGGAGGACGCGGTGTTCACCCATAAAGGGGCGAAGACGGCGGCCCTGGTGCGGGAGATCCGCGCAGCCCGCGATGCCGGGCGGCCGGTCCTGGTCGGAACGGCGAGCGTGCGCGAGAGCGAAGAGCTGGCCGCGGCCTTGCGGGCGGAAGGCGTGGAAGGCGCGGTCCTCAACGCCAAGAACGACGAGCTCGAAGCGGGCATCATCGCCGACGCGGGTCGGCCGGGGGCTGTGACCATCTCGACGAATATGGCCGGGCGCGGAACGGACATCAAGCTGGGCGGGGCGGACGAAAAGGAACGAGCCGCCGCCGTGGAGCGAGGCGGATTGTACGTCATCGGCACAAACCGCCATGAAAGCCTGCGGATCGACCGGCAATTGCGGGGACGGGCGGGGCGCCAGGGCGATCCCGGGTCGACGCGGTTCTTCATCAGCCTCGAGGACGACCTGTTCGTCCGCTACGGCCTGGCCACCCGGCTCGCGAAGCGCTACCGGCTCCGGCCCCAGGAGGGCGAGCTCACGCCCGGGCCGCTCCAGACCGAGATCCGGCACGCGCAGCGCGTGATCGAAGGCCAGAATTTCGACATCCGGCGGTCCCTCACCAAATTCACCTCCCTGATCGAGCTGCAGCGGAGGATCGTCCTGGAGAGGCGAGAGACGACTCTCCTCGGGACGGCACCCGGGATTCTCGCCGCGAAGGAACCCGCCCTGCACGAAGAAGGCCGGGTCCGGTTCGGCGCCGGGCGCCTGGCCGAGATCGAACGCCGGGCGACGCTGTTCCATATCGACCGCCTCTGGTCCGACCATCTGGCCTGGGTCCAGGACACGCGAGAGAGCATCCACCTCGTAAGTCTGGGCGGGAAAACCCCGGTCGACGAGTTCCAGAAATCGGCCACGGACGTGTTCCTGGAGCTCCTGCGCTCGATCGACGATATGGTCGTGTCGGAGATGGAGGTCGTCATCCACGGCGACGACTCGGCCGAGCTCGCCCTCGAGCGGCTGAAAGGACCGTCGTCGACCTGGACCTACCTCGTCAACGAAGACCAGTTCGGCTGGGGCATCGAGCTGTTGAAAGGCCGGCACATCGGCTTCGCCGCGGGCGCGGCCGCCCTGTATGGGCCGCTGTTCATCCTGACGCTCATCGTCCGACGCTTGTTCGGGAAGAAAGACAAGGGCTAGGCCGCGCGGCTCGTCATCGCTTTCCGAAAAAGTCCGCGGCGATGGCCGCATAGCTGTAGGCCGGTTTCGTAATAATGAGACCCGTGTGAAAGCGCGGGATTGCGGCCAGCTTGCGGATTTGGGCGGCGCCCCGCTTGTAGCCGATATTGTACGCGGTCGCATAAAACCGGAGCTTGTCGGCGTCGTCCGTCCAGGACTCGCGGAAATACAGCTTGTCCAAAACCCGGACGAACATGGCCAGGTATCGGGCCTGGCCGGCGACGTCGGTCAACCGCCGGGCCCGGGCCCGGCGGTTTTCGACGGTGTCCGCCCTCGCGAAAGGCGCGTCTCCGATTCGGGCCCGATCGTTTTCGTCGGCCAGGCGGAGGAAATCCCGTTCGAGCGTTTCGGCGAACGAGGGCTTCATCTGAAAATGTCCGACCGAGAAATCGCCATAGTCCCGGCCGAACTGGACGTAGAGGACCTTCAGGTTGCCCGTTTCGATGGCATCGGCCAAGGCGGAATACCGGATCAGCTCCGGAAAGACGATCGCCCAGGCAAAGTCAGTCGGAATGCCCCAGGCGCGAAAGATCTCGTCGGCTTCGGCGTGGCGTCCGGCGAATTCGAGGGCGGCGGCATAGGCCCGGCCGAAGATCTTCGCGTAATCCGCGGCTTCGGCGGAAGGAGATTGCGCCGCGGCGAAGGACACGGCGAGGCCGGCGGCCAGGATGAGCGCGCTTTTTGCGTTCATGAGCCCATGATATAGATATCCCGGGCAAAAGAAAACCGGCGCTTTCCGGCGCCTGTCCTTCCGCACCGCCGAGCGGACTGCCGCGCGCCGGAGCACCGCCCCGCCTCTCTTGACATCGTCCGCCGGATGGTCTATTCTATCGATATTGACCGGCAGTCAATTTATTACTGAAAGTCACCAATGGGTATCCGAGAGCGCAAGGCGCGCGACATCGAGACGCGGCGGAGGCTGATCCTCTCGACCGCCACCGACCTCTTCGTCCGCAAGGGCTTTGCCGGCGTGACCCTCGACGACATCGCGACGGCCATCGAGTTCAGCAAGGGGACGATCTACAACCACTTCGAGAGCAAGGAGGAGATCTTCGCCGCGATCCTCCTCGAGCAGCTGAACCTGCTCCTCGCCTTGCTCCGGACGGCGGCGAAGGCCGGCCGCGATACGGCGGATCGGCTGCGGAACGTCATGACGGCCTATCTCCGATTCTACCGGGAGCGCCGCGAATATTTCCGCCTGCTGTTCTTCATCGACGTCGTCAGCGACCAGGAGCGGGTCCCGAACGCGCTCCGGAAGGAGATCCGGCTCCGCAAGATCGCCTGCCTCACCGAGCTGAAGAAGGTGGTCAAGCAGGGCGTGCGGGCCGGAGACTACGCGAACGGCCGGCCGGCCGTCGAGGTCAGCCTCGTCATGTGGGGCATGATGAACGGCGTCATTCAGCTGGCCGAATCGCGGCAGATCGACGACGGAGACCTCGAGCGCCTGCTCGGCGCCGGTTTCGATATCGTTCAAAGCGGGCTCACGCCCAAGACCGATCCCACGTCAAGGAGAATACGTCATGGACTTATTCGAAAAATGCTACCAGTTCTCAAGAGCTAAAGAGATCATCGCCGCCGGCGTCCTCCCCTATTTCCTGACCGTCCAGGAAAACCACGGTCCTCTGGTCAAGATGGAAGGAAGGGACGTCATCATGGCCGGCAGCAACGATTATCTGGGCCTGTCCCAACACCCCGAAGTGATCGAAGCCGCCTGCCAGGCCGCCAAGGAATTCGGCTCGAGCTGCTCCGGTTCGCGGTTCCTCAACGGGACGACGACGCTCCACACCCGGCTCGAAGAGGAACTGGCCGATTTCCTCGGCACCGAGGCCTGCCTGGCCTTCACCACGGGCTATCTGACCAACCAGGGCGTCATCCAAACCCTCGTCCAGCGGAACGAATACCTGATCTCCGACAAGGAGAACCACGCCAGCATCGTGGCCGGCTCCCTGATAGCCAAGGCCCTCGGGGCCAACGTCCTCCGCTATGGGACGAACGACATGGCCGACCTCGAGGCGACCCTGAAAACGATCCCGATCGACGCCCCGAAGCTCATCGTCACGGACGGCGTCTTCAGCATGACGGGCCGGATCGTCGATCTGCCCAAGATAGTGGAGCTCGCCCGGAGGTACAAGGCCCGGGTGATGATCGACGAAGCCCATGCGGTCGGCGTGCTGGGCGAAGACGGCCAAGGGACATGCGCCCACTTCGGGCTGAAGAACGGCTCGGACGTCGAGCTGACCATGGGCACGTTCAGCAAGTCGTTCGCCTCGCTAGGCGGGTTCATCGCCGGGGAGCGGTCGGTCATCGACTACATCAAGTTCAACTCCCAGGCCTTCCGGTTTAGCGCCAGCATGTCCCCGGCCAGCGTCGGCGCCGTCCGCGCGTCGCTGCGGATCATCCGGCGCGAGCCGGAACGGGTGGCGCGCCTGCTCGAGATCTCCCGCCAAGTCCGGGAAGGCGTGAAGAGCCACGGCTTCAAGATCATCGAGGGTATCACTCCCATCATCCCGATCATCATCGGCGACGACATGGCCACGTTTGGCGCCTGGAAACGGCTGCTCGACAACGGCGTGTTCGTAAACGCCGTCATCGCCCCGGGCGTCCCCCAGGGACAGCAGCTGCTGAGGGTGAGCCTCATCGCCACCTACAAGCAGGAGCATGTCGACAAGATCGTGGAAATGATCGGCAAGGTGGGGAAAGAGCTGGGGCTGATCGGCGGATAAGGAGAGGCTAAATTCTTCCCTTGCGGACAGAAAGGCCAATTAAAAAAGAAGACTTCGGAAAATAGCGTAAAGATTCGGGGAGCGTGCCTGACAGGATTCGAACCTGCGACCTACGGCTCCGGAGGCCGTCGCTCTATCCAGCTGAGCTACAGGCACGTGGCCAGAATGGATGCGCCATTTTATCTCTTTTCCGGGCCCGAACGCAAGGAAAAGTACTTAAAAAAACCCTTGGCAATCTCGCCCGCTCCGTCTAAAATAAGGCTCTCTGAGCTATAAATTACAACGATGTCAGAGGACAAGGACATATCGGAATCCGGCTGGCTGAGGCGGCTGGCCGAGCGCCTGAAGCCCGCGGCCAAAGCCCGGACCCACCTGCTCGCGGCCGCGAGCCTGTGGACCGTCGTCGGCTTGGGGCTCTTGACCCTCGGCCTTATCTGGTGTTTCGCCGTCCGCCTCCCCTGGCCGTTCGTCCTGGCCGTGCTCGGAATCGCCGCGGGCTCCCTCAAGGGCCGATTCGTCCTCCGCCGCCTGGCCGAAAAGAACGCGGCCCGAGTGGTCCGGCGCGGCGACGGCCACTGCTTGGGGGGATTCCTCTCGGTCAAGACCTGGCTCCTTGTCGCCGTCATGATGACCTCCGGGATCCTCCTCCGGAGGAGCGGTGTTCCCCACCCCATCCTGGGCGTCCTCTATTCCGCCATCGGCACCGCCCTCCTCGCCGGCAGCATCCCTCTCTGGAAAGCCCGGCGCCAACTCGGAGGGGAAGACCCCTTCCGACGGGCGCCGGGAAGACCCGGCCGCCCTGCCTCCCCTTCTCGGGCGGGGCATGAAACCCCGCCCTGCGACCAAGGGGGCGACTCCCCCTTGGAACCCTCTACGAGCGGCTCTCCGGGTCAAGACCCGGAGCATATCGCCGCTCGCCAACTCGGAGGGGAAGACCCCTTCCGACGGGCGCCGGGAAGATCCGGGGCCTAGCGCCGCTCGCCAGCTCGCAGATAATTGAAAGAAAATCCCGCCGCCCGTCGTCTAAAAGGCGGAAATGTGTTTTTCCATTTCATGAAAGGAGATGCATGAGAAAAAACATTCTGATCGCTCTGTTCGTCTTCGGCATGATCTTCTCGCTGCAGGCCCAGGCGCCCCAGCAGCAGCAGATGAAGCTCGAGGACGTGCAGAAGGCCCTCAACCTCGTGGACAAGCCCCAGCCGGTACCTGAGAAGTACAAGGCCGGCTTCGACGCCATCACGGCCAATGACAGCCTTGCCATGCTGACCTACATCGCGTCCGACTCGATGGAAGGCCGCGAGACCGGCACGCACGGCTACGCCATGGCGGCCGAATACGCGGCTTCCCTCCTGAAGATGTGGGGCGTCAAGCCCGCGGGCGACATGCCCAGCTTCGGCGGCGGACGCGGCGGGGCCCGCGGCGGCGCCCCGGCGGCCAATCCCCCGGCCCGGACCTACTTCCAGGAATTCGGCCTGAAGACCGTGACCGACGTCCAGACTTCGGTCACGATCGAAGTGAACAAGTCCGGCGCCCAGAAATCCCGCACCTTCCAGGGCGGCGTGGACTTTAGGGCCGGCATGGGCGGCGCCGGGTCCGAGACGATCACCGCTCCGGTGGTCTTTGTCGGCTACGGCCTCACCGAGCCTACAATTCAGTGGGACGAGCTCAAGGGCCTCAACCTCAAGGGCAAGATCGTCCTGGTGCTGACCGAAGCGCCCGGACGGGACGACCCCAAATCGCCCTTCAACTCCAAGAAGGAAATCAAGGACAAGTACTTCCCGGCGGCCCCGACCGGCGATCAGATGATGGTCGCCATGCGCGGCGGCGGCCCGCAGCGCTTCAACAAGATCGCCGAGCTCCAGAAGCTCGGCCCCGCGGCCATCATCCAGGTCGCGAACAACGACACCGACGCCGCCATTTTCCGGCAGCTCTCGGACCCCCAGCGGGTCAACGACGAACGGCCGGTCGTCAACAAGCCCCGCGTCCGGATGTCCGTCGCGGGCGACACCCAGACCCCCATGGGCCAGGGCGGCGGCACGACCCTAATGATCACCCGGGAAATGGCCAACCTGCTCCTCGAATCCACGGGCAAGACGATCAACGATCTGAAGAAGCAGATCGAGACGACCACCAAGCCCGCCTCGGCCCCCCTCGACGCGCACATGACGATCGCCACCACGGCCAAGACCGCCCTGGTGCACGGGATCAACGTGCTCGGCATCGTCGAAGGCTCCGACCCGACGCTCAAGAACGAATATTTCGTCGTGGGCGGCCACTATGACCACCTGGGCAAGTGGGAGGACTACATCTACAACGGCGCCGACGACAACGGCTCCGGCTCGGTCGGCGTCCTGAACATCGCCAAGGCCATCGCGGCCAACCCGGTCAAGCCAAAGCGGTCCATCATCTTCGGCCTCTGGTGCGGCGAGGAGGAAGGCCTCCTCGGCTCCCGTTACTACGTCCAGAACCCGACCTTCCCGATCGACAAGACCGTCGGCTACCTGAATTTCGACATGATCAGCCGGCCCTACGACGAGACGACGATCGCCCGCGCCCGGACACGCTACAACGTGCCCGGCGCCGAGGAGCTGGTCAAGAAGATCCGCACCCCCTGGTTCGTCACTCTGAGCTGGACCGAAGGCACGACCCTGGCCGACATCTCCCGCGAGATGAACAAGTACGTCGGCCTCGACCTGGCTCTGCAGGGCAACGCCCTGGGCGTGGGCAGCGGCGGGTCCGACCATGCCTCGTTCGCATCGGTCAAGAAGCCGTTCGTGTACTACATGGCGGCCATGACCACGGATTATCATCAGACGAGCGACAGCGTGGAAAAGGTCAGCGGAGAACTGATCGCCAAGATCAGCCAGCACGGCTACCTGACGATCTTCGTCTTCGCCGACAAATAGGATTTTTGCGTCCTCGCGCCCCACGGCGCGGGGACGATGTCTCCGGAAAAAGGAAAAGGCCCTCTCGCCGCGAGGCGGGAGGGCCTTTTTTTATGGGAGCGCCACTCGCCCGTGTCTGTAGGTACGGACCTTATTCGTTCTCTTTGCCCGACTTCTGGATCTTGACCCAGGTGTCGCGCAGCGTAACCGTCCGGTTGAAGACCGGCCGACCGGGACGGGAATCCCGGATGTCCGCGCAGAAATACCCCAACCGCTCGAACTGCCAGCGGCTCCCGGGCGCGGCGCCCGCAAGGGCCGGCTCGAACCGGGCCTCCGGTATCGTCTCGAGAGATTTCGGATTGAGGTTCGACGTCCAGTCGAACCCCTCCTCGAACTCGTTCGGGTCACGCTTGGTGAAGAGCGTGTCATAGAGCCGCACCTCGCCGGGGACCGCGTGGGCCGCCGAGACCCAGTGGAGCGTCGCCTTCGGGCTGCGGTGATCGGGCGCGTCGCCGCCCCGGGTAGCCGGGTCATAGGTGCAGCGGACCTCGACGACCTCGCCGGTCGCGGGGTCTTTCACGACGCCGGTGCAGGTGATGAAATAGGCATAGCGCAGGCGGACCTCGCGGCCGGGCGAGAGGCGGAAGAATTTCTTCGGGGGATTTTCGATGAAGTCGTCGCGCTCGATGTAGAAGACGTTCGAGAACGGCACTTTCCGCGTCCCCTGGGACGGATCCTCGGGATTGTTGACGCAGTCGAGCTCTTCGGTGCGGCCTTCCGGATAGTTGGTCAAGACGACTTTGAGCGGCCGGAGGACGGCCATGGCCCGCGGCGCCGTCCGGTTGAGCTCTTCGCGGAGGCTGTGCTCGAGAACGGCCGCGTCGACGATGCTGTTCGCCTTGGCCACGCCGATCTCGTCGCAGAAGCGGCGGAGGGAGGCCGGCGTGTAACCCCGGCGGCGGTAGGCCGAGATGGTCGGCATCCGGGGGTCGTCCCAGCCGTCAACGTATTTTTCCTTGACCAGGGTCAGCAATTTGCGTTTGCTGAGGACGGTGTGGCTCAGGCTGAGCCGGGCGAACTCGATCTGCTGCGGCCGATGGACCCCGAGCTGGACGAGGCACCAGTCGTAGAGCGGCCGGTGGACTTCGAACTCCAGGGTGCAGATCGAATGGGTGATCCCCTCGATCGAGTCGCTCTGGCCATGGGCCCAGTCGTAGGTCGGATAGATGCACCAGGCGTCGCCCGTCCGGTAGTGGTGGGCCCGGCGGACGCGGTAGAGCACCGGATCCCGGAGGAGGGGGTTCGGGTCGGCCATATCGATTTTGGCCCGAAGCGACTTCGATCCGTCGGGGAACTCCCCGGCCCGCATCCGGGCGAATAGGTCGAGGTTCTCCTCGACGCTCCGGTCGCGCCAGGGGCTGTCCTTGCCGGGCTTGGTGAGCGTGCCCCGGTATTCCGAGACCTGCTCAGCCGTGAGGTCGCAGACGTAGGCCGCGCCCTTTTTGACGAGGTCGAGCGCGAAGCCGTAGAGCCGCTCGAAATAGTCCGAGGCGTAGAACTCGCGGTCCTCCCAATCGAACCCCAGCCAGCGGACGTCCTCCTTGATCGACCGGACGTAGTCCGGCTCCTCGGTCTCGGGGTTCGTGTCGTCGAAGCGGAGGTTGCATTTCCCCTTGTAGTCCGCCGCGAGGCCGAAGTTCAGGCAGATGGACTTCGCGTGGCCGATGTGCAAGTAGCCGTTCGGTTCCGGCGGGAAACGAGTCTGGACCCGCCCCTGGTTCTTGCCGGCCTGGAGGTCCTTATTGATGATGTCGCGGATGAAATTGTCCTTGGGTTTCGTGTCGGTCATAGCGCAGCGCCTTTCATGCGGGCCAGGGTCCGGTCCCGGCCGAGGATCTCCATGAGCTCGAACAGGCCGGCCCCCTTGGTCTTGCCCGTAATCGCCAGCCGGGCGGGGTGGATGATCCCGGCGGCCTTGAGATCCCGTTCGGCGGCGAGGCTCCGGCAGACGGCCTCGATCCGGTCGGGACTGAAGACATCGAGCCGCTCGAGCCGGGCGGCGAATTCGCGGAGGTTGCTCCGGTTCTCGGCCGGGCCGAGAAACTTCTCCCGCGCCTGCTCGTCGACCGCAAAATCGTCCTTGAAGAAGAAGTCGGCGAGCTCTCCGAATTCGCGGAGGGTCTTGATCCGGACCCGGTAGGCCTCGATGATCCGGGTCAGCAGGCCGTCGTCGACCCGGGAAACGTCGAAGCCGTCCCGGGCGAGCTGGCCGCGGAGGAGCGGCAGGAGCGCGGCCGCGGGCTGCTTCATGATGTATTCACCGTTCATCCATTTGAGCTTCTGGACGTCGAACTTGGCCTGGACGTCGTTCATGTCCTTGATTTCGAAGAGGGCCGCCGCCTCGGCCAGCGGCAGGATTTCGGTCCCGCCGGGCGGCGTCCAGCCGAGGAGGATGAGATAGTTGGCCAGCGCCTCGGGCAGGAACCCCTCGTTCTGGTATTCCCGGACGGACACGCCGCCGTGGCGCTTCGAGAGTTTGGCCCCGTCCGGGCCCATGATCAAGGGCATGTGGCCGAATTTCGGCAGGGTCAGGCCGAGGGCTTCGTAGAAGAGGACCTGCTTCGGAGTGTTCGTGATATGGTCGTCGCCGCGGAGGATATGGGTGATGCCCTGACTGGAATCGTCCACTACGCACGCGAAATTGTAGGCGGGCGAGCCGTCGGACTTGATCAGGACCTGGTCCTTGAAATTCTCGGTCTGGAACGTGATGGTCCCGTGGATCATGTCTTCGACCTCGACCGTCCGTCCGGGCTCGACTTTGTAGAGGATGGCCGGCCCTTCGCGATAGGCCTGGCCGGCCGCGACCAGATCCTCGGCCTTCTGCCGGTAGAGCTCGAAGCGGCGGCTCTGGTAGACGAGCTCCCCGTCCCAATCGAGGCCGAGCCATTTCAGGCCCTCGAGGATCTCATCGAGGAACTTGGCGTCGGAGCGGACCTGGTCCGTGTCCTCGATCCGGAGGAGGAAGCGGCCGCCGGCGTGGCGGGCGGCGAGCCAGTTGAAGAGCGCGGTCCGGGCGCTCCCGAGGTGCAGCCAGCCCGTCGGGCTGGGCGCGAATCGCACGGTGATCATGACATGTCCTTTTTTTCGCGGGGAATCCCGCTTATTCTACCAAAAATCGGGCGGGGAGAATACCGGGGCCGCCCGATTCCGACGCCCCGAGGGCGGATTTCGTGCTATAATAATCGTTCATGCTCATCCGAAAAGCCCGCTCAGAGGACCTGGGGCAGGTGCGCCGTCTGGCCGAAAGTCTCGATCTCGACTACTCCGGCATGGAGCGGGACCGGATCTGGGTGGCCGACGAAGCCGGCCGCGTGGCCGGGATCGTCGCCCTGATGAAACACCCGGATTCCGACGAGCTCGTGGCCCTCGGCGTCGAGCCGGAGCATCGATCGAAAGGGCTCGGCCGCCGTCTCGTCGAGGCTCTCCTGGCCGAGGCTCCGGACGACGTCCACCTGGCGACGATCATTCCCGGGTTCTTCGAGCGCTGCGGATTCGCGGTCATCCCGGCGGCGCCGCCGGGCATGGCCAAGGACCCCGCTTGGTGCGAAGGCTGTCCGAAAGAGAAGTGCACGATCATGGTCAGGAAAGCCCGATGACCCTCCCCCGTTTCCCCGAATTCAAGCCCGTCGAGCTCGAAGACCGACCGCTCGTACAGTCGTTCCTCGACCGGTATCCCTGCGAAATCAGCGAAATGAGCTTCGGCAACATGTTCATCTGGCGGAACTACGATTTCCCGAAGATGACCGAGATCCACGGCAATCTCTGCCTCCGGTTCGAGTCGCCCGACGAGCCGGCCTATTTCCTTCAGCCCATCGGCGGGACCGAGATCCCCGCGACGATCGAGACCTGCCTCGGGGCCGCGCCCCGGCTCTCCCGCATCCCCAAATCGTTCGCCGACCGGTACTGCGCGGGCGGCTTCGAGTGCGACTGCGACCGCGACAACTACGACTACGTCTACCTTGCGAGCGACCTCATCGAGCTCAAGGGCAAGAAATACGACGGCAAACGCAACCGGATCAGGAAATTCGAGAAGAGCCACGCCTACCGGTATCTCCGCCTGGAGCCCGAGCATCTCGGCGACTGCCGCCGGCTCTTCGAGGAATGGTTCGGGGAAAAGAGCGAAGTGAACAAGATGATCGGCGCCCAGAAGGACGCGATCCAGCAGGCCTTGACCCATTACGAGGCGCTGGGGCTCGCGGGCGGGGCGATCGAGGTCGAGGGCCGGATCGCGGCGTTCTCCATCGCCGAGAAGCTCAATCCCGACACGGCCGTCATCCACATCGAGATCATCAGCCCCCATTACGACGGGCTGTCCCAGCTCATGAACCGGGAGTTCGTGAAGAACGAGCTCACCGCCGCCACATATATCAACCGCGAGCAGGACATGGGCGTGCCGGGCCTGCGGCAGGCCAAACTGTCCTACCAGCCGCACCACCTGGTCGAAAAACACCACATCTGGAAATAACCGCCGGCCGGTCCGGAGGGCCCTCCTTCCCGCTATTGTCCCAGGACCCGGTCCGCGGCCAGCGAAGCGGTCTGGAGAGCGGTGGGAACGCCGCCAAGGAACAGCTCGGTCGCAGCGGTGAGGCCGGCCATGTAAAGCCGTTCCACGGGCGTCTCGATGAGGAGCTTCCCGGGGAGGCGGGCGGCGGCCTCGGCCGACCAGGTCCAACCGGCGATCGAGCCATCGGTCCGCTGGCCCCAATCCCGATAGGTCAGGGGCGTGGCCGCCTCCAACACTTCGACCGCGCCCGCGAGGCCGGGAAGGGCGCTTTCGACGGTCCTGATGAGGGCCCAGGCCGCGCGGTCCTTGGTCTCCCGGTAGCCGGGCTTCCTGAGCTTCTCCCCCGTCCTCCACTCTTCGAAAAGCCGGTAGGGCAATCCCGCCCGCAGCACGAGCACGGCCTTGCCCGGCGGCGCGCAGTCGGGCGCGTTGTCGGACCAGCGGCAGACTTCGATCTCCCGGTTGTCGAAGTCCAGGGGGTCGGGTTCGGCGGCCGGATCGATGCACCTGCGGAAGAAGAGGTGCTCGGCCCTCATCCGGCCCAGATCGACGCGCCGCGGATCGACGCCGAGGTAGACGCAGAGTTCGGAGCCGGTGTACGGGACTTCGCGGACGGCCGCGAGATGGGCCGGCGGCAGGTGGGCCGGATCGAGAAGCTCGAGGAACGTCTTTTTGTAATCCGCGTTGACGATGACGGCCGGGGCCCGAATCTCCATGCCGTCCTCGGTCCGGACCCCCGCGGCGCGGCCGTTCTCGACGAGGATGCGGGCCACCGGGCTGCGGAGCCGGATCTCTCCCCCGCCGAATCCGACCGCCGCGGCCAGCATCCGGCAGATCCCGTGGATGCCGCCCGAGGGAGACCAGATCCCGATCTCGGACATCGCGGCCCACATGAACGCCAGGTTGAGGAGCGACATCCGGGGCGGATCGGTTCCCATCGATCCCAACAGGTTCTTGAGGTGGGGATCTCGGATGAGCGGATCGAGCAGGTCCCGGGACGAGGCGCCGCTCCGCGCCCGAACGAGCTCCGCGCGCGATGAAACACCGCCGGACGGGACCGGCCCCGCAGGAGATCCGGCCGGGCGAAGCGCGTAATCGGGGTGCCAGCGGTCGATATCCCGGATGAGCGCGACGAGATCCAGGAGCTCGGCGAAAACGCGATCGATCCCGGCAGCCTCGGCCGGGAACAAACGGCGCAGCTCGTCTCGGAGGCCGGCCAGCGGCTGGGAATAGACGATGTCGAAATGGGGGGTCAAGAGCTGGAAATGGTTGCGCCGGAATTCGAGGCCGTGTTCCACGCCGGCCTCCTCGAGCAGGGCCTTCACCCGGCCGGGATAGCTGAACGAGAGCGGCCCCATCGGAAAAAAGTAGGCGCCTCGCCGGAAGATGTAGCTCGTCCCCCCGATATGCGGATTCTTCTCCAGGATGAGGACCCGCCGTCCGGATTTGGCCAGCTTGGCCCCGGCCAGCAGTCCGCCCAAACCCGCCCCGACGATGATCGCGTCGTAGGACATGGAGAATACATAGCACGCTTCGAGGTCAAGGGCAAACCGGGGGACGCGCCCCTGAAAACCGAATCACGGTCAGGGAGCCGCGGGGCCCCTCAGCTTTTGAGCGCCTGGACTTTCTTGACGTACTGGTCGGCGTCGAACTTGCGGCACAGCCCGCGGTCGTTCATATAGCGGACCGCGCCGAAGACCGGCCGGGTCCGCCAAGGCCGGTCGTGTTTGCCGAAACACCAGGCCACGCCCGTGAATCCGTTCGGGTCGCGCCCGTCGAGCTCGAATTTGTTGTTGAGGTGAAGCGCCGTCCGGAACGCCTCCCGGACGGAGGGGCTCCACTCCAGGATCTTCTTGCCCCAGTACATCCGCATATAACCGTGCATCTTGCCCGTGACGACCATTTCGAGCTGGGCGGCGTTCCAGTAGGGATCGTGCGTCCGGCCGGCTTCGAGCTCGGCGGGCGTATAACAGGCGGGGCGGGGATCCCCGGCGTGGGCTTCGAGCGTTTTTTGGGCCCAGGCCGGCACGGCTCCTTCGAACTCGTCGTAGCGGCCGTTGTAGTGGACGAAATTCAGGCTCAGCTCGCGCCGGACGATGAGTTCCTCCAAAAAAGCCTCGGCCCCCGGGGTTTCGGATTCGCGGACTTTGAGGGCGATGAACAGAGGCGAGATCTGGCCGAAATGGAGGTAGGGGCTCAGGTGGGAAAGATAATCCAGCGCGGGATTGTTGCGCAGATCGCGGAAATGCCCGATTTTTTCGGCGAGAAAAACCTGGAGATGCTTCCGGGCTTCGGAAGTCCCGCCCGGGAAATGGGCCGACGCCTTCACGCTCCGGTCGATCCGAAGGCGCGAAAGGACGCCGGCCGTGTCGGACAAATCGAGCGATTCGAGGTCCAGCGGAAGCGATGTCTTGGCCGGCCGCCTCTCCTTGAGCGAGACGAGGTAATCGGGGAGCTTCCGATGGATTTTTGGCCGGATGGTGGCCGCGGCATATTCTTCTTTCGCCGAGGTCTCCTCGACGGGCACCACCGCGTCCGTCTCGACTTGGATCAGGGGACAATTCAGGCAGGCCGCGGCGGCCGCCCGCCAGGCTTTCTGGACGCGCAGATAGCCCCGGTCGGTCACGACGAGCGCCGCGCGCGCTCCCAGGGCCGCGACCCCTTCGTCCGGCGCGGACTGCCGGACGACGAACCGGATGCCCTTTTTTTCGAGCCGGTCCTTCACTTCGGCCAACCCTTCGAGCATGAACGCGTAATGCCGCTCGTTCGCTTCCGGGAATTTGTCCGTCAAACCGAAGAACACGACGACCGGCAGGGCCAGCTCGTTCGCCCGGCGGACGGCGTATTCCAGGGCATGGTTGCATTCCGCGCGCTGGGAGGCCTGCATCCAGTACAGGACATAATCGCCCCGGCGCGGCTCCGCCCCGTTCAGCGGCTTGATCCGTGTCGGCTGAATCATGGCGTCTCCTCGGAAGGGTGCCGTCCCCGCGGCCCCCTCTTAATCTATAAGAATCCTCAGGACTTCCTCAAGCCGTTCCTTGGAGAGGGGCAGCGGATACCATCGAACGGTCCGGGCCTCCTCCGCGAAGATCAGGATGCCGGCGCCCGTCTTGAGCGTTCCCCTGAACACACGGTCCGCATCGGCGAGCGCCGGAAACCGGATGCCGTTGGCTTGGCTGAATCCCTGCCACTTGGTCTTGACGATCCGGGCCCGGATTTCCGCGTCCTCGGAGGACGGGCCGGCCCCGAAGACGAGGATCGCCCGGAGCCGGTCTTCCTGGACCCGGGCGGGGACCGCCCGGCAGAATTCGAGGAGCGGATCGAGACAGGCCCCGCAGAAGAAGCTCTCGACATCCACGAGGATCCAGCCCATGCTCTTCGGACCGGCGGCTGGAGAGGGGCGCGGCGCTCCGGGCCGGCCGCACCGCGCGGCCGGCAGGAAGATCGCCGCGGCGCAAACCACGGCCCGGGCCCAGCGCCCCGCCCGACCGGTCTCAATCATAGAGGATCTTGTATTTCTTCAGAGTGATGCCGTCGTTCGCCCGGGCGTAGAGATAATTCCGGCCGTCGATGTGGAGGCAGTGGCTCGGCTCGGGCAGGGTGAACGTCGCCAGCAGGGCCCCGTATTTGTCTAGGACATAGACGTCGCGGCTCGGGTTCTTGGAGAGCTTGCCGCCCAGGACGAAAACATGGCCGAAGGCGTCGAGGGCCACGTCCTTGAAACACGTTTCAGACGGCAGGGCCAGGGATTGGACCTCGGTCGTAGCGATTTTCTTCTGCCCCAGGAAGGCCTTGGACCAAAGACGGTTCCCCTCCCGGGTCCATTTCTCGACGCTGTCCCGGAAAAGATAGGCGACATAGAACTGGCCGTCTTTGTCCTGGGCAAAGCTCATCGAGTCCATCAGGATGCCCTTCCCCGGACCCTCGGCCGGAATAAACTCCGACAGCACCCGCCCGTCGGCGTCGAGCACCAGGACCTTTCCGGGGGACGCCATGCCCATGACGGCCACGGCCAGCCGTCCGTCGCCGAGGGCCGCGAGGGCCAGAATGAGCGATGGGCAGGGGATTTTCCCGAGGAACCGGAGCTCCCGGTCGAACACGTAAACGCCGAAGACGTTCTGGTCGGTGGCGTAGAGCCGCTCTCCCGAGCAGGCCAGGAGCCGGGGAGCCATGAATTCCCCCGGCCCCTGGCCCTTCCGCCCGGCCTTCTTCAACAGCCGTCCGTCGGGCCCGAATTTCTTGAGCGAAAAATCCATCGCGTCCAGGACGTAGATGTTTCCCGCGCCGTCCGTGGCCACGCCCGTCCATTGAAAAAGCGCTTGGTCGTCCAGCCCTCCGATCGAGAGGACCTCCTCGAGGCCCACCTTCCGGACCGCGTCCCCGCCCCCGGCCGCATAGGCCGGGCCGAGAACGAGCGCCGCGAAGAAGAAACCCATGAAGATTCGTCGCATGTTCATATCCGTTCTCCCGATGAGAGAGACGTCCGGACCGCCGCTTTTTCCCACTCTGAAGCCTCACCCCGCCGGATCGATGTATCTTTTGCAGAAGGCGAAGCCGATCGCGCAATACACCATTCCGAAGGAGCCGAAGGCCTGGGTGAAGACGTCGTCCAGGCAGCGGCTGAGGGCCTCCTCGCAGGTTCCTCCCCGCAGGGCGAAGGCCTGAAGCCCCAGGAACAGGCTCACGAAAATCAGGGCGGCCGCGGTTGCCTTGCCGATTTTACGATTCAGGGCGCGCATGGGTCTCCTCCGTCATCCCTGGACGTACTTCTGGCAGAAGTCCCAGCCGATGATGCAGAAGCTCACGTAGTAGAAGAGCGTCGCCCCGGACGAGAACAGGCCCGAGATGATGGCTTCGCCCATGCACCTCGAAAGGGCGCCCTTGCAGAGCGCCGAGCCGGCGTCGTCTTCGAGGGGCGAGGCGGCCGCGGTCATGGCGAGGGCCAACGACAGGATGAGAAAACCGGCCGAGATGCGGGCGGCCGATTTCGAGAGGGAAGATGTTTTCATCAGATACTCCTTTCGGAGTTTCCTTAAGCAAGCCCCATGCCAAAAACCGAGCCCCTCCCGCGATCCGGAAAGTGATTGATGGGCCGCGAGTTGCGGAGGTGGAGGAACCGTCCGCCGGCGGGACCGGTCAACCCGGGTAGACGACGGAGGGAGAGCGGCGTGATGCTCCGTTGACGAAGGAGCGTGCCGTCCAAAGGCGCGAAGCGCTCGGGGACGGTGCCGGCGCTCAGGACTTCCCGAGCATCGGGATCTTGATCTTGTTCTTTTTCGCGAAGTGGACGGCGGACTCGTAGCCGGCGTCGGCGTGCCGCACGACGCCCATCCCCGGATCCACGGTCAGCACGCGCTCGAGCCGCCGGGCGGTCGTGTCGGCCCCGTCGGCGACGATGACCATCCCGGCGTGGATCGAGAGGCCGATGCCCACGCCGCCGCCGTGGTGGACGGACACCCAGGACGCGCCGCTCACCGCGTTGAGGAGCGCGTTGAGGATGGGCCAGTCCGCGATCGCGTCCGACCCGTCCCGCATGCCTTCGGTCTCCCGGTTCGGGGAGGCGACCGATCCGGTGTCGAGATGATCGCGGCCGATGACGATCGGGGCGCTGATCTTTCCTTTCTTGACCAGGTGGTTGATGACCGCCCCGAAACGGGCCCGCTCGCCGTATCCCAGCCAGCAGATGCGCGCCGGCAGGCCCTGGAACTTGATCAGTTTCTGGGCCTTGCGGATCCAGCGCTCGAGGGGCTCGTCCTCGGGGAATTCCTTGAGGACGGCCTCGTCGGTCACATGGATGTCCTCGGGCTTTCCGGACAGGGCCACCCAGCGGAACGGGCCCTTGCCGAGACAGAAGAGGGGCCGGATGTATTCCGGGACGAAGCCGGGGATGTCGAACGCGTCGGCCACGCCCGCCTTCCGGGCCTGGCCGCGGATGTTGTTGCCGTAGTCGAACGTCTGGGCGCCGCGCTTCCGGAGGTCCAGCATCGCCCGGACGTGCGCGGCCATGGAAGCGTAGCTGCGCCGGATGTAATCGGCCGGGTCCTCGAGCCGAAGCCTCAGGGCGTCTTCGTAGGGCAGCCCGTGGGGAACGTAGCCGTTGAGCTCGTCGTGGGCCGAAGTTTGGTCGGTGAGGACGTCGGGTGTGAATCCGCGCCGGACGAGCTCGGGGATAACGTCCGCCGCGTTGCCGAGGAGGGCGATCGACAGCGGCCGGCCCTTCCGCGCGGCGTCGGCCGCGAGGCGGAGCGCCTCGTCCACGCTTTCGACCATGGTGTCGACATAGCAGGTCTCGAGCCGGCGGCGGATGCGGTCCCGGTCGACCTCGACCACGATCGCCACGCCGTCGTTCATCGTCACGGCCAGGGGCTGGGCGCCGCCCATGCCTCCCAATCCGGCCGTGAGGGCGATCCGCCCCCGGAGGCTTCCGCCGAAATGCTTGCGGGCGACGGACGAGAGAGTCTCATACGTGCCCTGGAGGATGCCCTGCGTGCCGATATAGATCCAGCTTCCGGCCGTCATCTGGCCGTACATGGTCAGGCCGAGGGCCTCCAGGCGCCGAAACTCGTCCCACGTCGCCCATTGGGGGACGATGTTCGCATTGGCGATGAGGACGCGCGGGGCTTCCGGATGGGTCCGGAAGACGGCCACCGGCTTCCCGGACTGGACGATGAGGGTCTCGTCGTTTTCGAGCTTCTTGAGGCTTCGGACGATGGCCCGATAGCAGTCCCAGTTCCGGGCCGCTTTTCCCGTTCCTCCGTAGACGATGAGATCCCGGGGCTTTTCCGCGACCTCCGGATCGAGGTTGTTCATCAGCATCCGGAGCGCGCCCTCCTGAGACCAGCCTTTCGTATTTAATTTGGAGCCCCGCGGGGCTCGGACCGTCTTGGGGACGGAAGGATGCGCGACCATGATGCCTCCTCGATCTCCGGACGTTCGTTTCCGGTTGAATATAACATATTTACAGGGGAGAATTCAAAAACCGGTTCTCCGGGCGGCGACCACCCGGCAGATCCCCCTCAGGTCTTTGAACGCCTCTCGGCAATCCCATCGGGAATCGAAGAGGCCGAGGGCGCGGCGGGCCTGTCCCCGTCCGACCTCGAAAAGCAGGCGGCCGCCCGGCTTCAAATGGGACCCTGCCCCGGCGATCAGGCGGGCGATAAATTCGAGTCCCGTCGGGCCGGCCACGAGCGCCCGGCGAGGCTCGCGTCGGACTTCGGGGGAGAGCGTCGGCCATTCGGCAGCGGCCACATAAGGGGGGTTGGAAACGACGAGGTCCACCCCGTCCGGAGGGATGCGGCCGCCCAGGCTCCGGAACAAATCCGAGGCGACGAACGTCACGGCTGCCCCGTGCCGCAGGGCGTTTCGGCGGGCCGTTTCGAGCGCCCGGCGGCTGACGTCGGCGGCCACGATCCTTGCCCGTGGGAGCTCCTTGGCGAGGACGACCGCCACAGCCCCGCTCCCCGTCCCGATCTCGACGATCACGGCCTCGCCGCGCGGTGCGAACGCGAGCGCTTTTTCAACGAGGAGCTCGGTCTCCGGCCGCGGGACGAGCACATCCGGCGAAACGGCGAACGTCAGGGACCAAAATTCCCGTTCGCCGGTGAGGTACGCCAAAGGGATTCCCGCCCGGCGCCGCCGGACGAAGGCCAGGAAGACGCGTTCGACGGTCGGGCTGACGGGAGATTCGGGCAAGGCCCAGAAGCGGATTTCGTCCAAGCCGGCGGCCTTTTGGAGGAGCAGACGGGATTCGAGCGCCGGGTCGGTCCGGGGAAGGCCGCGGAGGAGGTCCCGGCCTCGGATGGCGAGCTCGCGGAGGGAACTCAAGGGGTCTTGGTTTTATCGAGAAGGCGGGCCTGCTCCTGCAGGGCCAGCTTTTCAAGGATGCCGGCCAGATCGCCGTCGAGGACCGCGCTCATGTTGTGGAAGCTTTCATCCAGCCGGTGGTCCGTGATCCGGGACTGGGGGAAATTGTAGGTCCGGATCTTTTCGCTCCTCTCCCCCGTCCCCACCTGGGAGCGTCGGTCCTGGGCGATCTTCCGGTGCTGTTCGCTGTGGGCGATGTCCATCAGGCGGGAGCGCAGCACGCGCAGGGCCTTCTCCTTGTTCCGGTGCTGGGACTTTTCGTCCTGGCACGACACAACGAGGCCCGACGGCTTGTGCGTCACCCGGATGGCGGTGTAGTTCCGGTTCACGCTCTGACCTCCGGGGCCCGAGGACCCGAACGCCTCGATCCTCAAGTCTTTGGGATCGAGCTTGACGTCGATCTCGTCGGCTTCGGGAAGGACGGCCACGGTCACGGTCGAGGTGTGGATCCGGCCGCTGGTTTCGGTCCGGGGGACGCGCTGGACGCGATGGACGCCGCTCTCGAACTTGAGCCGGGAATAAACGTTTTTCCCCTGCACGGAGGCGATCACTTCCTTGAACCCCCCGATGGGCGAGACGCTCGAATCCAGGACTTCGATTTTCCAGCCCTTCGCCTCCGCGAACCGGGAATACATCCGGAACAGGTCCTGGGCGAAGAGCGAGGATTCGTCGCCCCCCGCGCCCGCCCGGATCTCGAGGATGACGTTCTTTTCGTCAAGGGTGTCCTTCGGGACGAGGAGCACTTTGATCTCGGCCTCGAGCTCCTCCGCCCGGGCCGTGAGGCGCCGCAGGTCGGCCTCGGCCATGGCCTTGAGCTCGGGGTCGATCCCCGGATCGGCGAGCATGGCCCGCGAATCCTGCGCGTCACGCAGGACTTTGCGGTGGTCGTCCAGCTTGCGGACGAGAGGTTCGAGGTCGGCCCGCTCCTTGGAAATCTCCCGGAGGCGCTGGGGATGGGCGATCAGGGCCGGATCGGACAGGGCCAGGGTGAGTTGGCGAAATTTCTCCTCGAGGGAGGAAAGGTCCGGAAGCATCGCGCCTATTTCTTAGGAGGCTGCAGGGTACTGTATTTCTTGCGGAATTTTTCGATGCGGCCGGCACTGTCGATGAACTTCTGCTTGCCGGTGAAGAAGGGGTGGCACTGGGAGCAGATTTCGACGCGGATCTCCTTCTTCGTGGAGCGCGTCTGGAACGTGCTGCCGCAAGCGCAGATCACGGTGCAGGCGTCATAATTCGGATGAATGTCTTTCTTCATCGGTCGTATCTCCTCTGTCAGGCGCGGTATTATATCAGATTCCGGACGGGAGATACAAATCCCCATCGCCGATCACAGCGAACACGCCGGAGGAAGGCCTAATCCGCCTGGAACTTCCGCGAATACGTCTCCCAGTCGATGGTGAACGACTGCCGGCTCATGCTTTTCTTGACCCTTTCCCGATAGGCCCGGGAATTGAAATAATCACGGAGGTCCCGTTGCAAGGGATGGACCTGCTCCTCGGCCCGCCACTCGTAGACGGAGCCGTCGGCCTTCATGAGGCAGTTCAGATAGACCGCCCAGGCCAGGTGGCGGATGGAGAGACGGCTGAATGCCTGGCGGATGGCCAGGATCTCTCCTTCCTTCTCGGGGTTGAGGAAGCGGAAATAGCGCGAAAAGAGGACCGCGTTGTGGTAGAACGCCGGAAAAGCCAGGAGCGCGTCCTGGCGGGTGAGCTTGCCGATGTAGACAAAGATGTCCATCACCTTCCGGCTCATGCCCAGGCCCGGATGCATCTGCCCGGGCAGCGAGCCCCGCTTTTCGCTGAACTCCTCGGCGGGATTCTGGAGGGTGAGCCATTCCAGGACGAGGGTCTTGAAACACCGACCGGTCGATTCCGGCAGGAGCGCCGGTCGGGGCGCGAACGTGCCCTCCCGGATCTTCAGGTCGACGATGAGGTTCTCCGGCGTTTTCTCGCGGAGAAAGATCTGGAACCGTTGAAGGGGAAATTGGGTGGAATCCAGTTCGTAGGCGAGCGGCCAGAGTCCGCGCTTCCGCGCTTCCTTGGTGAAGCCCTTTCGGTCCATGACGGCGAGGACTTCGTTGAGCGTGTATTTGCCCAGGAACAGGGAGGTCCCTTTTCGTTCGGCGAGCTCGGAAAAGACCTCCTCCTCCCCCAAAAGATAACCGGTCCCCCAGAACGGAGTGATTTTAGAATCGTCCTTGCCCATGTCGACCGCTCAGCCTCCCGCCGCCTTGCCTCTCCGCTATTTTAGTCGAACCGGAAGGCGCCGACAAGGGAATTATGCCGGTGACGGCACCGCCGGTACGGGCGGACGAGGCGCGGCCAACTCGCGATAGAACGACAGCGTGTCGTCGCCGAGCGTCGTCTGGCGGGCCAGGGCGAAGTATTTCGTCCGAAACTTTGTCTTGAAGTGGTGCCGGAGGACGATGAGTCCCCCGGGCGCGAGGATCCCGCGTTTGGCGATGACTTTCAGCGGGTCCCGTTCGTCGAGGAGCCGGTAGGGCGGGTCGAGAAAAATGAGGTTGAACCGCGCCTTCTCCTGGGCCAGATGGATCACGGCCCGGTTGAATTCCTGGAGAACGACGTGGGCGGACGCGGCGGCCCCGCACTTGTCGAGGTTGTGCTTGATCACGGAGGCCGCCGTCGGAAACTCCTCGATGAAGACCGCACCGGCCGCACCCCGGCTGAGGGCCTCGATCCCGATCGAGCCCGTGCCGGCGAACCCGTCGAGCACCTTCGTATCCCGGACCTCGTCGCGGAGGATGTTGAAGAGGGCGGACTTGAGCTTGTCCGGCATGGGCCGGACGAGCGGGCTCGGCACTTTGCGAAGTCTCGCCCCTTTATAAATGCCGCTGATGACTCTGATCATGGCCCGCCTCCCCTCTCAATAGAAGAGCGCGATCCCGCCCGCGCGCGTCTTGAGATCCTTGATGCCGTAGGGTAGATCGACCCACGCCCGGATGTTCGCGGCGTCGGCCTTGCCCATCCGGGTGGCGATGTCGATGATGACGTCGAGGAGGGGGAGCGGGACTTCCTGGCCTTCGAGGAAGAGCTTCCGGAATTCGAGCCGGGCTCTGCCCTCCCGGACGACGAGGAGCCCTTCGAAGAAGAGGTTCATCTGGGGCTTGATGAAGGACGGCAGGTTCTGCCGGCGGAGGTCCACGACGGCCTTGCCCTCGACACGGTTCTCGCCGAACAGCTTGAGCTTCAGCTCCTTCAGGATGTCCTCCTTCTCCTCCTCGATCCGGTAGGCGACGTACGCGTTGCACTCCCCTTCGGAGAAATCCGACCGGCGGAGGCCCGGGGCCTTCGAAGCAAGGCTCTCGGCCTGGATGCGGTCGAGGGCTTTGAGGACTTTCAGGGCCTGGTCCCGGACCGCGGCCTGGAGCTCGGCGCCCGGCGCCGGCGGCGCGGACAGCGAGAGCGCGGCAAGAAGGACGACGAGCGGTCGGGCGAACCGGTTCATGGGACGGGGAGCCTCCACTCCCGGCACCCATGCTAACAAAACGGAGGGATGGTGTAAATAAGGCGGGACAGCCGTCGGAGCGAATTCCCGGGCGGATCGCGCTCCGATAGCCAATTTTGGGTTGTAATCCGAGAAAAAGGAGGGTAAACTGGTTTGCTCCAAAGATCATGACTCAATTCGAATTCGCAAAACAGGGAACCGTGACTCCCGCTCTCCGGGCGGTCGCTCTGGACGAAAAGATCGCCGTCGACGATCTCCTGGCCCTGGTCGCCGAAGGCCGGGTGGTCGTCCCGTTCAACCCGCGCCACCCCCGGCTCCGGCCGATGGGCGTGGGCCACCGCCTCCGGACCAAAGTCAATGTCAATATCGGGACCTCCAAGGATTTCCAAAATTTGGAGGACGAGCTCCGGAAAACGGATATCGCCCTGGAATACGGAACCGATACGATCATGGACCTCAGCACGGGCGGCGACCTGAAAAAGATCCGGGGCATGATCCTCGACCGGGCGCCGGTCCCCCTGGGGACGGTCCCCATCTACCAGGCCGCGATCGAAGCCATCGACCGCCGCGGTTCGATCGTTTCCTTGACCGTGGACGACCTTTTCGCCGCTATCGAAGCCCAGGCGCAGGAGGGGGTGGACTTTATGACCGTCCACTGCGGACTGACGCTGCGGGCCGTCGAGCGGCTGAAGAGCCAGGGCCGGGTGGCCGACATCGTTTCCCGGGGCGGCGCATTCCACCTGGCCTGGAGCCTGCACAACGGGAAGGAAAACCCGCTCTATGAGCACTTTGACCGGCTCCTCGAACTCGCCCGGACCTACGATTTCACCCTGAGCCTCGGCGACGGGCTTCGCCCCGGGTCCATCCTCGACGCCACGGACCGGCCTCAGATCGAGGAGCTCCTGACGCTCGGCGAGCTCGTCAAGCGGGCTTGGGCCGCGGGCGTCCAGGTCATGGTCGAAGGGCCGGGGCACATTCCCCTCGACCAAGTCGAGATGAACGTCAAGCTCCAGAAGCGCGTCTGCCACGGCGCCCCGTTTTACGTGCTCGGCCCGCTGGTCACGGACATCGGGGCCGGATACGATCACATCGTGGGCGCGATCGGCGGCGCCATCGCGGCGGCCGCCGGAGCCGATTTTCTCTGCTACGTCACGCCGGCCGAACATCTCGGGCTGCCTTCCCCGGACGACGTCCGCGAAGGCCTGATCGCCTCCCGGATCGCCGGACACGCGGCCGACATCGTCAAAGGCCTGCCCGGCGCCCTGGAGCGCGACCTCAGGCTCTCCCAGGCCCGCAAAAAGCTGGACTGGGAAGGCCAGCAGAGGCTCGCTCTCGACCCCCGCAAATTCGAATCCGTCCGCCGGGACCGCCGGTCCGGGTCTGCCGCCTGCTCCATGTGCGGAGATTACTGCGCCATGCAGCTCGTCTCCAAATTCCTGGGAAACCCGGGAGAGGCGGATGCCGGCAAGTGCTGACCGGCTGCTCTTCGGAACGGCCGGCGTCCCAGACTCGACCCCCCAGACCTCGACGCTTTCGGCCCTCCAGCACCTTCACGGCCTGGGGCTCGACTGCCTGGAGATGGAGTTCGTCCGCGGGGTGAAGATCGGGAGCGACACCGCGGCGAAGGTCGGGGCGAAGGCCCGCGCCCTGGGCCTCAGCCTCAGCGCCCACGCCCCCTACTACGTCAATCTCAATTCGCCCGAGCCGGGCAAACGGCTCCAAAGCCAGGACCATCTCCTCCGTTCGGCGCGCGCGGCGGCGCTCTGCGGGGCGAAAAGCGTCGTCTTCCACGCCGGCTACTACGGGGCGTCGACGCCCGAAAAAACCTACGAGGCCATCCGGCAGGAAATCGGCCAGGTCTTGTCTGCCCTCCGGGCTGAGCGCAGCCCCGTCCTCCTGCGCATCGAAACCATGGGCAAATCGTCCCAATTCGGAACCCTGGACGAAGTCCTGACCCTCTGCAAGGAGGTCGAAGGCCTCCAGCCCTGCCTCGATTTTTCCCACTTGCACGCCCGGCAGGGAAAGGCGAACTCCTATCTCGATTTCCATCGCATCCTGAGGAAAGTCGAAAAGCGGCTCGGCAAGGCCGCCCTGAAAAACATCCACATCCATATCTCCGGAATTGAATACAATCCCAAGGGCGAGGTCCGTCACCTCAACCTGCCCGATTCCGATTTCTGCTACCACGAATGGATCCAGGCCCTCGGCGACTTCGATGTCGAGGGGACCGTCGTCTGCGAGAGCCCGGCCCGCGAGACCGATGCGGCGATGCTCAAGAACCTCTACCGGTCGTACCGGCTCAAGCGCTGATCCGGCGGGAATTTAGGCCGGCAGTAAAAAACGCATTTTCCCCCTAGTCACGCCCCTTCAAGGTCGCTATAATATAACCTTTTCGCAATCAGCCGATAAGGAGCATCCATGATCGAAATACGCTTTCACGGCCGGGGCGGCCAGGGAACGGTCGTGGCCTCGAAGATCCTCGCCGACGCGCTCGCCCAGGAAGGCAACTACGTCCAGGCCTATCCGGAATTCGGCGTCGAGCGGCGCGGCTCGCCCGTCGTGTCCTTCATCCGCATCGACAGCAAGCCGATCTACGACAAAAGTCGGATCTATGCGCCCGGCCACGTGGTCGTGGTCGACCCGACGCTCGTCGAGGCGATCGACATCACCGAGGGCCTGCAGGACGGCGGTTGGATCATCATCAACAGCGACAAGAAACCGGAGGAATTTGCCTTCCCCTCCCGGTTCCGCGTGGCGACGGTCAACGCCACCGAGATCGCCGTCCAGAACAAGCTCGGCACGCTGGGCGCGCCGATCGTCAACACGGCCATCGTCGGCGTCGTGATCCGGATCCTCGGCCTGACGAAGCTCGAATCGCTCCTCAAGGCCATCGGAGACGCCATCACGATCAAGCCCGAGAACAACCGGAAGGCGGCCTCCGAGGCCTACGCGCGGGCCGGCGCCTACGTATAAGGAAGGACCCCATGCCCAAGAAACGAGACGCTCAAAAGATCGTTTTCACGTCCGCCGCCGAGGTGCCGACCATGCCCATGTCCCTCGGCTCGATGCTCTGGAACAAGACCGGCTCCTGGCGCAACATCCGGCCGGAGATCAAGCTCGAGGACTGCATCCAGTGCGGCATCTGCTGGAAGTTCTGTCCCGACATGTCGATCGTGATCGAGGACGAATGGCCCGTCGTGGACTACGACTTCTGCAAAGGCTGCGGCATCTGCGCCGAGGAATGCCCGACGAAGTGCATCGTCATGGTGGAGGAACGGAAATGAAAAAAGTCCTCATGGGGAACCACGCGCTATCCTACGGGGCCATGCTCGCCCGCACCCAGGTGATCGCGGCCTACCCGATCACGCCCCAGACGCAGGTCGTCGAGCTCCTCTCCGAGATGTGCGCCGACGGGACGCTCGACGCCAAGTTCATCAAGGTCGAGTCCGAGCACTCGGCCATGGCCGCCTGCATCGGGGCCTCGGCCGCCGGCGCCCGGACCTTCACCGCCACGTCGTCCCAGGGGCTGGCCCTCATGCACGAAATGCTGCACTGGGCCTCGGGCGGCCGGCTGCCGGTCGTCATGGGCAACGTCAACCGGGCCATGGCCCCGGGCTGGACCATCTGGTCCGATCAGAACGACAGCCTCTCCCAGCGGGACACGGGCTGGATGCAATATTACTGCGCCAGTAACCAGGAAGTCTTGGACACCGTCCTCCAGGCCTTCAAGGTGTCCGAAGCGCTGTCCATTCCGAGCATGGTCATCCTCGACGCCTTCTCCCTGTCGCACACCTACGAGGTCGTCGACATCCCCGAGGCGGAGAAGGTCGACGCCTACCTGCCGCCCTTCCGGCCGCGGTACCGGGTCACGCCGAGCGATCCGCGCGCCTTCGGCGGCCTGACCGCTCCCGAGCACTACTTCGAGTTGCGCTACAAGCTCCAAAAGGACATGGAAAAGGCCCCGGCCCTGATCGAGGCCACGGGCAAGGAATACGAAAAGATCTTCGGCCGGCGCCTCAGCCTGGTCGATCCCTATCTCTGCGACGACGCCGAGATCGTCCTGGTGACCTCGGGGACCGCGGGCTACACCGCCCGCGTCGCGGTCGACGCGATGCGCGAAGCCGGCACGAAGGTCGGGAACCTGCGAATTAAAGTATTCCGCCCCTTCCCCTTCGAGGAGGTCCGGCGCCATACCCGGGCGGCGAAGAAGATCGCGGTCGTCGACCGCAACATCTCCTACGGCCACCACGGCATTTTCTCCCAGGAGCTGAAATCGGCCCTTTACGGCCACGCGGACGGCAAGCCGGTGTTCGGCTTCATCGCCGGACTGGGCGGCCGGGACATCACCCCGGGCTCGTTCCAGGAGGTCGTCGACCAGACGATCGCCCACGAGCGCCCCGAAGCCGAGATCGGCTGGATCGGAGTCAAGAAATGAGCAAAGCGAAAAAGATGAAACTCACCCTCCCCACGGAGGAACTGGTCGGGCCGGGGAACCTCGCCTGCCAGGGCTGCGGCGCCAACCTCGCCCTGCGCTATGTCCTCAAGGCCCTGGGCCAGAAGACCGTCCTATGCATCCCGGCCTGCTGCTGGGCCGTCATCGACGGCCCCTTTCCCCATTCCTGCATGGGGGTGCCCATCTACCACTGCGCCTTCGAGACCGCGGCCTCGACGGCCACCGGCGTCAAGGCCGGTCTTCAGATGACCGGCGACAACGAGACGACGGTCGTCGCCTGGGCGGGCGACGGCGGGACGTTCGATATCGGCCTCCAGGCCCTGAGCGGGGCGGCCGAGCGCAACGACGACATCATCTACGTCTGCTACGACAACGAGGCCTACATGAACACGGGCATTCAGCGCAGCTCGGCGACGCCGCTCGGGGCCTGGACGACCACGACCCCCGTCAAGTTCTTCAAGGACGAGCCCAAAAAGGACATCGACGCCATCATAGCCGCCCACCGGATCCCGTATCAGGCAACAGCCTCCATAGCCTATCCCGAGGACGTCTATAAGAAGGCCAGGAAGGCCAAGGACATCAAGGGGACGCGCTTCCTCCACATCTACGCCCCCTGCCCGACCGGCTGGAAGAGCCGGCCGGAGGACACGGTCAAGCTCGGCCGGATGGTCGTCCAGAACTGCATCTTCCCCCTCTTCGAGGTCGAACACGGGGAGAAGTACACCTTGACGATGAAGCCCTCGAACAAAAAACCGATCGACGATTATCTCAAGCTCCAGGGGCGGTTCCGCCACCTCCAGCCGGAGACGATCAAGGTCATGCAGGAGGCCGTGGACCACGAATGGGCCCGCCTCCTCAAGAACTGCGAAAACCGCTGACGTATGAAACAGATCTCCATTGCCCTGATGATCGCCGTCCTCGCCGCTTGGGGAGGGGCCGCGTCCCAGACCGCCGCCGGCCAAGCCGCGCCCGACTTCACGGTGAAAGACCTCGACGGGAAGACGATCTCCCTCGCCGCCCTGAAGGGGAAGGTCGTCCTGATCAACTTCTGGGCGACCTGGTGCCCGCCCTGCCGGGAGGAGATCCCGGATTTCGTCGCCTTTTACAATGAGAACAAGGACAAGGGGCTCGAGATCGTGGGGCTTTCGGTCGACAAGATGACCGCCAAGGAGCTGAAGCCCTTCGTGGCCCATTTCAAGATGTCGTACCCGGTGGCCCTCGCGACCTCGAAAATCATCCGCGATTTCGAGCCGGGAGACGCCATCCCGACGACGATCGTCATCGACAAAAAAGGCGTCATCCGGGACAAGCAGGTCGGAGCGATGGACCGCGCCACCTTAGAAAAGCTCTTCACAAAATTATCGGCCGAAAAATAGAGAATTACCCCCGGATCGATTAATTTAGCCCGGCGAGGGGGATGCTGTGAGAAGGGCATCCGGAGGCGAGCGGGCATGGACCAGAGGCTCGCAGAGCCGCTGGGAGCGAGCCGAGGAAACGAGCCGGTTTCCGCGCCGGGGAAACCGGCGTACCTTCGAACAGCATCCCCGAGCCTACCACTTGTAGACGATCGACGCCCAGGTGAACCCGGCGCCGAAGGCGTCGAGGACCATGATCGTCCCCGGCTTGATCTTCTTGTGCTGGCGGAGCTCGGCGATCGCGACCGGGATGCAGGCCACGGACATGTTGCCGTAGCGATCGATGTTCACGTAGATCTTGTCCTTCGGGATCTTCAGCCGCTCTCCGACCGCGTCGATGATCCTCTTGTTGGCCTGGTGGGGGATGAAGAGGTCGATGGCCTCTTTGGCGATGTTGGCTTTCCGGAGCGCCTCTTCCGCCGCCTCGGCCATGCGCTTGACGGCGTGCTTGAAGACCTCGTTGCCTTTCATGACGATGAACTGTCCGTTCTCGGCCACGGTCTGGAGGGTCGTAGGTTTCTGGGTCCCGCCCGCCGGGATGAGGAGGAGGTTGGTCAGCGTCCCGTCCGCTTTCCAATACGACGAGAGCATCCCCGATCCGTCCCGGCTCTCCTCGAGGACGACGGCCGCCGCGCCGTCGCCGAACAGGATGCACGTGCCCCGGTCCTTCCAGTTCGTGACCTTGGTCAGGACCTCGCCGCCGATGAGGAGGACCCGCTTGGCCGATCCGCTCAGGATCAGGCCCTCCGCCACAATGAGACCGTAAAGGAAGCCCGTGCAACCGGCGATCACGTCGAACGCGGGGACGGTCCCCGCCTCGAGCTTGGCCTGGACCCAGCAGGAAGTCGCGGGGAAGACCGTGTCGGGCGTATTGTTGCACACGATGATGAGGTCGATGTCCTTGATTTCGAGGTGCGCGTTCTTGAGCGCCCGTCGGGCCGCCTCCACGCACAGGTCGGAGGTGGCCTGGTCGGCGGCGGCGATGTGCCGCTCGCGGATGCCCGTGCGGGTGACGATCCACTCGTCGGTGGTGTCGACCATCTTCGCCAAGTCGGCGTTGGTCAGGATCTGGTCCGGGACGTAGTAGCCCGTCCCGACGATTTTGATCAGTCTTCGGTTTTCCATGATGAATCCTTCCCGTTCAAAATCAATTTTCTATAACACAAACGCCGCGGCGTTTGCAAACCGGCCGGGGCGGGGGTACAATTCTTTTCCATGAAATTCCGGCAGTTTTGCGTCCCGATTTCCCTTCTGGCGGCCTTCGCTTTTGGGGCCGGCCCGGCCCGGGGCCAACTCAAGATCGGCCAATACGAGGACGAAGCCCCGTTTCGGACCTGGAACACCCATCCCTTCACGGCCGCGTCCGCCCTCGGCCGGGGCGGGACCGCCTTCACCCTGGCCACCGACCCGTCCACGGCCCTGGCCAACCCCGCCCTCCTGCCGCTCCTCCCCCGGTTCTCCGTCCTGGTCGATGGGGCCTTCCAGACCGCGACGTTCGCCAAATACGGACTCGTCAATACCGGGATTTTCACCACGCAGGGGAATATCGATCAGAGCCTGACCGGTCTCGATTTCGCCGGCCTGTCCGTCCGCCTCGGATTTTGGGCTTTCGCCCTCAGCGTCTCCGAAGCCGAATCCTATGTCCGTCCCCAGGCCCGCTATGAGGAACCCGACCGCAGCGGCCGGACCGCCTATCTTTTCCAATGGAACCAGACCGGTAGCGTCAAGGTCCTGAATTTCGCGGTGGGCCGGATGCTGGGCGGCGGACTCAGCCTCGGCCTCGGGTTGAACTATGCCTTCGGCAGTCTCCGCCGGGACTATGTCGAACAGGTCTACGGCCCGGGCGGCTACCGGATCTCGGACGCCGTGACGCAGGATTTCCGGGGCGTATTCCTCAACGGCGGCCTCCTCTGGTCCCTCACCTCGAAGTTCCGGGCCGCGGCCGTCTTCAGGACGCCGTATGCCAAAAAATCGCAGAGCGGGAGCGATCTCGCCTACACGGCGCCCGACGGCCCTACGGACATCACGATCACGGCGACGTCCGACGATACGGCGGGGCAGCCGCTCGTCCTCGGCCTGGGCGTGTCATGGGACCTGCTTCCCAACCTCGTCCTCGCCGCCGAGGCGTCGTTCCACAACTGGTCGGCCTATTCCCTGCGGGAATTCGGGGAGGAGCGGGACCGCGCCTTTCGGGACGTCGTCAAGATCGGCCTCGGCCTCGAGTTCAGGCAGCAGATCACCCTCTTCGGGGCCGCGTTCGACATTCCTTCGCGCGTCGGCGTCATCTACGACCCGCAGCCCATGAAAGACCCGGCCTCGGCCTATGGGGACCTCACCCTCGGGATCGGGCTCGCCGGCAAGCACGTGCGCCTCGACCTCGGGGCCTTGATCGGGCGGGAATGGGGTTCGGGCGACGGGCTGGCCGCGCGAAAAATCGCCATCTCCCTTGGATTTCAGCTATAATACGCCAATGATCAGGGTTGTTCGGCTCGGCTTGGCCCTCTTTCCTCTTCTCGCGGGGACGGCGATGTCCGCCTCCGGACCGACGGAGCGGTCCATCCTGGTCAGTGTGCCCAACGCTCCCGGGATCGAAAACCGGCTGAAGCCCCTCGGCCTCGACGTGCTGGCCGCCTGGAAGGACCGGGTTTATATCGTCGCCGGCGACGCCGATCTCCGCAGCCTGGAAAACGCCGCGCTGTCCTTCAGGCCGGAGCTGGGGCGGACGCTTTCGCCCGGGAGCGTGGCAGCCGCCGGCGGCGGACTCAACGGCGCCTATCACACCTACAAGGAGCTCGAGGCCGATCTCCTCGCGCTCCAGCAGAAATACCCGGCCATCGCCAAGGTCTTCGTCCTCGGCGAAAGCCTGGAAGGGCGGCGCATCTACGCCCTCAAGATCAGCGACAACGTCGAGCGCGAAGAAGCCCAGGCCCAGGTCCTCATCCTCGGCTGCCACCACGCGCGGGAATGGATCTCGGTCGAGGTCCCGTTCCTCTGGGGAAAGTACCTGGCCGAGAACTACGCCACGAACCCCGAGGTCAAGCGCCTCGTCGACCGGAGCGAGGTCTGGATCGTCCCGCTCGTCAATCCCGACGGGCTGGAATACACGATCCACGCGTACCGCTATTGGCGCAAGAACCGGCGGGACAACGGCGGGGGGCAGTTCGGCGTGGACCTCAACCGCAACTATGAATACAAATGGGGCCTCGACGCCGTCGGGTCGAGCGCCGATCCCTCGTCCGCCATCTATCGCGGCGCCGCCCCGTTCTCCGAGCCCGAGACCCGGGCCGTGCGGGACCTGTTCCTGAAGAAGGATTTCCGGGCCCTCGTGAGCTATCACAGTTTTTCCCAGGTCATCCTCTACCCCTGGAGCTACACCGATCTCCCTTCGGACCGCGACGCGGAGCTCCGGGACATCGCGGTCGAGATGTCGGACCGGATCAAGGCGGTCAACGGGCGCCTCTACAAGCCCGGGCAGTCGGGCAAGGACCTCTACCTGTCCAACGGCGACACGACCGACTGGACGTTCGGTTTGAGCGGCATCCCGTCGTACACCATCGAGCTGCCCCCGATCGACGAGCTCCTAGGCGGGTTTTTCAACCGCGAGGAGGACATCGCCCCCATCTTCCAGGAGAACCTGCCCGCCCTCCTCTACTTCCTCGACCGGACCGTCCAGAACTACCGTCCCTCTCTCCAAAACCCGTTCGATCTCCGGGACTTCCTCTTCCGGCGCTGGCGGACGGGCGCCATCCTGAATTGAGCCCGCGGCCGTCTTTACCTTCCCTGGCGTCCGGCTTAAAATGAAGCTGCGATGAAGTCCCGGATCCTGGCCCATATCTGCTGCGGCCCCGACGCCGCCTACGCCGTCGGGCTTCTCCAGGAAACGCACGACGTCACCGGCTTCTTCTACAACCCCAACATCTGGCCGCCCGAGGAATACGGCCGCCGTCTCGACGAGGCCCGCAAGGTCGAACGGATCCTCGCCTTCCCGCTCCTCGCGGGGGCCTATGCGCCCGAGGCCTGGTTCGAAACGACCGAGCGGTTCAAGGCCGAGCCCGAGAAAGGCCGGCGCTGCGACATCTGCTACGCCCTCCGGCTCGACCGGACGGCCCGCGAAGCCTTGGCCCGGGGGCTGCCGGCCTTCACGACCGTCATGAGCGTCAGCCCCTTGAAAAAAGCCGACGTCCTGAACCGGATCGGGCGGCGGCTCGGCCGCAAGTACGGGCTCGCGTTCCTCGAAGCCGATTTCAAGAAGAAAGGCGGCTTTCAGAAGTCGGTCGAGCTCAGCCGCCGGTACGGCCTGTACCGCCAGAACTACTGCGGCTGCCTGTACAGCCGGCGGGACGCCCGGCCATGAAAATGAAAAAGCGCCGGGCCGTCCGGGTGGCGGCCTTCGGCGTCGTCCAGGGGGTGGGCTTCCGGCCGTTCGTCTATCGCCTGGCCCGCCGGCTCGGACTGACCGGCTGGGTCCGGAATTCGGGCGCCGGCGTCGAGATCCACGCCGAGGCGGCCGAGGCGGCCGCTCTCGACGCCCTGCTCCGGGCGCTCAGAGAAGAGCTCCCGCCCCTGGCCCGCATCGAGCGCCTGGACCGCCGCCCGGCGGCGGCCCGGGGCTACAAGAACTTTACCGTCCGGAAGTCGGGCGGCGGCGAGCGCTTCGTCTTCATTTCGCCCGACATCGCGACATGCGAGAACTGCCGGCACGACATCGAAAATCCCCGGGACCGCCGGTTCCGGTATCCATTCACGAACTGCACCGACTGCGGGCCGCGCTACACGATCGTCGAGGCCCTGCCCTACGACCGGCCGAACACGACCATGGCCGGTTTTCCCATGTGCCCCGACTGCGCCCGGGAATACCACGACCCCGGGGACCGGCGCTATCACGCCCAGCCCGTGGCCTGCCCGCGTTGCGGGCCGAGGATCGAAATCCGGGAGGCGAAATCGGGCCGGGGTGCGCCGGGGGGCATCTCCGAAGCTGTCGCGCTCCTGAAAAAGGGAAAGATCCTGGCGATCAAGGGCCTCGGCGGGTTCCATCTCGCCTGCGATCCTTACAACCCGGGGGCGGTCGCCCGGTTGCGGCGGATCAAAGCCCGAGCGACCAAGCCGCTGGCCCTGATGGCCCGAGACGTCGCGGTTGTCCGCCGCCATGCGCGAATTTCCGCGGAAGAAGAGGCCCTGCTCCTCTCCGACCGCCGCCCGATCGTCCTCCTTCGCAAGAAAAAGGACATCCCCGGCATCGCGCCCCACCTCGACGAGATCGGCTTCATGCTGCCCTACACCCCGCTCCACCATCTGCTCCTCAGCGACCTGGCGCTCATCGTCGCCACGAGCTCCAACCGGAAGGATGCGCCGATCATGAAGGACGAGGCGGAGGGGATCGGCGGGCTCTGCGATTACATTCTCACCCACGACCGGCCGATCGCCATGCGGGCGGACGACTCGGTCGTGAAAATCGCCGGCGGCGCTCCGCTCTTCGTGCGGCGGGCCCGGGGCTACGTCCCCTATCCCCAGATTGTCCCGGAAGCGCTCCGTTCGCCGCGCTCCGTGCTCGCCCTGGGCGGCGAGCTGAAGGACACCGTGTCGCTCTACAAGAACGGCTACATCATCACCAGCCAGTTCCTGGGCGACCTCGACGAGTATCAAAACCACCTGTATTTCGAGGAGACCATCCGGCACCTGACCGGGCTCTTCGACGCGGACCCCGCCTGCGTCGTCTCCGACCTCCACCCGGGCTTCCACACGACCCGGTTCGCCGAGCGGTCCGGGCTGCCCCATCTCCGCGTCCAGCACCACCACGCCCACGTCCTGGCGGCCATGATCGAGCACGGCCTCGACCTCGGGTCCAGGGTCCTGGGCGTTTCCTGGGACGGATACGGTTATGGGGAAGACGGCGCGGCGTGGGGCGGCGAGTTCCTTCTCGCCGGCTACGCGGACTTCACCCGCTTCGCCCATTTCGATCCGGTTCCCCTGCCCGGCGGCGACCTGGCGGCGAAACAGCCCTGGCGGATGGCGCTTGCGTATCTCCGCGCCGCCGGAGCGGCGCCGGGATCGAGGCCGGGGGGGCTAGCCTCCGTCAAGGGACGAGCCTTCGCGGCGGGAGTAGACCCCCGGGCAAAGCCCTGGGCCCCGGCCTCCGTAGACCGGGCGAAAATCCGGGGCGTTATGGAGATGATGGACCGCCGCGTCCGTTCTCCCTTGTCCTCGAGCTGCGGCCGCCTGTTCGACGCCGTCGCCGCCTTGACGGGAATCGCCCCGCTCGAAAACGAGTTCGAAGCCGAGGCGGCCATGCGGCTCGAAGCGGCCGCGGTGGAGGGGCCGCGGACAGCCTATCCGTTCGACCTCGGCGGCGATGCGCCTCCTTTCCGTATCTCGTTCGGCCGGATGGTCCGGGGGATCCTGGCCGACCGGGCGCGCGGCGCCTCGGCGGGGCTTATCGGGGGGAAATTCCTGAATACCCTGGCCCGGGTGATCGTCGCCACAGCGGAGGAAGCCCGCCGAAGACACGGCATCGGGACCGTCGTATTGTGCGGGGGAGTGTTCCTCAACCGGAAGCTGATCGAGCGCGCGACCGCGTGCCTTCGAGAAGCGGAATTCGAAGTCCTCCGGCCGGTGATCTATTCACCGAACGACGAATCGCTGTCGGTCGGCCAGATCGCCTACGCCCTGGCCCGGCTGAAGGCGGGCGGACGCCTCACTTCATGAGGCCGAAAGGCCGGCTCTCGGGCGAATCCCCTTTCCGATCCTTCGGGCTCCGGGAACGGCCGGATTCGCCCGCCTGATATTTGATCCCGCCGATCATGGACAGGATCAGGTTGATCAAGAACGCTTTCAAAAAGCCGAGCAGTCCGATCGCCGCGAACCCGGCGATCCCCCCCGCGAGGCCGAAGAGGGCCGCCCCCAGGAGCTTCCCCTGGAGTTCGAGGAGCGCGGCGGGCAGGAAGCCGAGGCTCGGGCCGAAATAGCCCGTGACGCCCGCGAAGGCGCCGGCCACGAGCCCGGCGAACGCGCCGAGGACCCCGCCGAAAAAGAGGAAGGAGAGAGGCTTGACGCTGTGCAGGACCCGGACGGACGCTTCGGCGGCCCGATCCCGGCCCTTCGGGGCCGGCGCATATTCATCCGCGGTCGTGACCGTCGCCTTCCCAACGGCCGGCGCCCCGCACACCGGGCAGACGAGGAACGGCTTGGGGAGCTTGGCGCCGCATTTTTCGCAGGCCGGCTCCGATTCCTTCATCGTTCCGCCGCACCGGCCACAGGCCTCGATCTCGAGGCGGTTCTCGAAACCGCAATGGACGCAGATCGCCTTCTTTTCCTTCTGGGACGGCGGTTCGTCCTGGACCCAGTCCTTGCCGTCGAAGTAATACCACCTCCCGGTTTGGGCGCCGATCATCCAGAAGCGGCCCTGGTCATCCTTGATGCGGAGCTTTTTCATCTCGTCGATGAATTCCTGGCGGGAAATCTCGCCGTTCTGGAATTTCGCCTTGAGTTGGTCGAACGCCGAGATGACGTCTTTGAAGGCATTTCCCATAGCGTCTCCCTGCTTTATGAGGTCACCATCGCAACTTCATTGTTTTCAATATATTCATAACTCATTCATTATAAACAAATTAAAAGTGATGACGAATTCTTGTGCATTCTGTCGTTTCCCTAAGGATTATCCCGGATTTCGGCCTCGGGCCCGATGGTTTTCCACAATTTTTCCACAGAAACTGTGAATATCTCGGCGCGCCATTTTGATTCACAAAAGCTTGATCAGATCGAAAGCATTATACCCCTGGACCGGGTCGGGGATAAAGGACAAGATGAAAATGACCGCGATCAGGACGGCCAGGACCGTCCGCTTCATCCCGATCGGCGTGTCGTCGTCCCAGGTCCGCGGATGCTTCACGCCGATGATGAGGATGAGCCCGGCCCAAACGAGCCAGCCGACCCAGAGAAAGACGCCCATCACCAGGAACGCGGCGAGGAACAGCCGTCCGAGCGTCCGGGCCCGCGTTCCGAAGAGGGCGTGGGCGATGTGGCCGCCGTCGAGCTGGCCGATGGGGAAGAGATTCAAGGCCGTGACCAGCGCTCCGACCCAGCCGGCGAAAGCGACGGGATGGAGGATGAGGTCGGTGCCCGGCCGGGCGCCCTTCCCGAGGATCCCGGCCAAGACCTTGAGCAGGAGCGGATCGCCGAAGAAAATCGTGCCCTCGCGGGGCAGGGCGGGAACGGTTTTCGACAGCGCCAGCCCGACCGCGAGAACCGGCAGGGCCAGGGCGAACCCGGCGAGCGGGCCGGCGGCGCCGATATCGAACAGCTGGCGCTTCCGGGTGATCGGCGACTTGATCCGGATGAAGGCCCCCATCGTGCCGACGAGCGTCGGAGCGGGGATGAAAAACGGCAGGCTCGCTTCGATTCCGTACCGGCGACAGGTCAAGTAGTGGCCCATCTCGTGGGCCGTGAGGATGGCCAGGAGTACCACGGCATAGAGGAGCGCGAGGGCGAGGACGCGGGGGTCCCGGAACTCGGCCCGGCCCGGCTCGAAGGCCGGGTTGGCGGCGATCATCTCGGCAAAACGGTAGCTCGCGCTCCAGCCGAGGCCGACGATGAACGTCGAACCGATGGTCAGGACGAAGAGCAGGGCGTTGAGCCAGGGGCGGGACTTAGCGAAAAGCCAGCCCTTCCGCCGTACCGCCGGGGACGGAAGCGGGAGCGGTGTCAGAGGCACGGATTCGAAGCGATTGTCGTCCATGGACGCCTCTTAAGAATAAAAAAATAGGAGTGAGGGCCCCTCACTCCTATTTTCCGGATGGCGAGGAAAGGCGGATCAGCCCTTGAGGGCTTTGTGCTTGGCCTCGAGATGCTCCCGCGTCTCGACGTGGTCGGGATCGGGGACACAGCAGTCGACCGGGCACACCGCGGCGCACTGGGACTCGTCGAACGATCCAACGCATTCCGTGCATCTGGCCGGGTCGATGATATAAATCGTATCGCCCGCCGAAATAGACTGGTTGGGGCACTCGGGTTCGCAGGCTCCGCAGTTGATGCATTCTTCCGTGATCTTGTAAGCCATCGAAAGTCCTCCTAGTGGAATAAACGCTAATTATAGCCTTTTCGCGCGATTTTACAAGAGAACGGCCTACTTCGCCGTCTCGAGCTTCTTGACCTTGAGCGAGGCGTCGTAGCCGTAGTAGGTCTGGGCATATCCGTCCTGGATCTTTTTGTAGACGGCGAGCGCCTCGGCGACGCTCCCCTTCTTCTCCAAAGCCTCGGCCTTGTGGAAGAGAACCGCGTCGAGGAGGTAGTCCTTGGGCTTGGCGTCCTCGACCTTCTTGAGGATGGCGAGCGCCTTGTCGTATTCGCCCTTCAGAGTCGCGGTCTGGGCGGCCAGGTCCTGGACCTGATAGTAGATGAAATCCTTGGGGGTGTCCTTGACGTTCGACAGCGCCGCCTGGGCCTTGTCGAGCTGCCCCTGCTCGATCCAGTGGGTCGAGAGGCTCATGGCCGCGACACGGGCGTATTTCCCCCCCTTGGCCGCGATCTGCTCGAGCTTTGCCGCGTTCTGGGGCGTCTTGGCCAGGTCGGCCCGGAGGCCCAGGATTTCCGCGGCAGAGCGGCTGTCCTTGGCGTTCTGCTGCGAGCGGAGGAACTGGAAACCCAGGAAGAGGAGCACGACCGCCAGGACGCCCGCCCCGGCGATGATGAGCTCCCGCTCCCATATCTTCAGGAAATGCATGAATTTGTTCATTCCGGAAACGAATTCGTCTTCTTTGAGCTGCTTCTTGAGCTGTCTTTTCATGACGCGGTCCTTTCTGTCCGGCGGAAGACCGCCGAAACGGACTCTTTTTTTACCATATTCCACCCGAAAAGCCAAGGGGCGGGCGGTGCGGCTGCGCGGCTTCCACCCCAGTCGCTCTTGCGGCTCACCCATCTTCGAAGGGTCCCCGCCGCTTTGAGCGACCGGGGCTCGCGCCGCGCCGCCGTAGGCGAGTGTTGACAGGGGCGGATGTTTCCTTATCATAGGAGAAACCAACATGAACAAGCCGATTCATATCTTCATCTTCGCTTTCGCCCTTTCCTGTTTATCATCCGCCCTTCTCGCTCCGGCCGCGGACACGGTCTCCGCGGCAATCGTCCTCCATCCGTCGGACCACGATCTCGTCTTCAAGGATCTGGCCGCGACCTGGGACGAGGGCGTCCCGCTCGGGAACGGGATGGTCGGCGCCCTGGTCTGGCGCAGGGGCGGAAAGCTCCGGCTGTCCCTCGACCGGGCCGACCTCTGGGACCTCCGCCCCATGGAGAACATGAAGGGCCCGGAATGGACGTTCCGTTGGGTGCAGGACCAATGGCGGAAAGGCGATTACAAGCCCGTCCAGGCGAAATTCGACGCCCCATACGACGCCGATCCGGCGCCTTCGAAGATTCCGGCCGGGTCACTCGAATTCGATGCGCCGGGCTTCGGCGCCGCGGCCGAAGTCCGGCTTTTCATCCACGACGCCGTCTGCACGGTGACCTGGCCGGACGGCAAGTCGCTCGCGGCCTACGTTCATGCCACCAAGCCCCAGGGCTGGTTCCGGTTCACCGGCGTCCCGGCCGGTTTCCGTCCGGCGATCGTCATGCCGTTCTACCAGGCCGCTACGGATTCGGGCGCCGCCGATTCGGTCACCGGCCAGGACCTCCGCCGCCTGGGATATCCCCAGGGCGGAGTCCGGGAGTCCGGGAACGTGCTCGTTTATCACCAGACCGGATGGGGCGGATTCCATTACGACATCGCGGTCGCCTGGCAATCCGCCGGACCGGGCGTGGTGGAAGGCGTCTGGAGCATCAGTTCAAAATTTTCGGACGAGAAAAAGGAGCCGACGGCCGAAGCCCGGGTCCGGAGCGAGCTCGAACGCGGATTCGCCGTCGACTCCGGCAGCCACGCCGCCTGGTGGTCCGGATTCTGGGCCCGCTCGTCGATCAAGCTGCCGGACCCGCTCCTCGAAAAGCAATGGTATCTCGAGCAATACAAGTTCGGCGCCGCCGCCCGGCGCGGCGCCCCGCCGATCTCTCTCCAAGCGGTCTGGACGGCGGACAACGGCAAGCTTCCGCCCTGGAAAGGCGATTTCCACCACGACCTGAACACCCAGCTGAGCTATTGGTCGTGCTACAGCGGCAACCATCTCGAGGAAGGGCTCGGGTTCCTTGACTGGCTCTGGGAGATGCGGCCGGCGTTCAAGAGCTACACGAAAGCGTACTTCGGGACCTCCGGATTGAACGTGCCCGGCGTTTCGACGCTCGACGGGAAGCCCATGGGCGGCTGGATCCAATATTCCTTCGGTCCGACCGTGGGCGCCTGGCTGGCCCAGCACTTCGACCTCCACTGGCGCTACAGCCGCGACCGCGCCTTCCTCGAGGAGCGGGCCTATCCCTGGGTCCGCGACGTCGCCGTCCACCTCGACGAGCTCTCGGTCCGCGACGCGCGCGGCCGGCGGCGCTTGCCGCTCTCCTCGAGCCCCGAAATCTTCGACAACAGCGCGAAAGCCTGGTTCGCCGAGACGACGAACTTCGACCTGGCCCTGATCCGGTGGACGTTCAAGACGGCCGCGGACATGGCCGCCGAGCTCGGCCGGACGGAAGAGGCGAAGAAATGGAAGGCCGTTCTCGGCGAGTGGCCGGAGTTCGCCGTGGATCCGGCTTCGGGACTGATGTTCGCGCCCGGCGTCCCCTACGCCGAGTCCCACCGCCACTTCTCCCACCTGATGGCCTTCCATCCGCTGGGGCTCATCGACGTTTCGAACGGCAGCCGCGACAAGGAGATCATCAGGGCCACCCTGGCCACCCTCGACAAAATCGGCCCGGACTATTGGTGCGGCTACTCGTACAGCTGGCTCGGGAACCTCAAAGCCCGGGCCTTCGACGGCGAGGGCGCGGCCGAGGCGCTCCGGACGTTCGCCTCATGCTTCTGCCTGCCCAACAGCTTCCACGCGAACGGCGACCAGACGAAATCCGGGAAATCGAAATTCACCTACCGCCCGTTTACCCTCGAGGGCAACTTCGCCTTCGCCGCGGGGATCCAGGAGATGCTCCTCCAGAGCCATACGGGGACCGTCCATCTCTTTCCCGCCGTTCCCGCGGCCTGGAAGGACGTCGAATTCTCCTCGCTCCGGGCGGAGGGCGCGTTCCTCATCTCGGCGACGAAGTCCCACGGCCAGGTCTACGAGGTCCGAATCGTATCGGAAAAGGGCGGCCGGCTGCGCCTTCTCAACCCCTTCGAGTTCCCCTTCACGATGGACGGGAAGTGGCGGAGGACCAGGGAGGACATCATCGAGATCGAGATGAAGCCCGGCCAGGCCGTCCGCCTCGAAGCCCACGACGAGTGAGCGCCGGGCCGGGTTGACTTGCCCCCGGGCAAGTGATAGAAAAAAGGCATTATTTTTCACCGCAGGAGGTTCGGATGATATCCTCGCTCAAGAAAATTTCCACCGCCCTGGCGCTCGTCCTCGTCCTGACCGCGGCCCTGGCCGCCCAGACGACCCCCGAGCAGTTCCTGGGCTTCAAGGTCGGCGCGGATAAGAAACTCGCCGACTACAACCAGATCAAAGGTTACTTCGAAAAGCTGGCCACGGAGACGCCCCGGATGAAGCTCCTGACCATCGGTGAAACCACGATGAAGAAGCCGATGATCATGGCCGTGATCACCGCCGAAGAGAACATGGCCAAGCTCGACACCTTCCGCGACATCGTGAAAAAGCTCCGCGACCCGCGGACGCTCTCTCCCGAGGAAGCGAAGAAGCTGGCCCAGCAGGGCAAGGCCATCGTCCTCGTCACCTGCAGCCTCCACTCGACCGAGATCGGGGCCTCGCAGATGTCGATGGAGCTCGCCTACAACCTCGTCACGGGCAAGACGCCCTTCGACGCCAAGAAGGTCCTGAGCGACGTCATCGTCCTCCTCTGCCCCACCCACAACCCCGACGGCAACCAGATGGTCGTCGATTGGTACAAGAAATATCTCGGCACCAAGTTCGAGAACGGCAACATGCCCTACCTCTACCACTCCTACGCCGGGCACGACAACAACCGCGACTGGGACTTCTTCAACCTGGCCGAGACCAAGGCCGTCACCAAGGTCCTCTACCACGACTGGCTGCCCCAGATCCACCTCGACGAGCACCAGCAGGGTTCGAACGGCGGCCGGCTCTTTATCCCGCCCTACATGGA
>CABEBD010000030.1_pt1 | contig 50240 bp, 46 predicted proteins | sample 3132501 | NCBI WGS metagenome assembly CABEBD01 (sample SAMEA5534344, study PRJEB31848) | metagenome | biome: tundra; feature: field; material: soil | place: USA | collected 2013-05 | depth 0.45 m | reverse complement strand
GCAGGTCGGGGAGGGGGGTGAGACGCTCGCCCCGGCCCTCGCCGAGGCAGAGGCCGCCCTCGAAAAAATAGGCCACGTCCGAGCCCAGGGCGGCGCCCAAACCGCACAAGTCCTGCCGGGAGGCGCGGCAATCCCAAAGCCGGTCGAGGCCATATAGGGTCATGGCCGCGTCGCCGCTCCCGCCGGCCAGCCCCCGGCCGGCCGGGATCCGCTTCTCGACTCGGATCTCGGCTCCGCGGCGGGCGCCGCTCCGCTCCTGGAGGAGCCGCGCCGCCCGATGAACCAGGTTCGTTTCGTCCCAAGGAACCGTCGGGTCATCGCCCGACAGCCGGATCTCTGACGTCTCGAGGAGCTCGAGCGAGAGCGTGTCGTGGAGGTCGATCCACTGGAACAGCGTTTTGATGTCGTGATAGCCGTCGGGCCGCCTGCGCAGGACCTCGAGGCCCAGGTTGATCTTGGCGAAGGACCTAATCCTCATGTCTCAGGATCGCGGCGATCTCCTCCCAGCTCTTGGGAGAGAACGCTCCCAGAAAATCCAGGTGGAAGGCGCTTTCGGCGCCCGGCCCGTTGAATTCGATTCCGCGGACGGTCAGCCGGCCGGAGCCGAGGGCATCGCGAAAATCCACGATCCGGGGGACCGGGCTTCCGGGAAAAAACTCGCCGACCGTGAATTCGAGGCCGCCCTTCCGGCCGGCCCGGATCCGCCCGTCGCCGTCGCGCTCGAAGGACCATTCCCGGAACGGTCCGCTGCCCCCGGCGCCCGCCGGCCAGCGGCCGCAGATCAGGCCGGCCATCTCGTCGAGGGTCAGGGGAAATCCCAGGAGCTTCTCGACGATCTCGGCCGGGCCCGCTTTCCAGTAGACCTTCTTGGTGGGCAGGACGAGATAGCCGTCGTCGCCCACAAGGACGAACTCCGCCGCCGACCCGCCTAGGAAATCGGTGACGACCACCCGGCCGCGGCGCGACATCTCGAGAACGAAGGCGAACCGGGTCCGCGACGTCTCGCCGTTCCGGGTGATCTTGAGCGAAGCATCGCCTTCGATTTCGCGGATTTCGGAGGGCACGGGACCGAGGACGGCGCGGGGCGGACGACAACCGGGAAGGATGAGGGCCGCCAGCAGGGCGGCTCCGAGGAGAAGAGGTCTTTTGTTCGGCACGGGCGTTCGTCCCCGGCGGGGTCCCCCGGACCCGCCAGCCGGATCAGTCAAGCTTGAAGCCGTAGTCGTCGGCTTTTTTCTCGGCGGGGGTTCCGGGTTTGGCCGGCGGAGGCGCAGGGTCGTCGGACAGCTTGAATCCGTAGTCGTCGGTGGGAATCTTCCGGGCCGGCCGGGCCTCCGCCCTCGCGGAGGCCGCGAGGACAGACGAAGACGTCGGCTTCGCGATCTTCCGCCGGCGCATGAGCGGATAGAACGGCGATTTCAGCCGCTTCCCGAAACAGGACATGCTCGGGCTGAAGACGAGCAGCAGGATGAAGGCTCCGAAAACGATGAGAAGTCCGGTCACACCCCAATTCATGGTCGATCCTCGTTCAGAAATTCGGCGGAAACGCGGCGCCGCGCGTACGATATCAGTCCTGCTGGAATTTCGGAATCTTGGCCCGTTCCTTCTCTTTGCCGAGATGGAAACCGAGAAAAAAGGCGGAGGATATCGTGATGACCATCAGCAGCGTCTTGAAAAAGTCCTTCATGAGTCAACCTTCCCTCCTCTATTTTAATCAGCTCCAAGAAAAAGTCAACTCGACCCCAGCGCCGGATATGACGACGGGTATCAGATAATTTGATTTCTCACGGCGCCGCGTTTATTATGAAGCCAGATCCCATCGACATCGAGGATGCCATGAAAGGTGAAAGTATCGTCGTCTGGATGTTGGGTTTCGGACTCGCCGTCCTGCCTCTCGCCGCTCAGGGGGTGCGCAAGGCCGTCAAGGCCGGCCAATTCTATGACGCCGACGCCGCGACGCTTTCGGCCCGGATCGACGGATTCCTCGCGGCCGCGAGCGGCGCCGATACAGCGGCGCCGGATCTGATCCGGGCGATCATCGTACCCCACGCCGGATACGTCTATTCGGGCCCGGTAGCCGGGCGGGCATACCGCCTGGTGCAGGGACGGGACATCGCGACCGTCGTCATTCTCGGACCGTCCCACTACGTGGGCTTCGAAGGGGCCTCCATCTATCCCGAGGGCGGATTCGAAACCCCGCTCGGGGTCGCCGAAGTCGACGCTCCGGCCGCCAAGGCTTTGATCCGGGCCTCGGGGTTTGCCTTCGTCCCCGAAGCCCACGCCGAAGAGCATTCGATCGAGGTCCAGGTGCCGTTCATTCAGAAAGTCCTGCCGAAAGCGAAGATCGTCCCCGTCGTCCTGGGCGTCCCTTCGGAGAAGACGGTCCGGGCCCTGGCCGCCGCTCTGGACAAGGTCTTCAAGGGCACGAAGGTCCTCATCGTCGCCTCGACCGACATGTCGCACTTCCTGACCCGGCCCGAGGCCAACGCCCTCGACAAGAGCACGATCGACCTCGTCACGGGTCAGAAGGTGCCCGCCCTCCTGCGTAAGCTCGAGCGCAACGAAAACATCCTCTGCGGCGGGGCGGCCGTCGTGACCGCCCTCCTCTATGCCCAAAAACAGGGCAACGCCGAGGTCCGGGTGCTGGCCTACGCCGACTCGTCGGAGGCCGGAGGCCCGGCCGATCGGGTGGTCGGATACTTCGCCGCGGCGGTGACGGCCGGCGGCTCGGATCCCGCGCCCGAGGCCGGATCCCAATCCGCCTTCGCGCTCACCGCGGACGACAAGAAGGAGCTGCTGAGCCTCGCCCGCCGCGCGGTCGAGCTCTATGTCCGCGAGGGGAAGCTCCTCGACGACGCGACCGAAAACCCGAACCTCAAGGCCCCCCGGGGCGCGTTCGTCACGCTCACGGAGGGCGGGACCCTGCGCGGCTGCATCGGATTCACGGAGCCCCGCTTCCCGCTCTACGAGACCGTGATGCAGGCGGCGATCTACGCCGCGACCGAAGACCCGCGGTTCCGGGCCGTGAACCGCCTCGAGCTGGAACGGCTCGACTACGAGATCTCGGTCCTCACACCCCTAAGCAAGGTCGAGAATCCCGCCCTCGTCGAGGTGGGCCGGCACGGGCTCGTCGTGGCGAAGGACGGAAAGCGCGGCCTGCTCCTGCCGCAGGTCGCGACCGAGAACCGCTGGAACCGCGAAGAGTTCCTGCGCCAGACCTGCCTCAAGGCCGGGCTCCCGGCCGACGCCTGGCGCAAAGGAGCGGAGATCTACTCCTTCGAAGCGATCATCTTCCGCTGAAAATTGGAGTGGCCTCCGGCGCGGCTTCCGCCCCAGTCGCTCTCGCGGCTCACCCACAAACCGCGGGTCCCCGCCGCTTCGAGCGACCGGGGCTCGCGCCGCGCCGGCCTCGCTCAAACATCGTGCAGCCGCTCTTTTATCCAGGCGAAGGGGAAGAGAGCGAAGCGACCCGAAGGAGATCTCGCCGCTGCGTTTCGGCTTTTTGGGGCAGCCTCTCCGGAGGCCGGCGTGAAGACCCGAGCCTAAATCAACCGAGGGGAGGAACTGATGGAAGGCGAGATCTGAGATGCGGAGGAGAGATAGGGCGGCGAGATACGCGCCGCCCAAAAAGCCGAAAGTACGCAGCGCGTTAAGATCTCCGGGGGAGCGAGCCTTTTCCCCTTTGCCCGGAAAGGTGAGACGCGAGAGCGATTGGGGCGGAAGCTGCGCCGCTCCTCTCCGAATTGTGCTATAATGATGCGTTAAAAGGATAGTGCCATGCCGATTTACGAGTATCAATGCGAAAGCTGCCATAAGCGCTTCGAGAAGCTCCAGAAGATCGCGGACAAGCCCTGCAAGAAGTGCCCGAACTGCGGCGGTCCGCTCCGGAAGCTCATCTCGTCCCCGGCCATCAAGTTCAAGGGCAACGGGTTCTACATCAACGACTATGCCAAGAAGAGCGGCCCCCAAACGGAAGGGAAATCCAAGGATAACGACAAGGACAAGGATAAGGCCCCGGCCGCCAAAGCCGGAGAGAAGCCGGCGGAGGCCAAGAAAGCCGAGACCATCCCCGCCGACAAACCCTGCTCGGAATAGGAGCCCGGCGCCCGCGATGAGGATCGTCGTCCGCGTCCCCAACTGGATCGGCGACGTCATGTTCGCCCTCCCGGCGCTCGAAAGCCTGAAAGCGAATTACCCCGGCGCCGAAATCTGGCTCGCCGGCGCCCCCTGGGTGCGCGACTTGCTGGCCGGCGAATCGTGGGGAGAGCGCGTCCTTCCGCTCGGCCCGGCCAAGGGGCTCGGCGGCCTGCGGACCGCGGCGCGCGACCTCCGGGAGCGGGGATTTGACCTCGGCCTGCTCCTGACGAACTCCTTTGGGTCCGCCGTCCTCTTCGCCCTGGCGAAGATCCCAGAGCGCTGGGGCGCCAAGCGCGACGGACGGGGCCGCTTGCTGACGAAAGGCCCGCGGGCGGAGGCGAACGACCCCCCGCTCCACATGGTCCGCTATTACCTCCGGCTCCTCGAAGGGCTGGGCCTGCGTACGGTCCCGCCGGAGATCCGTCTCACCCTGACCGCCGGGGAGCGCGAGCGCGCCCGGGCCGACCTCGAAGCGCTGGGGATTTCGTCCGACCGGCCGCTCGTCGTCCTCAATCCCGGCGCGGCCTACGGTCCGGCCAAGCGCTGGCCGGCCGCCCGTTTCGCGGAGCTCGGCCGCCTTCTCCAGGAACGCAAAGGGGCGGACATCGCCGTCACGGGAGCCGCGTCCGACGCCGGCCTCGCCGCGGAGATCGGCGCCGCGCTCGCCCGGAAGCCCGCCGACCTCACCGGGCGGACGAACCTCCGCGGCCTGCTCGGCGTCATGAGCCGGGCCGCGGTCTTCGTCTCGAACGACACCGGGCCGATGCACATGGCCAACGCCCTGCGCGTCCCCGTGGTGGGCGTGTTCGGACCGACCGACCCGCGGGCCACGGCGCCCTTCCATCCGCCAGCCGCCGTTCTCAAAAAAGATGGCGTCCCTTGCTGGCCCTGCTTCTACCGCGAATGCCCCTATGATCACCGGTGCATGACGGCCGTCACGGCCGAGGAGGCCTTCGCCGCGGCCGCGGAGCTGCTGCGATGAAGAAAACGCGGGCCGTGTTCCTCGACCGCGACGGGACGATCAACGAGGACGTCGGCTATCCCGCCCGGATCGACCAGGTCCGGATCTATCCCACCGCCTTCGAAGCCCTGCGGAAGATCAAGGACGCGGGGTTCGCGGCCGTGATCGTGACCAACCAGTCTGGCATTGGGCGGGGCTACCTGACCGAGGACGACCTGGCCGCGATCCACCGCCACATCGCCGCGGAGTTCGCGGCGCGCGCGGTCCGGATCGACGCCTTCTATTACTGCCCGCACTACGAATTCTCGGACCTCCCCGGATACGGCGGCCTCTGCGCCTGCCGCAAGCCCGAGCCGGAGATGGGGCGCCGGGCCGCGGCCGACCTCAACCTCGACCTCGAACACTCCTACATGATCGGCGACAAGGTCGAGGACGTCCGGTTCGGACTGGCCATCGGGGCGAAGCCGGTCCTCGTCCGGACCGGGTACGGGACGGTGTCCGAGCAGCGGCTCCCCGAGCTCGGGATCGCGCCCGCCGCCGTGGCGGACGACCTGAGGGCGGCCGTCGACTGGATCCTGACCCACGACAGCGCGGCCCCATGATCCGCTTCGACGACATCCTGGACAAGGTCGCCTCCCGATTCGGTGAGAAGGACATCGCCGTCCTTCAAAAAGCCTACGTCTTCTCGGCCAAGGCCCACAAGGGTCAGGTCCGGCGCTCGGGCGAGCCCTATCTCAGCCACCCGCTCGAGGTCAGCAATCTCCTGGCCGACATGGCCCTCGACCGGACGACCCTCGTCGCCGGCCTGCTCCACGACGTCCTCGAGGACACCGACGTCACGCCGGACGAGCTGAAGAAGGAGTTCGGAAAGGCCGTGGCCGCCTTGGTCGAGGGCGTGACCAAGATCAGCCGCGTCCAGGACGCCTCGCCCGAGGTCCGCCGGGCCGAGGCCATCCGCAAGATCATCCTGGCCATGACGGACGACATCCGGGTCATCTTCATCAAGCTGGCCGACCGGCTCCACAACCTCCAGACGCTCAAGTTCCTGAGCAAGGACGCCCAGAAACGGATCGCCGCCGAGACCCTCGAAATCTATGCCCCGATCGCCAACCGCCTGGGCATGGGCCGGATCAAGGCCGAGCTCGAGGACCTCGCTTTCCGCTACGTGGAGCCCGAGGAATATTTCCGGATCGCATCCCTCATCGAGCCCCGCCGGACAAAGGCCGAGGCGGACCTCGCGGCCTTCCGCGCGGAGCTCGCGGCGATGATGAAGGAGAACGGCATCCCGGCCGAGATCCACGCCCGGATCAAGCGGCCCTACAGCATCTCCCGCAAGATGAAGAGCCAGCGGATCGATTTCGGCCAGGTCTACGACTTCCTCGCCCTCCGGATCATCACCGACAGCGTCAAGAACTGCTACGCCGCGCTGGGGATCATCCACCAGAAATGGCCGCCCATCCCCCAGCGCTTCCGCGATTTCATCGCCATGCCCAAGCCCAACCTCTACCAGGCGCTCCACACGACGATCATCACCGAGGGCCGGCAGAGCTTCGAGATCCAGATCCGGACCCGGGACATGCACACCCTGGCCGAGAACGGGATCGCGGCCCACTGGAAGTATAAGGACGAGGACCCACAGAGCCTGGTCCGGGAGGACCGGCGCCTGCAATGGCTGAGGGAAATGGTGGAGCTCTTCGAGGAGCAGAAGAATCCCAAGGAATTCCTCAAGCACCTCAAGATCAACCTTATCTCCGAGGAGGTCTACGTCTTCACGCCGAAGGGGCAGGTCGTCTCCCTGCCGTCGGGCGCCTCCGCCCTCGACTTCGCCTTCCGCATCCACTCCGAGATCGGGCTCCACAGCGCCGCAGCCCGGATCAACGGCAAGGCCGCCCCACTCAAGACCGTGCTGAAGACCGGCGACATCATCGAGATCGTGACCCTGCCCGAAAAGTCGCCGAGCCGGAGCTGGCTCGCCATTACCTCCACCTCGGGGGCGCGGCACCAGATCAAGCGGGTGCTGAACCAGCAGGAGAGGACGAAGAGCGTGGCCCTGGGCCGGAAGCTCTGGGAGAAGGAGCTCCGCAAGGTCGACCTCCGGGGCGGCCTCCCGGCGGAAACCGTCCTCGTCGCGCGGCTGCGCCAGGCGACCGGATTGCGGTTCATAAGCTTCGAGGATTTCCTGGGCCTGGCTGGGCTCGGCCGGGTCATAATCAACCGGAAATTGATGGAAAAGGTGTCGCCCGCGGGCCTCGTGTCCCGCCGGGGCGGCCACGAAACCCCCAAAGGGGAGACCGAAATCCAGGTCAAGGACCGGAACGTCGCGCTCGTGCGGCTGGCCCGTTGCTGCCGGCCGATCAAGGGCGAGCCGATCGTCGGCTATCTCACGGCGGGGACGGGGGTCACGATCCACGCCCAGCGCTGCCGCCGGATCGCCCGGGAAGTCCTGGCGCCCGAGCGCTGGGTCAAGGTCACGTGGGGGGGCGTACTGATCGAGAATTTCCGGGCAAGCCTCGTCGTCCGGTGCGCGGACAAACCCGGCCTCCTGGCCAAGGTCATGACCGCCATCTCGGAGCGGGAGGGGAACATCTCAAAGGCCGATGTCGAAACCTACTCCGACGGCCGGGCGCAGATCCGGGTTTGGCTCATCGTCCGGGACATCAAACAGCTGGACGGAATCGTCGCGGACATCCGGGCCCTCAACGACATCGATTCCGTGGAAAGAATTTAGACGGAGGTCAGACGACTTTCCGGACCTTCCCGGAGCGCAGGCATCTCGTACATACCCAGATCTGTCTCACGCCCTTCGGCGTCTGGGCTTTGACATGCTGCAGGTTCGGTTTCCACTTCTTCGGAGAAGACTTGTGGGAATGGCTGACGTTGTGCCCGAAGACGGGGCCTTTTTCACAGATTTCACATACTTTAGGCATGGTCGCTCTCTTTTAGGGCGCTATTTATATCACAAAAGCCCGCCTCCCGCAACAGGTTTTTCGGAAGGCCGGGCGGGCCCTATCCGCGCCGGAGCCGGTAGGCGTCGAAGGTGCTCTTCATCAGGAAGGCGATGGTCAAGGGGCCGACCCCGCCCGGGGAGGGCGTCAGCCAGCCGGCTTTCTCGATGACGCCCGGCCGGACATCGCCGACCCAGGTGTAGCCTTTCTCCTGGAGGTCCTTCTCCCGTTTGGGGTCCGCGCCGAAGAGCGCGCGGACCACCTCCGGGTCGCTGACGGCGTTGCTTCCGACGTCAACGACGAGGGCGCCCTCCTTGACGAACTCGGGCCCGACGAACCCCGGCTTCCCCAGGGCCGCGATCAGAATGTCGGCCCGCGCGGCGACCTGGGCCAAGTCCCGGGTCTTGCTGTGGCAGATGGTGACCGTCCCGTTCTCGTTCGTGATCATGGCCGCCAGCGGCTTGCCGACGATCATGCTCCGGCCGATGACCACGACGTCGCTGCCCTCGATCTTGACGCCGGTCGACTTGATCAGCTCCACGATCCCGGTCGGCGTGCAGGGCCGCAGGCCCGGCCGGTTCTCCATTAGAAGGCCCAGGCTGTAAGGGTGGAAGCCGTCCACGTCCTTGTCGGGACGGAGCCGGGAGATGACCTCGTGGGAATTGAGCTGACCGGGGAGGGGCAGCTGGATGAGGATGCCGTCTACGTGGTCGGCCGCGTTGAGCTCGTCGATCCGGGCTTTGAGCTCGGCCATGGTCGTGGCCGCGGGCAGCCGTTGGACTTCGGACCAGAGGCCCAGGGCCTGGCAGGCCTTCTCCTTCATCCGGACGTAGCTTTGCGAGGCGGGGTTGTCGCCGACGATGACCGCGACGAGGCCGGGTACGGTCCCGCGGGTCTGTTTAACGCGGGCGATGTCCCGGGCGACCTCCTCGCGAATCTTATCAGCCAGCGGTTTTCCTTCGAGCCATGTTCCCATGCGTCTCTCCTCGGGGCGGATTAGGGCCCATTATACAAGGGGCAAATCGCCCTGACAAGCGCGGGAGGCTCGGAGGGGCGGTTCGACGCGGCTCCCGCCCCGGTCGCTCTCGCGGCTCACCCACAAACCGCGGGTCCCCGCCGCTTCGAGCGACCGGGGCTCGCGCCGCGCTCATGCCGGGAGACTGGGCCGAAGACCGGTTTTCGAACCGCGCCCTCCTCACCTGGTAAGACGAACAAGCTAGAGCCTACACTGTAATTGATTAGGGCGGCGCGGCGCGGGAATTGCCGGCCTATGCACCGGATTTCCGCGGAGGGTCATCTCCCGAAAAAATGTCAAAAAACCGCTTGAAAACGCTTCCTCGGGATGGTATGATTGCGTCGCCTTCTTGAGAGAACAGCACGATTTTTCCACAATTGTGGATAATTCTGTGGAAAAATAAATCGGTATCACGTAAATGGAAGAAAAAACGAATCCTTGGCTCCAAGTCCTTCTCGAAATCCAGAAGAAAATCGACGCCGGCAGCTTCGAAACCTGGTTCGAACCGACCTCCTATATCGGGAAGGAAAATGATTGTCTCTACATCAAAGTCCCGAATTCCTACTTCAAGGATTGGCTGTCCTTCCACTATTCCACGCTGATCAATGACAGTTCCCAGGGCCTCTTCGGAAAAACTTACGAAATCAAGTATATCTTCGACGACACGACGTTCACGTTCAAGCGGAACTCGCCGGAAGAGCGCCGCTCCAAGTACGGGCTGCTCCTCAATCCGAACCTGAATCCCAACTACACTTTCGAGAACTTCGTCGTCGGGTCCTGCAACCAGTTTTCGCACGCGGCCGCGGTCGCGGTAGCCAAGAACCCGGGCAAATCCTACAACCCGTTCTACATATACGGGTACTCGGGCCTCGGCAAGACACACCTCATGAACGCCATCGGCCATTTCTCGCTCCAGAACGATCCGCGGTTGAAAATTCTGTACATTACCACGGAAAAGTTCATGAACGAGCTCATCAACCACCTCCAATACGGCAAGATCCTGGATTTCCGCGAGAAATACCGGAGCATCGACATCCTCCTCATGGACGATATCCACAACCTCTCCGGCAAGGACCGGACCAAAGAGGAGTTCTTCCACACGTTCAACCACCTCTACGACAACCAGAAGCAGATCGTCATTTCGAGCGACTGTCCGCCCAAGGAGATCCCCGGCCTCGAGGAGCGCTTCCGGTCCCGGTTCGAATGGGGCTTGATCGCCGATCTCAAGCCGCCCGACATCGAGACGCGGATCGCCATCATCAAGAAGAAAGCCGAGCTCGAGGGAGTGGACCTCCCCGACAGCGTGGCCCTGTTCATCGCCGACAAGGTCCATTCCAACATCCGGGAGCTCGAGGGCTATCTCCGGCGGGTCGTCGCCTTCTCCTCGCTCAAGGGCGAAAAGATCGATCTCGACCTGGCCAAAGACTCCCTCAAAGACCTCCTGGATTCGACCGCCCGGATCGTCACTGTGGAAAAGATCCAGAAACTCGTCTGCCATAAATACAAAATCAAGCTCGCCCAGCTGAAGTCCAAAAACAACTCGCCCAAAGTTTCCTTTCCCCGCCAGATAGCCATGTATTTATCCAAGGAACTGACGGACACGTCGCTCCCCGAAATCGGGAAGAAATTCGGTGGAAAACACCACACGACCGTCATCTATAGCATCCGGAAAATCGAGAAAATGAGGGAAGACAATTCCGAATTCGACAAAGAAATCAACAGTTTTCTCAACTTCATCCAGTAATGGAATCATGGTCTTGTCCGGCTTATGCACATTTACGTTGCTTTTATTCTTCTTATTGATTAATCTTTAATCTTAAAGAAGAAAGAAAAAGAAGAGCGCTGTCGGGAAGGTGAGTCCATGAAATTTTCGATCATGAAAGAGAACATTCTGGATGAACTCCAGCTTCTCCAAGGGATTGTCGAGAAGCGAAACACCATGCCGATCCTGGCCAACATCCTCATGAAGGCCGAGGGGACCGAAGTGGATCTCACGGGCACGGACCTCGAAGTCGGCCTCCGGACGCATTTCGAAGCCCAGATCGACGAACCGGGCGCGGTCACGGTCTCGGGGAAGAAGATTTTCGAGATCGTCAAGTCGCTTCCCGACGGGAAGCCGGTGACGTTCAAGGAAGACCGGGAACTCCGGATGGAGATCACCTCGGGCGAGAGCGAATTCAAGGTGCTCTGCCTGCCGAAAGAGGACTATCCTCAGGTTCCGGAGCCGAAGTTCGAAAAAAAGATCGTGTTTCCGGTGGAACAATTCCGGAGCATGATCGACCGGGTGTTCTTCGCCATCGCCCAGGAGCAGCGATATTATCTCAACGGCGCGTTGATGGTCCTAAAAGACAAATCGGTCGAACTCGTCAGCACCGACGGGCACCGGCTGTCGTATACGGGCAAGACTCTGGATGACCTCGCTCTGGCCAAAGAGATCCGGGTGATTGTGGCCAAGAAAACTTTGAGCGAGCTTCGGAAATACGACGAGGGGCAGATCGAATTCGACATGGACGAAAACAACCTCTTCTTCCGGTGCGGCCACCGAACGCTCCTCTCCCGGGTTATCGAGAGCAAATTTCCCAATTTCGACGCGGTCATCCCCAAGGACAATCCGAACGTCGTCGTTCTTCCCCGGGAAGAATTCTCGAACGCCATCCGGCGCGTATCGCTCCTGTCCGCGGAGCGGTCCCGGGGCATCAAGTTCACCCTGGAAAAGAACCGCCTCCGGCTGTTCTCCTCGAACCCCGAGATCGGGGAGGCGCGCGACAAGCTCGACGTCGAGTACAAGGGCGCCACGATCGAGATCGGCTTCAACTCCCAATACATCCTCGACTTCCTGAACACGACCGAGGGCGAAAAGATCCGGCTTGAGCTCAAGGACGAGAACAGCGCCGCCCTGATGCGGCCCGAAACGGACGGCGACATCAAGAGCCTCTACGTCCTCATGCCGATGAAAATCTGAGGCTCCGGCCGCTCCCGGGCCTCTTTACGGTCGAATCCCCTTTTTGAAAGATTCCCCAAGCCAACGGGCGAGCGTCCGCGCAGCTTTCTCCACGGACGGCGTCAGCGTTCGGCCCAGCTCAAGGCTCCCGGCCTGGATCCCAAGGAATCGGACCCGGCAGCCGACCGTCGTTTCCAGATACGTGACGAGCATTTTCAACGAAATTTTGTGAGTGGAGACACCGTCGTCCGGGATGCCCTCCGCCCCGACGGGGAAGACGGTTCCCGCGGGGTGGGGGCCGACCACGGCGTCGACCAGGAGAACGAGGCCGGGTGCGAATCGGCGGATTTCGCCGGTCAGGTTTTCGGGGGTTTCGTAGCCGACGAGGACCTTCAGGCGACCGCGGGCCTGACCTGTCCGGGCCGCCGCGAGCTCCCGGGCGCAAAGCGCTCCCGCTCCGTCGTCGCCCCTATCCGGATTTCCGATTCCCAGGACGAGAACCTTCCCGGTGGATGCGATTTCGCGCCGAAGCGCGCGTTTCCATGCGCGTCGCCCCGCCCCGCGCTCCTTCGATTTTCGCTTGGCCATTGGTCTTCGCCATTTTACCTTTTTTTATGACGAGCGGCGAGGGGCGAGGGCTCGCCTCAGCGGAGCCGCTCAAAAACGCCCTGAATTTCTCCAGCGCGGGAATTCGCTGTTCAGCCGGCCTTCCGCAGGGCATCCCCCGGCCCGCTGGGGAACCAGTCCCGTCGGTTCCCCCCCGCGCTTCGCGCGGGGGCCCCCCTCCGCTATGCGGGCCTTGGGGATGACCCTGCGCGGCCGGCGATCGCCCTTGGATTTGCCTGAAAGACCGTTGGGAGAGCGAGGGGCGAGGGCGGAGCCGAAGGAAGGAGCCCCCGCGGCGGCGTTCCGGCTTTTTGGGGGAGCCCGCGGAGCGGGCCGGCGAGGAAGACCCGAGCCTAAATCAGTCGAGGGGAAAGAAGATGAAAGGCAAAATCGAACAGGTGGAGGGAGGGTGTCCGGCGAGATACTCGCCGCCCAAAAAGACGGAAGAACGCTGAGCGGAACAGGGCTCCGCTGAGGCGAGCCCTCGCCCCGAGGCGCCCTGGAGCGAGCCTCTCCCCCCGAACCCGCCGCTAGAGCGACTGGGGAGGGAGCCGCGCCAGCCGGGCGAAAAAAAAGGGCGCGGACAGGAATCCGCGCCCCCATCGGGTCGGACGTTACTCGGCCGGGGTCGCGGGCACGGCCGGCGCGGCGGGCTTGGGTTCCTTCTTGGGCATGGCCCGGACGAAGACCCAGTCCTTCTTGAGGGCGTGGCGGTCGAAAGCGGCGATCTCGTAGAGATGGTCCATCTCCATGGCCTTGACCGGGTTCGTCGGGCAGGAGTCCACGCACTGGGCGCAGTGGACGCACCGGTCGTTGTGGATGACCATCTTGAACTTCTTCTCGGCGTCGCTGACCGACGTGATCTCGATCGCCTCGGCCGGGCAGTCTCGCTCGCAGGCGCGGCAGGCGATGCAGATGTCCGGGTGGAGGAACGGCGTCCCGCGGAAGCCCTCGGGCACCTGGAGCTTCTTGAACGGGTAGTCCACCGTGGCCGGTTTCTTAAACAGATGGCGGAGTAGTTCCGGGAGAAATACCGCGACTTTCATTGGATCAATCCCTTGATGACGATGACGATCAGCAGCTGGAGGACGGCCAGCGGGGCCATGGTCCGCCAGGCGAACGACACGACCTGGTCGACCCGGATCCGGGAGGTGAGCGCCCGGATGAGCGACAGGAGGAAGATCACGGCCAGCGTTTTGAGGACGAACTGGATAAAGCCGAGGACCGCCCCGCCGCCGAAGCCGCCCAGGAAGATCGCGGCGATGAGGCCGCTCGAGACGACGAGCTCGATGTCGATCATCAGCCGGAAGAAGGCCAGCTTCTTGCCCGAATACTCGGTGAACGTCCCGCCGACGATCTCGGTCTCGGCGTGGGGGATGTCAAACGGCGTCCGCTCGAGCTTGGCCTGGACGCAGATCAGGGCGACGAAGAAGCCGATGATGTTGGGCAGGAGGAGCAGGGGCTTGGCCCGGTAGAACGCCCCGATCTCGGCGATCCTCCAGGAGTTGGCCAGGATCGCCGGGCTGAGCACGGACATGAACAGGGGCACCTCGTAGCCGAAGAGCATGGTCAGGACCCGGGTCCCGCCGATGGTCGAGAAGAGGTTCGTCGATGACCAGCCGGCGAGGAAGAAGATCAGGGTCGGCAGGCTGAGGAGGTAGAGGAGGACGATGAGGTCGCCGGAGAACGAAACCAGGCCGGCGGCCGCGGGGCCCGGGCTCCAGAGGGGCAGGAGCAGGCCGGCCGTGGCGACGATGGCCAGGCCGACGATCGGGAGCAGGGTAAAGAGCGTCTTGTCGGCGGCGGTCGGAACCACGTCTTCCTTGGCCATCAGCTTGAAGAAGTCAGCCACGGGCTGGAGGAGGCCCCAGCGGCCGGTATGGGTCGGGCCCATCCGGTTCTGGAGGCGGGCGTAGACCTTCCGGTCGAACCACTCGCAGAACGTGCCGTAGACGAAGAGGAAGAGGAGACCGGGATAGACGAGAAGATAGAGGATCGTTTTCAGAACGGCCATTCCGCATTCCTTTTTACCGGGGATTTTTTGAACCGCTCGCCGGCGAACTTCCGGAGCTCGCTGAACCGCACGATCCGCTCCTCGCCCGACCGGGCATTGACGAGCTCGACCGTCCGCTCGGCGCAGCAGATGCAAGGGTCGATGGCGGCGAAGATCAGGGGGATGTCGGCGATGAACCCGTTCTTGAGCATCTCGATCGCCGCCGGGTAGTTGGCCAGCGTCGGGGCCCGGACCTTGAGCCGCTCGGGTTTGTCCGTGCCGTTGCTCTTGATGTAGTGGATGTTCTCGCCGCGGGGCGCTTCGTAGCGGCTGACGACCTCGTTCGGCTTGGCCTTCTTGGGGGCCTTGACCGCGATGTCGCCGGCCGGGAGGTTCTTGAGCAGGAACTCGCAGATCTTGTAGCTTTCGAAGAGCTCCTTGATCCGGACGACGGTCCGGCCGAGGACGTCGCAGGAGTCGGCCGAACAGACGTCGAACGGCACCTCGTCGTAGACAGCATGCGGGTCGTCCTTGCGGACGTCGGCCGTGATGCCCGAGGCGCGGGCCATCGGACCGACGGCGCTCAGGGCGATCGCTTTCTCCTTGGAGAGGTAGCCGACGCCGGCCAGCCGTCCGACGAACGTAGGCTCGGAGGCGCCGAGCTTGAAGTAGTATTCGGTCCGCTGCTTGAGGACGACGAGGCCGTCGAGGATCTTCCGGATCAAGGTCCCGTCGAGGTCGCGGCGGACGCCGCCGAGGGTGTTCATGGCGTAGTGGACCCGGTTGCCGGAGATCATCTCCAGGAGGTCCATGACGACTTCGCGGTCGCGCCAGGTGTACATGAAGAACGAGTCGAAGCCCGCCTCGTGGCCGGCGACCCCCAGCCAGAGGAGGTGGCTGTGGATGCGCTCGAGCTCGGAGATGAGGTAGCGGATGTAGGCCCCCCGCTTGGGCGGCTCGATCTCCATCAGCTTCTCGACGCCCTGGACGTAGCAGGTGGAATGGGAATGGGAGCAGATCCCGCAGATCCGCTCGACCAGGTAGATGTTCTGGGTCCAGTTCTTCTCTTCGGCGAGCTTTTCCAGGCCGCGATGGTTGTAGCCGAGCCGGAGGTCGGCGTCGCGGATGACCTCGCCTTCGACCGTCATCCGCAGGCTGATCGGTTCCTTGAGGGCCGGGTGCTGGGGCCCGATGGGGAGGTTGAACTTCATTTTTTCCCTCCGGGGATGATCTCCGCGGGCCGCTCGAACTTCCAGTCCTTGCGCAGCGGGTAGTTGCCGGCCGGCCAGTCGTCGGGCATGATCAGGGGCCGCGGATCGGGGAGGCCGTCGACGACGAGGCCGAACATGTCCTGGAGCTCGCGCTCGTAGAAGATCGCGCCCGGGATGATCGGGGTGATGCTGGCCACGTGGCCGTCGGCCTTCGGAACCCGGGTCCGGATGTTCACGTTGCCGTGGGCGTCGGCCATGTGGTACAGGATCTCATAGGTCTCGCCCGCGTCCACGCCGCTGATCGTGGCGATGTAAATGAAGCCCAAGCGGTCGCGGAGGGTCGTCATCACCGCGGCGAGGTTCGCCCGGTCGATGGTGACGAAGATCCGCCGCCGGGCCGGGTTCGTGATCTCGACGATCGAGCCGCCGAGGGCCGTTTTCAAACTTTCGAGTCTCTCAAGGTCGGTCATGGGGTCCTCGAATCCTAAAGCGTTCCCAACAGCTTTACCACGCCGTCCAGGATGGCGTCGGGTCGGGCGGGGCAGCCGGGGACGTAGGCCGTGACCGGGATGACCTGGTCCAGGCCGCCCAGGCTGTTGTAGGCGCCCCGGTAGACGCAGCCGGACATGGCGCAGGCGCCGACGGCCACGACGAACTTCGGCTCGGGGGTCTGCTCGTAGATGCGGATGATCCGGTCCTTGATCTGCCGGGTCACCGGTCCGGTGGCGACGATGACGTCCGCGTGGCGCGGGGTGGCTTTCAGGAGAACGCCGAACCGCTCTATGTCGAAGCGGGGGGTGAGCGCGGCCACGATCTCGATGTCGCAGGCGTTGCATGCGCCCGAGTTCAAATGCAGGATCCAGGGAGACTTGATCCGGGACCAGCGGACGAGACGATTCAACATGTCAACTCCTTGTCACGAGGGCCATGATGGAGAGGAAGATCACGGCCAGGTAGAGGACGGCGAACCAGACGATCTTCCCGGCCGGGACGGTCGCGATCATGAGGGCCGCGACGTGCATGATGGTGAAGAACAGGGCGATGAAGAAGAAGAGCCGGTAGCCGAACTGGATCTTGACCCCCGGGATGTCCTCGCCGCAGGCGTAGGTCGTGAGCTTGCCGCCCGCCTTGTTCAGCTTGGGGGCCATGCGCTTGCCCAGGAGGTAGATCAGGGCGGCGATCCCGGTGAAGAGGAGGAAGGCCACGGGCAGGGAGAGGAGATAATCGAACGCTTTCATGGGTCACCCTTTCAGTTTCGTCAGGTTGCGGATGTCCAGGCTCTGGGTGTGCCGGGTCACGTTGACGATGATCGCCAGGGCCGTGGCCACGAGGCTGACCTCGACCACGATGAAGGTGATGACCAGGCTCTGGGCCAGGAGGATGTTGCTCTTGGCGAAACCCGTGGCGAGGAGGGCCAAGCTCACGCCCTTGCTCATGACCTCGAAGCCGATGAAGAGCTTGATCATGTTCTTCATGGTCAGGAGAGCGTACAGGCCGATAAAGAGGAGGCCGGCCGCGAATCCGAGGAAGAGGAGCCAGGTGTCAATCATGTTTGTCCTTCTTTCGGAAGAGCGCCAGCACGGCGAAGACGCCGGCCAGGATGACGGCCAGCTGACCGATCAGGTCGAACGTCCGCTGCTTCCACAGAACGTCGCCGAACGATCCGCTCTCGGCCCCCGACGGGACGATCTGGAGCTTGGAGAGGAGGCTCTTCATGACCAGGACGTCGATCACGATGAAGGCGACGAAAAACAGGGGGAAGACGATCTTGACCCACCGGCGCTCCCTGACCTCGTCTTCGGCCTTGGTCAGGGCGATGGTCAGCATGAACAGGACCGTGATCAGGCCCGCCACGACCGAGATCTCGAAGACGCCGGCATAGGGGGCGTTCATCGTGAAGAACAGGATGCCGAGCAGGACGCTGGCCACGGCCAGGCTGATGGCGGCCTTGATGAGGTCCTTGGCCAGGATCGCCAGGGCGCAGAACAGGACGACCCCGCAGAGGAGAGGTATTTGTCCGCTCATGGTTAGAACCCCTTGGCCAGCGCGTCCGAGGCGGGCTGGATCCAGGTTTTGAAGATGGCGGAGAAGAAGATCCCCGTGCCGATGACGAGCAGGGCCAGGATGACCGTCGCGGCCGTCATCCAGAAGGGGGCCTCCTTGACGGCCTTCCACTTTTCGTCGAGCTTGCCGAAGAAGGCCTTGCGCTGGATGACCAGGTAGTACCAAAGCGTCACGACGCTGGCCAGCACGGCCGCCACGGCCAGGACGCCGTGGCCCGCCTGGACCAGGGCCATGATGATGATCAGCTTGCTCCAGAACCCCCCGAGGGGCGGCACACCGGCGATCGAAAGCGAGCCGACGAGGCTCGTGGCCGCGGTCACGGGCATCCGCTTGGCCAAGCCGCCCATCTCGTCCAGGTTGCGCGTCCCGGTAGCCTGCTGGACCGACCCCGAGTTCAAGAACAGGAGGCTCTTGGCCAGGGCGTGGTTGAAGAGGTGGAAGAGCCCGCCGGCGACGCCGAGCGGGGTGCCGATCCCGATCCCCAGGACGACGTAGCCGACCTGGCTGATCGAGGAGTAGGCCAGCATCCGCTTCAGGTCCTTCTGGCCGATGGCCAGGAAGGCCGCGATCACGGCCGAGACGATACCGAGGCCCATCAGGATCTGGGACAGCCAAGCGCCGGGCGCGAGGCCGAATACGTTGAAGAAAATCCGGGTCAGGGCGTACACGCCGGACACCTTGATGAGCAGGCCCGACAGCATGGCCGAGATGGGGGCCGGGGCCGAAGGGTGGGCGTCCGGGAGCCAGGCGTGGAACGGGATCAAGGCGGCCTTGAGGCCGAAGCCCATGAGAAACAGGGCGGCGCAGGCCCCGACGGCCAGCTTGGAATCCAGGCCGCGGAGGGCGTCGGCCACGCCGGCGAAGCCGAGGCTGCCCGTCATGCCGAACAGAATGGCGATCCCGATCAGGACGGCGGCGGAGGCGACGACGGATAACATCAGGTACTTGAACGAGGCTTCGAGCTCGTCGTGCTCCAATCCGTAGGCGACCAGGGCGTACGAGGCGATGGCGGCCACTTCGAGGAACAGATACACCTGGAACAGGTCCGTGACGAGCACGAGCCCGTTCATCCCGGTCACCATCATCAGCAGCAGGGCGTAATAATTGGCCTTCGAGCCGTAGGGAGTCATGTAGTTGATGGAGTACAGGCCGACGCACAGCGTGACGAGGGCGATGGCCATGAGCATGAGCAGGCTGAAGCCGTCCACCGCGATCTGGACCGCGACGGGCTCGCCCAGCCACGACAGGCTCTGCAGCACCGGCCCCGCGGCGATCAGCTGCCGGCCGCTCGTCGCGGCCAGGACGAGCAGAACGAGGAAGACGGCGTTCGCCAGGAGATCGGGCAGAAATTTCTTGGAGATCTTCCCGATCAAAGGCATGAAGGCGGCGACCACGAGAGGCAAACCGATAAACAGAAAAATCAAAGGTCCTCCTCTATTCTTGCGATGTCATTTGATCAGAGCGTTGATCAGGACGGCGATCACGATCAGCCCGCCCAGGCACCAGGCCAGGTAATTGGCGTAGTGGCCGGTGTGGGCTTTGCGCAGGAGACCGGAGAAGGCCTCGCCCATTTTCGTGACGACCTTCTCGTAGACGAAATCGATCGGCCGGTCGATCCCCTTGAACAGGACGAAGGCCAGCCCGTTGAGGACGATGACCCCCTGCTCGTAGAGGTCGAAGACCCGGTTCTCCGCCCAATCGTAGATCGTATGGATCACCGGGAACTTGTGGACGGGTTCGGAGGCCAGGTAGGCCTTCTTGCCGCCGCGCTTCCAGCCGAAGAAATGCAGGCCGAGCGCCAGGAGCAGGCAGAGGATCGAGATCCCGGCCACGGGATTGAAGACGGACAGGGCGTGGCCCGTGAAGTCGATGGACTCGCCCGCCTCGACGTGGCCCTCGAGGATGGGCTGGATGAAGGTCGTGAGCGGCAGCTTGTTCGCCACGCCGAAGGTGATGCAGAGGAGCGCCAGGATCAGGATCGGGATGACGATCGGGGCCGGGCTTTCCTTGATCGGCGCGGCCGCGGGGCTTTCCTCGGAGCGTGGGCCGAAGAACACGGAGTGGCCGGCCTTGAGGAAGGAGGCGAAGGTGAAGATCGCGCCGACCCAGGCGGCGATGGCGAAGATCGTGTAGCCGCTTTCGAGGGCGCCGTGGAAGATCATCTCCTTGGAGACGAAGCCGTTGAGCGGCCAGACGCCCGAGATCGCCAGGGCGCAGACCGTGAAGCCGGCCGCGGTCAGGGGCATGACCTTGCCCAGGCCACCGAGCTTCTTGAGCTCGGTCGTCCCGGTCCGGTGCTCGACCGACCCCGCGCTCAGGAAGAGCCCGGACTTGTACATGGCGTGGTTGATCATGTGGAAGATCCCGCCGGCGATGCCGATCGGGACGGCCGTGCCGATGCCCAGGATCATGTATCCGACCTGGCTCACGGCGTGGTAGGAGAGCAGGCGCTTGAGGTCCTTCTGGATGAGGGCCATCATGACCGCCAGGACGATCGTCACGGCGCCGATGATCATCAGGACGAGCGAGAGAGTCGTCCCTTTCTCGAGCTTGAACAGGTCGAGCGTGATCCGGGCCAGGAGGTAGATCCCGAGGAGCTTTTCGAAGGCCGCCGGCATGAAGGCCATGAAGGTCACGGGGGCGTCGATCGCCGCGTCCGGGATCCAGGTATGGAAGGGCATGGCCCCCGCCTTGCCGATGGCCCCGATCATCATCAGGATGAAGGCCGCCACGGCCAGGCCCTCGGGCTTGACCGAGATCTGGGACAGGGTCAGGGTGCCGGTCTGGGCCCACAGGATGCCGATGCCCAGGATCAGGCAGAAGTCGCACAGGCCATTGATGATGAAGGCCTTGACCGCCGTCCGGTTGGCCTCTTTCCGGCCGAGAGTGATCAGGCCGTACATGGTCACGAGGAGGCCTTCCCAGAAGAAGACCAGGGGCACGAAGTTGTCCGCGAGCACCGCCCCGTTGGCCAGGGCGGCCGACAGGAGGACGTAGGCGTAATATTCCCGGATCCGGGGGTGGCCTTTCATCTTGACCGTCGAGTAGAGGGTGATCAGGAACAGGAACCCGGCGAGACCGAGGAGGATGAAGGCCGAGAAATGGAAGAGGCGCAGATCGAAGTTGATGCCTTGCCCCATCCAGGGGATGCGGAGCTCAAGGTTTTTGACCGCGAACAGGGCGAACCCGAGATAGAGCATCACGGCCGAGGCGAGGAGGGAGATCCCTTCCCGGATCCATTTGACCCGGGAGGGGATGACCAGCGAGACTACGGCCGCAAGGGCGGGCAGGAGGATGGGCCATAAAAGGGTATTGGGCGTCATTTGAGCATCCCCAGGATATGGATCGTCGCGGCTTGGACGATCTTCGTCGGGTAGGCGACGAGGATGCCCGCCGCGAGCGAGAGGACGGCCAGCAGGCTGACGACGAAGACCATGGATTTCGTTTTTTCGGGGGCGGGGGACTTGGCCTCACCCAGGAAGACCAGGCTGAAGACCTTCAGCAGGTAGAGCATCGTCAGGAGCGCCGTGAAGAGGGCCACGGCCGCGAGGCCGACCTGGCCGGCCTTGACCGTGCCCATGATGACCAGGAACTTGGAGAAGAACCCGCCGAAGGGCGGGATGCCGATGACCGAGAGGGCGCAGACGAGGAAGGCCACCCCGGTGAAGGGCATGGTCTTGATCAGGCCGCCCATCTCCCGGATGTCCCGCTTGTGCGTCGCGTGGATGACGATCCCGGCGCAGAGGAAGAGGCCGGCCTTGGCCAGCCCGTGCATCAGGATGAAGAGGAGCGAGCCCGAGACCCCCGCCTCGTTGGCCATGCTGAAGCCGAGGAAGATGTAGCCGATCTGGGAAACCGTCGAGTAGGCCAGGATGCGCTTGAAGTCGGTTTCGACCAAGGCCGCGGCGGCCGCGACCAGGCTCGAGACGACGGCCACGACCGGGATGACTTTCGGCCAGGCGCCGGGAAGGGGGAAGGCGTAGAGGAAGATGCGGGCGTAGGCGTAAACGCCGATCTTGACCAGCACGGCCGCGTGGAGCAGGGCCGTGACCGTGCTCGGCGCGACGCCGGCGTCCGGCAGCCAGGTGTGCAGCGGCACCGTGGCCGACTTGCTGAACATGCCGACGAGAATGAGCAGCACGGCGCTCCCCGGGATCACCGCCCCGCGCATCGCGGTCAGGTCGAAGGTGCCCGTCTTACCGAAGATCTGGACGAACCCCAGGAGCATGACCACGGCCCCGAAGAAGGTGACCAGGAAGGCCTTGTCGGCCTTGCGGACGAACTCCTTCACCCGGTAGAAGCCGATGAGCCGCCAGCAGCAGATGGCGATGATCTCCCAGAAGACGTACAGGAATATCAGGTTCCCCGAAAAAACCAGCCCCATCATCGATCCTATGAAGAGGACCACCAGAAGGTAATATTCGTTCTGATTCTCTTCGTGGCGGATGTACCCGAGCGAATAGACGATGATCAGGAATCCGACGAACGAGGAGACGATGGCCATGAAGATCGACAGGGGGTCGATGATCAGGACAAAGTCCAGTCCCAGAACGAACGCTTTCCGGAGGATGGTCTCGCCGCCCGCCAGGGCCGTGGGGATGAGGAGCATGGGCAGGAACGCGGTGACGGCGCCCAGGACGACGGCCCAGGCCGACCGCGCGGACTTGGAGAGGAGCCCTACGAGCGGGATGGTCAAGGAGCCGACGATTGGGACAAAAACCGTGAGCAGGGTTATTGTCTCAATGTTCATTGCAGGCTTTCAGCGCATCCGGTGGCGCAGGGAAGGGCTTGGGTTTGCCCCGCGATATGCCGTTTCCCGCGCTTGGAGCGGTGCTAGGCGGAGGCGGAAAATGCGTCGGCTACGTTGAGGGCGACCCTTCTCTTAACTCTACTAAAATTATAGGGTTACTAGCCTAATCCCCATAATTAAGACTCATTCTAATAAGCAAAAAAAAGTTTGTCAACTGATTTTCACACTCCGTCCTCAGGCGATCCACAGATTTTTCCAGAACCTGACAACGGCCCTGTTTTCGGGCGGCCCGGGGAGACGATCGGGGCGGCGAACGCCGCTATTTTTTGACGATTTCGACGCGGCGGTTCTTGGCCCGGCCGTCCTCGCTCCGGTTGTCGGCGAGCGGCTTTTCCTGGCCCCAGCCGACGGCCGCGAGGCGCGCGGCGCCGACCCCGGCCTTGACCACGGCGGCCATGACCGCTCGGGCCCGGGCCTCGGACAGGGTCTTGTTGGCGGCGGACGTTCCGGCGTTGTCGGTATGGCCTTCGATGCTCAGCTTCAGCTCGGGATGGGCCGCCATCAGGGCCGCGATCTGCCCGACCGTTCCCTGGGACTCGGGCTTGATCTCGGATTTCCCCGTGTCGAAATTGATGTAGAGCGCCAGGAACCCGTCCTTGGAGAGGGCGTCGTACATGGCGTCGGCCGTGACTTCCTGCGACATGGCCTCGATCTCGAGGATGGTCAAGTCGTAATTCTGGCCGTCGTTCCAGACCTCGACCTTGACCCAGATGTCCTTCCCGTTCTTGGCCACCCGGAACGTTGCTTCGTTGTCCCCGTCGTAGAGGACCGCGCCGCCGATCGCTTTCACCGCGTTGCCGTAATTCCTCCGGATCTGGAGAAGGCTCGGCCTCGCGATGTTCTCCTGGAGGCCGTAACGGACCTTCGTTTTCTGGCCCTCCAAGCTTTTCGTGGTACCGTCCGCGAGATTGAATTCGACGGCATCGAACCGCTTTTCGCATTCGGTGATGTAGAAATTCTTCATCCGCGAGAGCAGCGGATGGTCTTTGCAGTTCTCGGCGTCGGCTTCCTGGGCGCGGGCGAAGGGGGCCAGAGCCAGGATGAGCAGGGCGGCCGCGGCGAGAAAGGCGCTCTTTGTGCGTGTCATTGTCGTCTCCTCGTGAAGGACTTTTTCCTCCCTATTATACATGAAACGGGCCCCGGGCGCCCCCCGCCGGCGCCCGGAAAAAGTTGATTTTTACCCCTGTTTGTAGGATAACGGATCTATTCGGAAACACCGGAAGGAAGGAAGGGCCGCATGAGCATCGACATCCGGGAGGTCAAAACCCCCGCCGAACTCAAGACGTTCATCTATCTCCCCGAGAAAATCCATGCCGGGCACAAGAACTGGGTCCACCCCCTCTATATGGACGACAAGAAATATTTCACCCGGAAGCGGAACAAGGCCTTCGACTATTGCGATGTCGTCCTCTTCCTCGCGCGCCGCGGCGGCGAAGTCGTCGGCCGGGTGATGGGCATCATCAACAAGCGGTTCAACGCCTACCGGAAGGAGGACATCGCCCGGTTCGCCTATCTCGAATGCGGCGAGGACAAGGCGCTCTTCCAGGCCCTGGTCCGGGCGGTCGAGGGCTGGGCCCGGCCGAAGGGCGCGACGCGGATCATCGGGCCCTACGGCTTTTCCGACCAGGATCCGGAGGGCTGGCTCATCGAGGGCTTCGACAACCGGGCAACGATCGCCACCTACTACAATTTCGAGTGGATGCCCCGCTACATCGAGGAGATGGGCTACGCGAAGGACATCGACTACTACGTCTATAAAATCCCGGTGCCGAAGGAGCTCCCGGAGTTCTACGTCAAGATCCACGACCGCATCCGGCGCAAGGGCAACTACACGCTCCTCGAGTTCAAGAAGCGCAAGGAGCTCAAGCCCTGGATCCACCCGATCTTCGAGCTCATGAACGAGGCCTACGTCAACAGCAACATCTACGGCTACGCGCCGCTCGACCACAAGGAGATGGACGACCTGGCCAAGCGCTACCTGCCCATCGTCGACCCCCGGTTCGTCAAGATCGTGAAGAAGGGGGACCAGGTCGTGTCATTCATCATCGCCATGCCCGACATGACCGAGGGGATCCAGAAGGCGCGCGGCCGGCTCGTTCCGTTCGGGTTCATCAAGGTCCTCCGGGCGGCGAAGAAGACGAAGCAGCTCGACCTCCTCCTCGCGGCGGTCAAGGAGGAGTATCGCGGCCTTGGCCTGGACGTCATGATGGGCGTGGCCATGCTCCGGTCCGCCTCGGCCGCCGGCATGGACATCCTCGACACCCATCACGAGATGGAGAGCAACGTCAAGGTCCGGGCCGAAATGGAGAAAATGGGCGGCATCCTCTACAAGAAATTCCGGGTCTGGACGAAGGCCCTGTAGTCCCGGCCGAAGCGGCCGGCTAAATCCCGAGCAGGCTCCCGAGATAGACCACGCTCAGGACGACGAGGACCCCCACGGTCGTCCAGGAAATGACGTTGTACGCCCGCTTGCCCGTGTACGCCCCCATGAGTTTCTTGTTGTTGATGAGGAGCAGCATGAACACCAGGATGACGGGCAGGAGGAGCCCATTGAGGACCTGGGAGATGTACATCACCGGGAACAGGGGGATGCCGGGGATGAGGATGATCGCCGCCCCGAAGAAGATCAGGACGGAATACAGCCCGTAGAACTGGGGCGCTTCCGAGAACTTCTTGTTGACCCCGGCCTCCCACCCCATCCCCTCGCAGACGACGAAGGCCGTGGACAGGGGAAGGATCGAGGCGGCGAAGAGCGAAGCGTTGAGCAGGCCGAAGGCGAAGAGAGCCGAGCAATACTTGCCCGCCAGGGGGGCGAGGGCCAGGGCGGCGTCGGCCGCGGTCTCGACCCGGATGCCGGCCTTGAAGAGCGTGGCGGCGCAGGTCAAGACGATGAACCCGGCGACGATCGTCACGACGAAGCTGCCCACGATCACGTCCAGCCGGCAGTGCTTGTAGTCCTTGAGGGCGATGTTCTTCTCGACGACGGCCGCCTGCAGGTAGAACTGCATCCAGGGGGCGATCGTCGTGCCGACGAGGCCGATGATCATTCCCAGGCTCTCCGACGACATCTTGAAGCTCGGCGCGATCAGGGTATGGCCGACGGCCGTCCAATCGGGCTTGGCCAGGAAGCCGGCGACGATGTACGTGACGTAGAACACGCAGGCCCAGAGGAAGATCTTCTCGACCGATCTATAATTGCCCTTGACGACGATCAGCCAGACCACGGCGGCCGCGAGAGGCACCGACACGTATTTGGGCACGTGGAAAATCTCCAGGCTCGAGGCCACGCCCGCGAACTCGGCGATCACGTTGCCGAAGTTGGTCAGGACCAGGACGAGGAGCAGGGAGACGGTGATCTTCACCCCGAACCGCTCCCGGATCAGGTCGGAAAGCCCTTTGCCCGTCACGACGCCCATCCGGGCGCTCATTTCCTGGATGATGATCAGGGCGACCATGATCGGGATGAGCGACCAGAGCAGGTTGGTGCCGAAATGGGCCCCAGCCATGGAGTACGTGGCGATGCCGCCGGCGTCGTTGTCCACGTTCGAGGTGATGATCCCGGGGCCGGCCACCGCGAGGAAGAGGAGGAGGCCCTTCCAGCGGCTCCGCTTCCGCACCGGTTCGGCGTTCAGGATGCCGTCGGCCATATTATTCCTCGAAGCGCTCCTGCATGATGTCCTTGAGGGTGATGATCCCCGTCAGGCGGCGCTCCTCGTCCACCACCGGGAGGGCCAGGAACTTGTATTTCTTGAAAAGGTCCTTGACGATGTCCGCGTCCTCCTCGGGCGTCACGGAGACGAGGTGGGGGTTCATCAGCTTCCGCAGGGGGATGTCCCGCTCGCAGATGACCAAGTGCCGGAGCGTGGACACGCCGACCAGCCGGCCGTCCTTGTCCGTGACGTAGATGTAGGCGACCGATTCCAGGGGATAGGTCGTCTTGCGGAACTCCTCGATCGCCTCGCCGATCGTCCGGTCTTTCCCCACCGCGAAAAAGTCCGTGGTCATCAGGCTGCCCGCCGTGCCTTCCTTGAACTGGAGGAGCCCCTCGATGACCTCCCGGGACGGCTTCTCCATCGTCCGCATGAGACGCTGCGCCTTCTCCTCGGGCAGGTCGGCCAAGAGGTCGGTGGCCTCGTCCGGGGCCATCTCCTCGAGGATGTCCGAGGCCCGGTCCGCGGGCGCCGATTCGATCAGGGCGACCTGGAGCTTGGGGTCCTCGACCTCCTCCAGCGTCTGGGCGGCGGTCTGGAGGTCCAGGGCGCGGAAGACGGAGGACCGGTTCAGCGTGTCGAGCTCTTCGATGATATCGGCCAGGTCCGAAGGATGGATCTCATGGATCTTGCGGGAGGTCACATTGAGCTTCAGGCTCCCCCGGACGAGGCCGGAGAGCAGCGGCTGGATGAATTTCCAGGAGATCATCTTCTCCCCGATCTGGTAGGCGAACAGCCAGTTGGTCGCGGCGTCGAGGGCCCGGAGCCAGCCCAGCCGCCGGATGATGCCCCGGATCCCGTAATCGATGTGGACCAGCCGCAGGTCCTGCTTGACGATGAGGAGATGGACGTCGTTCACCCGTTCGATCTTGGCTCCGAAGGTGTCTACGACCTGCTTGTCCAGGAGCTCGTCCCGGAGGAGGATCTCGTCGTTCTTGACCTCCAGGGGCCGGAACCCCTGCTCCGCCCCCGCCCTGAGGCTGACGGCGTTCGAGTTCAGGTCCTGGACCTGCTGCCAGTCGAGCTCCCAGAGGCCCTTCTGCCTGCGCTTCCGGACGGCGAGGCTCGAAACCCGGGGGAAAAGCTCGCCCAGCTTGACCTTGAGGTCGGCGATCTTGCCGATGGGCGCGCCGTCGGCGCCGACGACCGGACGTCCGAGGATGTCGGAGAAGAACAAGAACAGGTTGACGTTCGCGTCCAGGATTTCGACGATGGAATTTTCGGACGTCGCCATCTTGATTCTTCCCCAGATCGCTTATAGCACACCCCCCATGGCCAGACAAGGCGCGGCGGGAAATTTTCCGAAAAAAATCCAAAAAAAACGGAGGTTCCGGCCGCTAGGCCGATACCCGGACGGCCATGCCCTCGTAAACCGTCCGGTTGAGAGCGAAAACGGTCGTCGAAAACAGGGCGACCTTGTAGCCTTCGACGTCCGCTCCCTCCCCGGCGGCGAGCAACCGCTCGATCTCGCCCGGCCGCTCCAGGGCGGCGATGAGCTTCGCGTCCTGGGAGAGCACCAGGAACCGTCGGGATTCGTCGGCCAGGATGCGGAACGGGACGATCGCGGCTGCGGGGCGGGCCTTCTCCGCCTCGGCGCCGGCCGGGACGGCCGCGGCCTGCCGGACCTCGAGCTTGATCATCCGGGCTTTGGCGTCCGGGACCGCCTCGTCGATCGCCAGGGCCACCCAGTCGAGGAGCTTGTGGCGGACGGTCTGGATGTCCTCGATTCCGGCGAAGGCCTCGATGGACTCCGTCCTTTTCATGGCCTTGGCCAGCCCCGAAACTTCCCGGAAATAAAGCGGCCGCCGGGAATCGGGAACATAGTACATGATGAGGAGGTGGACTTTCTTCCCGTCCGGAGCGCCGTAGTCGATCCCCTGAGGCGACCAGCCGACGGCACACAGGAGCTCGCCCTCGCGCGCGGTCCGGACGTGGGGGATGGCCACCCCGTCTCCGATGCCGGTGTTGGCCTGGGCCTCCCGCTCCTTGACGTCCCGGACGATGTCCATCTGCGTTCCGATGTCGGGGATGGCCTCGACGAGCAGGGCGAGGTTTTCGAGGGCCTTGTCCTTGTCCGTGACGGACAGCTCGACCAGGCGGCCGTCCTGCAGGGCATCCAACAGGCTCTTCATGTTCAGCCTCCGAATTTCTTGGTGAACCAGCGCTTGACGCGGTGGGTCAGGACGCCGTAGGCCAGGAGGAAGCCGGCGATCCAGGCCCAGTAGATCGGGGGAAGCGGGACGAATCCCAGAAACGGGGCGAGGGGGGAATAGGGGAGAAAGACGGCCGCGGCCATGATCGACAGGGTGGAAAGGGTCATGAGCCCGCTCGCCCGGCTCTGGAAGAACGGGACCTTGTTCGTCCGGATGATGTGGACGATGAGCGTCTGGGTCAGGAGGGACTCGACGAACCAGCCGGTATGGAACAAGCTCTCATAATAGAGGTTCATGGCCGCCGAGGTCCCGGGTTTCCCGAACAGGGCGCACTTGAAAAAATATAGCATCAGGAAGAAGGTCGCGTAGTCGAAGATCGAGCTCATCGGACCAATAAAGAGCATGAACTTTTTGATGTACCCCACGTCCCACCGGCGCGGCTTTTCGAGAAACTCGGCGTCGACGTTGTCGGTCGGGATGCCGGTCTGGGAGATGTCGTAGAGGAGGTTGTTCGTCAGGACCTGGATAGGGGCCATGGGGAGGAAGGGGAGGAAATAGCTGCCCCCGACGACACTGAACATGTTGCCGAAGTTCGAGCTGGCGCCCATCTTGACGTACTTGACGATGTTGGCGAAGACATTCCGTCCCTCGATGATCCCGTCCTCGAGGACGAGGAGGCTCTTTTCGAGGAGGATGATGTCGGCCGATTCCTTGGCCACGTCCACGGCCGTGTCGACCGAGATCCCGACGTCGGCGGCCTTCAGGGCCGGAGCGTCGTTGATGCCGTCGCCCAGGAATCCGACCACGTGGCCGAGCTCGCGCAGGCGGCGGATGATCTTCTCCTTCTGCATGGGACTGAGGTGGGCGAAGACATCCGCTTCGGCGAGGGCCCGGTCGAATCCCGCGGCGTCGAAGCCGGCGAGCTCCCGGCCCGTCACCAGGCGGTTGGCCTCGAGTCCCACGTCCCGGCAGATCTTGCGGGTCACGATGTCGTTGTCGCCCGTCAGGATCATGACCCGGACCCCCGAGGTCCGGAGGGCGGCGATGGCCTTGGCCGCGGAGTCCTTGGGTGGGTCGAGGAAGGCGAGATAGCCGAGGAGGACGAGGCCCGACTCGTCCGCGGCCGCGAAGACCTCCTTGTCGTTCGGATATTCCCGGTAGGCGACGGCGATCACCCGGTAGCCCTGGGCGCTGAGGTCCCGGTATTCCTCCATCAGGTCGGCCTTGATCATGTCGATCAGGGGGAAGATTTCGTCGTCGATCTGGTAGCGGTCGCACACGGCGTAGATCTCTTCCACCGCGCCCTTGCAGATGAGGACGTGGGTGTCCTCGAAGTCGATGGCCACCGACATCCGCTTCCGGTTGAAATCGAAGGGGATCTCGTCCACCTTGCGGGCCGTCTTCTCGACGTCGAGCTCCTCGTGGGCCAGGATCGCGTTGTCGAGGAGGTTCCGCAGCCCCGTCTGGTAATAGCTGTTCATGTAGGCGTAGCGCAGGACGTCCTCGCTGTCGCGGTTCGTGACGTCGACGTAGCGCTCGAGGATGACGCGGTCCTGGGTCAGGGTCCCGGTCTTGTCGGTGCAGAGGATGTCGATCGCCCCGAAGTTCTGGATCGACTTCAGCTTCTTGACGATGACCTTCTTCCGGGACATGGCCATCGCCCCCTTGGAGAGGCAGACGGTGATGATCATCGGCAGCATCTCGGGCGTCAGCCCGACCGCGACCGCCAGGCCGAAGAGCAGGGCCGAGAGCCAGTCGTGCTTGGTCAGGCCGACGATCAGGAAGACGGCCGCGACCATGACGACCATGAAGCGGATCATGAGCCAGACGAAGGACCGGATGCCCCGGTCGAAGCTCGTGTCCTCCTTGCGGGCGGTGAGGTGGACCGAGATCTCGCCCAGGAACGTGTCCAAGCCGGTGTTGACCACAAGCGCCCGGCCCGAGCCGCTGACCACGGTGCTGCCCTGGAAGACCGCGTTCGGGAGGTCCAGCGGATCGACGCCCGACATGCCGGCCGCGGCCGAGCCTTTCTCGATCGGCAGGGATTCGCCGGTGAGGGCGGACTGGCTGACGAACAGGTCCTTCGCCTGGACGATCCGGGCGTCGGCCGGGATGATCGAGCCGGCGGCGAGGACGATGATATCGCCCGGGACGATCTCGGCCAGCGGGATCTCGATCTCCCGGCCGGCCCGGACGACGACGGCCGACGCCCGGACCAGACTCTGTAGCTCCTCGGCCGCCCGTCCGGAGCGCCGCTCCTGGACATAGGCCAGCATGACGCTGAGCAGGATCATGCTGCCCACCACCGCGGTCGATTTCAGGTCGCCCATGAGGAATGAGATCGTGCAGATGACGAGGAGCTGGATGACCAGCGGGTTGACTAGGCGCTCGAAAAGGTCGGCCAGGACACGATGTTTTTTCGGGCCGGCCAGCGTGTTGGGGCCGTATTCTTTCAGGCGTTCGCCGACTTCGTCGGCACTGAGCCCGGCCGCCCGGCTCCCCAACCGGGCGATCGCCTCGGACTCGGCGGCGGCGCAGATTTCGCGGAGGCGGCCGGCCGCCGCTTCGTTCTTGAGCGGAGCGGAACGCGCCTTCCGGCGGGCCGGGGGCGTCAGCTTTTCGGCGAGCTTCGCGAAAAACGGCATGGCGATCTCCGGAGGAGGCTATTTCGTGTCCGCCCAGGTCGGCCCGCGGCCGATCGTGACATGAAGGGGGACCTTGAGGGGGCAGACCTGTTCCATCTTCTCCCGGACCAGACGCTCGACGGCCGGCCGCTCCTTCTCGGGGACTTCGAAGACGAGCTCGTCGTGGACCTGGAGGATCATCCGGGTTCCGAGCTTTCGTTTCCGGAGCTCGCGCCAGATGTCGATCATCGCCTTCTTCATCAGGTCCGCGGCCGTGCCCTGGATCGGGGTGTTGAGTGCGATCCGGCGGCCCGCCTGCTGGGCGATCTTGTCGGGCTGCCGGAGCTCCGGGACCTGGCGCTTCCGGCCGAAGATCGTCTCGGAATAGCCCGTCCGTTTGGCGTCCTCGACGATCCGGTCCAGGAACTCCTTGACCTTCGGATACTTGGCGTAGTACCGGTCGATGAACTCCTGGGCCTCGGCGTTGGACGTCTGGAGCTCCTTCGCCAGCGAGAAGGCCGAGGCGCCGTAGATGATGCTGAAATTGATGACCTTGGCCCGCCGCCGCGGCTCGTCCTTAAAGAGCGAGGAGGCCCCGCCGAAGACGCGCTCGGCGGTCTCCTGGTGGACATCGCGGCCGGCGGTGAACGTCTCGATGAGAGCCGGGTCCCCGGACATATGGGCCAGGACGCGGAGCTCGATCTGGGAGTAGTCCGCCGCGAGGAAAAGGCATCCCTTCTCGGGGACGAAGGCCCGCCGGATGCGCATGCCCGTCTCGCTGCGGGCGGGGATGTTCTGGAGGTTCGGGTCGCTGCTTGACAGCCGTCCCGTGGAGGTGACCGTCTGGTTGTAGGACGTATGGATGCGGCCGGTCGCGGGGTCGATCAGGCCCGCCAGGGCGTCCGCGTACGTCGATTTCAGCTTCGTCGTCTGGCGGTAATCGAGGACCTGCCGGATCAGGGGATGGAGCGGGGTCAGTTCCTCGAGCACGTCCTGGGCGGTCGAAAAGCCCTTGGTCGCCTTAGTCTTCCGGGAGGTCGGCAGATGGAGCTTCTCGAACAGGATCTGGCCGAGCTGCTGGGGCGAATTGATGTTGAACTCGGTCCCGCACGTCTCGTAGATCGTCTTCTCGAGGCGGCGGAGGTCCGCCTCGAGCTCGGCCGAGAGGGTCCGGAGGGCCTCCCCGTCGACTTTCACCCCGATCCGCTCCATGTCGGCCAGGACCTCGATCAGCGGCTGCTCGAGGTCCCGGTAGAGGGCGTCGAGATTCTCGGCCTCGACCCGGGGCCAGAGGAGGCGGCTGATCTCGAGGGCGTAGTCCGCGTCCTGGGCGGCGTAGGGCGTCACCTTGTCGATCGAAGCCTTGTTCATCGTTGTCTCGGCCTTGCCCTTGCCGACGACGTCGTTGTACGCGATCGCCGGAAGGTGGAGGTAGGCCATGGCCAGCCGGTCCAGGTTGTGTCTTCCCCAGTTCGGCTCGACCAGGTAGGACAGGACCATCGTATCCAGATCGATCCCTTGGAGGTCGATCCCCTCGCGGGCCAGGACGATGGCGTCGTATTTGATGTTCTGTCCGATCTTCCGGACCGCCGGGTCCTCGAGGACGCCGCGGAGGATGCCGAAGGCCTTTTCGATGGAAATCTGGGGCGGCGCCCCCTGGTAATCATGTCGGAGGGGGAGGTAGAAGGCCTCTCCGGGTTCGAGGGCGAACGACATGCCGACAAGGCGGGCCCGGGTGGGGAAGATGTTATCCGTCTCGGTGTCGAACGAGACCAGGCCGGCCTTCCGGATCCGGGCGGCGAGGGCTTTCAGGTCCTTTTCCTCGAAGATCGCCGTGTAAGTCCGGCCCTCCGCGGCCGACGCCAGCCTGTATTCGTTCGCGAGCGATGTGAATTCAAGCTCCTGGAAGAGCCGCAGGGCGGCCTCCCGGTCGGGCTCGCCCAGGACGAAGCGGTCGGGCTCGAAGTCCACATCCAGCCCGGTCTCGAGGGCCACGAGCTTCCGGCTCATCTCCAGCGTGTCCATGTTTGCGGCGAGCTTGTCCCGGACCCTCGGGTTCCGGATCTTCGCCGGGTCCTTGAGGAGGTTGTCGAGCGAGCCGAATTCCTCGATCAGGTTTTTGGCCGTCTTTTCCCCGATCCCGGGGACGCCGGGGACGTTGTCCGTGGGGTCCCCCCAGAGGGCGAGGATGTCGGCCACCTGGGACGGCCGGGCGCCGAACACCTCCCGGACCTTTGCTTCGTCGAGGAGGATGTCTTTCGAGGGGTTATAGACGAACGTGACCTCGTCCACGAGCTGGAGGAGGTCCTTGTCGGTCGTGACGATGACGGTCGCGTAGCCCCGGGCGGCCGCCCGGCGGGCCAGCGTCCCGAGGACGTCGTCGGCTTCGTATCCCGGATGAACGAAGACCGGGATCCGCAGGGCCCCGATGACCTCCTTGAGTTTGGGGACCTGGACGACCAGGTCGTCCGGCATGGGCTTGCGGTGGGCCTTGTAGTCCTCGTAGATGTCGTGCCGGAGCTTCCGGCCCGGGGCGTCGAAGACGATCCCCAGCCAGCCCGGCTTTTCCCGGGCGATGAGTTTCCGCAGGGTGGTGATGAACCCGTAGATGGCGTTCGTCGGAAACCCCTGCGAGGTCGAAAGGCGCTGGAGAGCGTAGTATGACCGGTAGAGAAGCGAGTTTCCATCGATGAGGTATAGCTTTTTTTCGCTCATGGGCTCGTCCCGCGCATATCGGGCCTATTATTGACTCATTCCGGCCGGGAATCAACCATAAGATATCGAATTGGGGACACCAACCGCTAGAATCATGCACAGTTGTCCAAATCCGGTGGTTAGTGTCCCCCGCGTTATCCGGGTCTTCCGGCTTGATTGACATCGAGCGGCTAAGTGGTATAATAGTGCGACTTAACAGGACGAAAACGATGCAGATCAACGTTGACAGGATACCGAAAGAAGGGCTGAAGATCAGGCGGGACTTCGATTTTCCGAGCCTCGAGCTCGTGGAGGAGTGCGTCGTCTTCCTTCAGCCGGTCCACGCCGACGTGGCCGTCGACAAGATCGGCGAGGAGGTCCGGGTCAAGGGGCGGGTCACCGCCCACCTGAGCTTCGTCTGCAGCCGGTGCCTGACCCCGTTCGAGTTCCCGGTCGACTCCAGGTTCGACCTGGTTTTCCTGCCCGAGGAGCTCCACGAGCTCAAGGACGGGCTCGGCGAGGAGGACCTCGACCAGCTTTTCTACAAGGACCGTGAGATCGACATCCGGGAGGTGATCCTCGAACAACTGAACCTGACGTTCCCCGCCAAGCCCCTCTGTTCGGAGGGCTGCGAAGGGATCTGCGCGGTCTGCGGCCAGATCCGCCGCGACAGCCATTGCGCCTGCCTGGCCCAGGAACCCGAAGGCCGGCTGAGCCAACTCAAAAATCTATTGAAAGACAAGAGATAAAGATCATGCCGAATCCAAAACGAAGACATTCCCATTCCCGGAAGAACCGGCGGCGGGCCCATGATTTCCTGGTAGTGCCGTCGTTCTCCCTTTGCTCCAACTGCGGGACGCCCAAGCTCCCCCACCGGGCCTGCCTGGAATGCGGCTTTTACCGGGGCCGCCAAGTCGTCAAGCAAGCCGAAGAATAAGCCGGAGCGGCCCACTTGAAAATCGCCGTTGACGCCATGGGGGGCGATTTCGGCCCCCGGATCGCCGTGACGGGAGCGGTCCAGGCGGCGCAGGACTTCAACCTCGAGGTCCTGCTCGTCGGCGTCGAAGCTCTGATCAAAAAGGAATTCGACCGCCTCGGACGCGCGGCGGCTAACATCACGATCATCGACGCCCCTGAGGCCGTGGGCATGGGCGACGGGATCTTCGCCCTCCGCCACCAGAAGCGCTCGTCGATCCGGGTCGGGGTCCAGCTCGTCAAGGAGCGCCGGGCCGACGCGTTCGTCAGCATGGGCAACACGGCGGCCGTGGTCTACGTGTCCCGCAAGGTCCTGGGCGCCCTGGCGGGCGTGAACAAGCCGGCCCTGTCGCTGCTCGTCCCCACGCTCAAGGGCATGACCCTCCTTCTCGACGTCGGGGCCAACGCCAACTGCGCCCCCGAGGACCTGGAGCAGTTCGCCGTCATGGGCCGGATCTTCATGCAGCAGATCATGGGCCTCCCGAACCCGAGCATCGGCCTGATGAGCATCGGGGAGGAGAAGTCCAAGGGCAACGAGCTGACGAAGGAGGCCTTCACGCGGCTCCAGGCGTCGCCCCTGAATTTCATCGGCAACGTCGAGGGCAAGGACATCTACTCGGGCCGGGCGGACATCATCGTCAGCGACGGCTTCACCGGCAACGTGGCCCTCAAGGTCAGCGAGGGCGTCGTCGAGACGCTCTTCTCCCTGGCCAAGCGCGAGATCATGAAGAATTTCTTCGCCAAGATCGGGTTCCTGCTCATGAAGCGGCACCTGAAGAAGCTCTACAAGCAGGTGGACTATTCCGAATACGGCGGGGCCCAGCTCTTGGGCCTCAACGGCGTCTGCATCATCGGCCACGGACGATCCAGCTCGAATGCGGTGCGCAACGCGGTCCGGCTGGCCCGGGACTTCGTGGCCAACGGGATCCAGGACCGGATCCGGGAAGAGATCGCTAAGGCGGCCTGCCCCGCCGGCGAAGCGAGGGCGTGACATGATGTTTGCCGACAAAATTTCCCTGATCACCGGCGCCTCCCAGGGCATTGGTGAGGCGATCGCCCTCGAATTCGCCAAGGAAGGCGCGACCGTCGTCCTCGTGGACATCCAGAAAACCAAGCTCGAGGCCGTGGCGGCCAAGATCGCCGCCGCCGGCGGCCGGGCCGCGGTCCGGGAGGCGGACGTGTCCAAATTCGACCGGGCCTCGGCCGTGGTCGAGTCCGTCCTGGCCGAATTCAAGAAGATCGACCACCTGGTCAACAACGCCGGCATCACCCGCGACAACCTCCTTATGCGGATGAAGGAGGACGAGTGGGACGCCGTCCTGGCCGTCAACCTGAAGGGCGTCTTCAATTTCTGCAAGGCCGCCATCCGGAGCATGCTTGGCGCGCGCGGCGGGCGGATCGTCAACCTCGCCTCCGTGGTCGGACAGATGGGGAACGCCGGCCAGACGAACTATGCGGCGGCCAAGGCGGGCCTCATCGGCTTCACCAAGTCGCTCGCCCGGGAAGTGGCTTCCCGGGGGATCACCGTCAACGCGGTCGCCCCGGGCTACATCGCCACGCCCATGACCGAGAACCTGCCCGAGGCCGTGAAAAAGATGTTCCTCGACATTATCCCGCTCCAGAGATTCGGGACGCCGGCCGAGGTCGCGTCCGCCGTGAAGTTCCTCTGCTCGGACGAAGCCGGCTACATCACCGGCCACGTCCTGCAGCTCAACGGCGGCATGTATATGTAGAACTACCCAACATATTAATTTCAATGGAGGTCACCATGGAAAAAGACGAACTGTTGAAGAAAATGAAGGAGATCGTGGCGGACAAGCTGAGCATCGGCGAAGACCAGGTCACGGAAAACGCGTCCTTCATCGACGATTTGGGCGCCGACTCCCTGGACACCGTGGAGCTCGTCATGGCCCTCGAAGACCAGTTCGGGCTCGACATCCCCGACGAGGACGCCGAGAAAATGACCACGGTCGGCAAGGCGATGGACTATATTATGACCCATGTTAAGTGACACGGGGGACATAACAAAGAACATAACGAAGCGACGAGTCGTCATCACGGGGGTCGGCCTGGTGACCCCCCTGGGCGTGGGCACCCTCTCCAACTGGGAGGCGATGCTCGCCGGCCGGAGCGGCATCGGCCCGATCACCAAGTTCGACGCGGCCAAGTTCTCGACCAAGATCGCCGGCGAGGTCAAGAATTTCGATCCCGTCGATTTCGTCGACCGGAAAGAGGCCCGCAAAATGGACCCCTTCATCCAGTATGCCATCGCCGCGGCCCAGTTCGCGGTCGAGGATTCGGGCATTCCGCTCGAGCGGCTGCGGGGCGACCGGTGCGGGGTCGACGTCGGCTCGGGGATCGGCGGCATCGGGACGATCGAGGACACGCACAAGATCCTGCTCGAGAGGGGGCCCGACCGCGTCTCTCCCTTTTTTCTGATCTCGACGATCATCAACGAGGCCTCCGGCCAGATCTCCATCCGGTACGGGGCCAAGGGGCCGAACCTGGCCTCGGTCACCGCCTGCACGACGGCGACGCATTGCGTCGGCGATTCCTTCCGGCTCATCGCCCGCGGGGACGCCGACCTCATGATCGCCGGCGGAGCTGAAGCCCCCATCACCCCCCTGGGCGTCGCCGGCTTCTGCGCCATGAAGGCCCTGTCCCAGCGGAACGACGAACCCCAGCGGGCCTCGCGGCCGTTCGATGCGCAGCGTGACGGCTTCGTGATGGGCGAAGGGGCGGGCGTCCTCATCCTCGAGGAGCTCGGCCACGCGCTCCGGCGCGGGGCGAAGATCTACGCCGAGGTCGTCGGCTACGGCCTGACGGGCGACGCCTACCACGTCGCCGCGCCGGCCATGGACGGAGACGGGGCGGTGCGGGTCATGCGGCTCGCGCTGGCCGACGCCGGGATCGCGCCCGACGCCGTCCAGTTCATCAACGCCCACGGCACGTCGACCCCGCTCAACGACAAGATCGAGACCGCGGCCATCAAGCGCCTCTTCGGGGCGCATGCCGCCAAGCTCGGCGTGAACTCGACCAAGTCCATGACCGGGCATCTGCTGGGCGCCACGGGCGGCGTGGAGGCGGGGGCGGTCGCCTTGTGCCTCAAGCACCAGATCATGACGCCCACGATCAACTACGAGAATCCGGACCCGGAGTGCGACCTGGACTACGTGCCCAACGTCGCCCGGCCGGCCGAGATCGTGTACGCCTTGAGCAACTCGTTCGGATTCGGCGGGACGAATGGTTCGCTCGTTTTCCGCCGGTTCGAAGAATAAAGGACGGACGGACCCCATGAACATCCTGGTCTTTGTGAAACGCGTCCCCGATACGGAGTCGAAAATCCGGGTCAATCCCGAGACGAAGAGCGTCGTCGAGGACGGATTGAATTTCGTCATCAGCCCCTTCGACGAATATGCCGTGGAGGAGGCCCTGCGCCTCAAGGAAGCCAAGGGCGGCCAGGTCACCGTCCTGTCGGTGGGCCCCGATGTGACCTTGACCGTGCTCAAGAAGTGCCTGGCCATGGGCGCGGACGAGGCCGTCCTCATCAAGGACGAGGCGAAGGAGACCTATGACGGGCTGCGGGTCGCGCGGCTGATCGCCGCGGTCGTCCGCAAGCGGTATCCCCAATTCGACCTGCTGCTCTTCGGCAAGCAATCCGTCGGCGCCGACAACGCCCAGGTGCCGTCCATGGTGGCCGAATTCCTCGGTCTGCCGCAGGCGAACGTCGCGGTCAAGCTCGAGATCGAGGCCGCGCAGGGAACGGCCCGGCGCGAGATCGAGGGGGCGGTCGAACAGGTCGCCTTCAGCCTGCCGGCCGTCGTGTCGGCCCAGAAGGGGCTGAACGAACCGCGCTACGAGACGCTCAAGGGGATCATGGCCGCGAAGAGGAAGATTATTCCGGTCGTCACGCTCTCCGAGTTGGGGCTGACCCCGGACGACGTCGCCTCCCGGGTCGAGGTGGTGAGGATCGAAACCCCGGCGGCGCGCCAGGCGGGGAAGATCATCCCCGGCACGCCCGAAGAGGCGGCCAAGGCGCTGGTGGGGCTGCTCCGCGGCGAAGCCAAGGTCCTGTGAAGGAGGCCGGCATGCTGCTCGTATTCATCGAAATCCGCGAAGGGAAGATCAAGAAAAGCTCGCTCGAAGCCCTCGGCGAAGCCGGCCGCCGGGCGGCCGAGCTCGGGGCGACCGTGGGCGCGGCGCTCGTCGGACCGGCGGAGGCCGGCTTGGACGCCGAGCTCTTCGCCCGCGGCGCGGCCAGGGTCTATCGGCTCGAAAATGCGCTTCTCGCGGACTATTCCGCCCAGGGCTACGCCCTCGCCCTGAAGGCGCTCGTCGACGCGCTCCTGCCGGCGGCGGTCTTCTTCGCCGCGACGGCGATGGGCAAGGACCTCGCCCCGCGGCTCGCCGCCAAGCTCGGCGTGGCGATGGCCTCGGACTGCACGAAGGTCGGCGCGGCCGGCGGGCGGCTCGAATTCACCCGTCCCGTCTACGCCGGAAAGGCGTTCGTGACCGTGGCCCTCAAGTCCACGCCCCAGATCGCGACCCTCCGGCCGAACATCTTCGCTCCGGCCGCGCCCCGGACGGGCGCCGCGGGCGAGACGATCGTGAAGGCCGTGGATATCCCCGGCGGGGCGATCGGCGGCCGGGTGGCCGAGGTCCTCAAGGAATCCGGCGAGGAGATCGACGTTGCCGAGGCCGAGGTCGTCATCAGCGGGGGACGCGGGCTCAAGGGGCCCGAAAATTTCGCCCTGCTAAAGGACCTGTCGGCGATCATCCCGCGCTCGGCCGTGGGCGCGTCGCGCTCGGCCGTAGACTCGGGCTGGATCGGGCACTCCCACCAGGTCGGCCAGACGGGCAAGACCGTCTCGCCGAACCTGTACATTGCCGTCGGCATTTCGGGCGCGATCCAGCATCTGGCCGGCATGTCGTCCTCGAAGGTGATCGTCGCGGTGAACAAGGACCCCGAGGCGCCGATCTTCAAGGTGGCCGACTACGGCATCGTGGGCGACCTGTTCCAGGTTTTGCCCGCGCTCAAGGACGAGTTGAAGAAGCTCTACGCAGAATAATGAGGGGAATAATGAGGGGGACACAGTACTGTGTCCCCTTTTAAGAACCGTAGTTGAGAGGGCGGAGCTTTCGCCCCGATATTTTTTCCAGTTTTTCTATAAATTCGACTCCCCCGAGTGGCCGTCCGGTCCGCGTGTGCTTCCTGATTTTTTCGATGTCCGTAGTTTTTTCGCTCTCTTTCAGGTAAGCGCCCCAATTGTCAATTATTAAGAAATCGTCAATTTCGGACAGCAGAGGATCTGCGCTTTTGTGGACATGAGCTCGTGCGCTTGACCATGGGTAATCCTCGGCCTGAGCGACGAGATTCGCGCGTACGGGATTGTTTTCCACGTATCGGACTGCGGAATAAAGATATCGATCGTCTAAGGGATAGGAAATAAACCGCCCTTGCCAAAGATAGCCGCTCCAAGCTTCTCGAACATTTATGATGGTTGTGTATTTTCTGTGTGTTTCGGCGATTCCCCGCGCTAGGCTTTCTTTTGAAGGCGGAATGGCAATGAGATGGACGTGATTTTCCATGAGACAATAGGCTAAGAAAATGATTCCTTCTCTTTTGCCGTGTCGGCTTAATAGCCTCAAATAGAGATCTCTATCTGAGTCACAAAAAAAGACGCGTTGGCGCCGGTTTCCTCTTTGGATGACGTGATGAGGGCAATCCGGGATGATAAGTCTGGCAATTCTTCCCACGAGGCGTTCTCGGTCCGTAATGATGTCCAGTCATATAAACGATTCAGAAGGCGAATTTTCTCAGGAAGGAAAAAATGATTTCTTAAAGGGGACACAGTACTGTGTCCCCCTTGTCTATTTGATCTCAGGCGCCGTGCCCGCCGTCGTGGTGGGCAGCAGGAGCCGGTTGGTTTCCGACCGCTGCTCGCCGACGCTCGTGATATAAATCGCCGGGTCGTCCATGACCGGGCACTTGTTCTCGCAGATCCCGCATCCGATGCAGAGGTCGAGGTCCATGACCGGCGCCTTCTGCGTCGCGACCGTCCCGTCCGCCCGCTTCGTCTCGACCATCACGAACTTGATGGCCTTGGGCGAGGTCGGGCAGTGCTCCTCGCAGACGATGCACGGCCGCCCCAGGAAGTAGGGAATGCAGCGGTTCTTGTCAATCCAGGCCGTGCCGATCCGGACGTTGACCTTCTCCGGGATCGTAAGCTCCTTGATGGCCCCCGTCGGGCAGACCTGGGAGCAGAGCGAGCAGTAGTATTCGCAATAGCCGATCTTCGGCACGAGGACCGGCGTCCAGAGCCCTTCCGGCCCGGCCTGGTTCGTGGCCGGCTGCAGGGCGTTCGTCGGGCAGGCCTTCATGCATTCCCCGCACTTGACGCACTTCCGCAGGAACTGCGGCTCCGGAAGCGCGCCCGGCGGCCGGATGAGCTTCTCGGAAGCGCGCTTGGCCGCCTGCGAGATGCGGAAGAACGGCACGGCGAAGAACGCCAGGGCCGAGGTCAGCAGGAGCTTGCGCCGGGAGAGGTCGACGTCCGGCGTCTTTTCGGCCGCGGCCTTCGCCGGGAAGGAGATCGCCGCGGTCGGGCAGATCGCGGCGCACGTCTCGCAATAGACGCATTCCGAGCTCTTCCACGCATCGCTCGGCCAGGGGTTGGCCTGGGTCTCGCAGTGGAGCGTGCAGAGGTTGCACTTGATGCACTTGGCCTCATCGACCTTCAGCTTGAAGACGTTGAACCGGGACGCCAGCCCCAGGAAGGCCCCGAGCGGGCAGACGTAGCGGCACCAGAAGCGCTCGCGCCAGATGTTGAGCAGGACGAGCGCGAAGAAGATCGCCCCGATGAAGAACCCCTGCTGGAACGTGCCGTTGATGGTCAGCGTCTCGACGAATTGGGCGAGCTTGTCGCCGAAGGCGTCGAGGCGGAGGCTGTAGAGGAACCCCACGAGGAGCGACAGCCCCTGGCCGAGCGCCGGCAGGAGGCTCGTGACGAACGTCCGATAGAGGAAGGAGAACGGATCGAAGATCCCGACCAGGTCGAGGGTGAACACCGCCCCGACCAGGACGAAGGCCAGGACCAGGTATTTCCAGGACAGGCCGCCGGTCACGGTCTTCCGCGGCCGGAGCCACTTGGTCTTCTTGAACAGCCAGGAAAAGAACTGGTGGACGGAGCCGAGCGGGCAGATCCAGCCGCAGAAGACGCGCCCCAGAACGACCGCCGAGAGGAGGGTGATCGCCGCCAGGACGAAGGCCGGGAACGCGACCCGCGAGGCGATCCCCGTCGCCACGGCGAGGAGCGGGTCGAAGTGGAAGAAGACCTCGACGTTGCCGATGTAGTCTTTCCCGGAGAAGTGCGTCCCGAAAAGGAGGAGGACGAACAGGGCGAAGACCGCGGCCTGGACCGCGACCCTCGCGAGCTGCAGCGACCGGTGCTTCTTAGACCGTTCTTTTTTCAACGCGGAGCTTCTCCCAGTCCATCCGGCCCAGCCCCTTCTGGTTCGCGAGCTTGATGTAGACGAGCTCGGCGGGCGGGATGTCGAAGAACGAGGCCCCCGCGGCCTCGACCGCCACGTAGTCCCGGCCGGCCACGACCGTCTTGGTGAGCTTCGTGTCGCTCGGCCGGCCGCCCTGCGGGCCGTTCCGGACGAGGATCCGGTAGGCGTCGAGGACGGTCAGGGTCGGCTTGAAGAACGCCGCCAGGTCGACCATGGCCCGGTCGAGGTCCTGGTGGAGCTGGTTGCGCGGATCGCCGACCGCCCCGAGCCAGTTCTTCATGCCGAGCGTCAGGCGGCAGAGGCTGTGGTGCTTGGCGATGGGGACGTTGATCAGCTTGTCGGCCTCGACGAAGTCCTGGATGACGTCCCAGTCCTTAAGCCATTCGCCCTTGACGGACATCTTCTTGATGCGCCGAGGATTGACGAACAGCACGTCCGCGCCGGCCGCCTTGGCCGCGGCCGCGATGCCCGACCGGGCGTAGCAGCGCTGGGCCTGGTTGGTCGTGTTGTCCATGACCGTGACCTTCTTCGCCCCCGCGGCGAGGCACATCTCGACCAGGGCCCGGACGACCTCCGGGTTGGTGCAGGCCGCGAGCTCGGGCGTGCGGTCCCAGCCGATGTTCGGCTTGACCATGACCACGTCGCCTTTGGACACGAACTTACCCATGCCGCCGAGCGTCTCGATCGCGGCCTTGGTGATCGCCGCGGGCGAGTCGCCCTGGATGAAGGCCAGGTCGGGGGCCGCGGCCGCCTGCGGTGCGGCTATCGTCGCGCTTCTAGCGCCTGCCGCTCCGCCCTGCGGCGCGCCGCCGAGGAACTTCGGGGCGAGCCCGGCCACGAAGCCGCCGAGGGCCAGGTCTTTCAGAAAATCCCGTCTGTCCATGACGTTATCCTTTTCCCAGCGATTGGACGTAGGCCAGCAGGCCCTCGTAGATCCCGCGGGCGATCTGCTGGCGGTAGACGTCGCTCCTCAGCCGCTGCGCCTCCAGCGGGTTCGAGATGTGCGAGACCTCGACCAGGACCGAGGGCATCTCGCAGCCGATGAGCGTCCAGAACGGGCCGCCCTTCGTCCCCAGGTCCTTGACGTCCGGATACTGGCGGCCGAGGGTGCGGACCAGATTCCCCTGGATTTTCTGGGCCAGGTCCCGCGACTCGATGATCTTGCTGTTCTGGACGATCTTCCGGATGATCTTGTCCATTTCGCCGATCGTCTTCGTCGTCGTGGCGTTCTCCCGGGCGGCCGTCTCGTTGACCCGCGGGTCCGCGCTGAAGTTGAGGTAGAACGTCTCGATCCCCTGGCGGCGCTTGTCGGGGAAGGCGTTGATGTGGACCGAAAGGAACAGGTCGGCCTTCCGCTGGTTGGCGACGACCGTCCGGTTCTCGAGCGGGACGAAGATGTCGGTCTCGCGGGTCATGATCACGTCGAACTTGGTGTTGGCCCGGAGGAGCTCCCTCAGGCGCAGGCTGATGTCGAGGGCCAGGTCCTTTTCCAGCAGGCCGGAGGCGTCGAGACAGCCGGGGTCGGTGCCGCCGTGGCCGGGGTCGATGACGATCGCCTTGATCCCGAGGGCGAGCTGGCGGGCCATGCTGTAGCCGTCACGGGCGGGCTGCGGCTTCTTGCCCGCCGGCGCGGACGGCGCTCTTTCCTGGGGGTAGATGTCGATGACGATCCGGAACGGGTCGAACAGGGCGTAGACCTGGTAGCGCTTGACCCGGGCGAAGTCCACGTCGGCCGTCACCCGGACCGTGGCGTCCGACTTCGGCACGATGCGGATCATGTTGATGTAGTCGCAGCGGTCCGGGATCGCCTCCTCGCGGACAATGGGGTTGATCCGGGCCTGGAGGATATCGACGACGATCCGTCCGGGGTTGCGGGTCTCCGCGGAGGCATACTCGCGCAGGGACCCGATGTCGACGACGATCCGGGTGAAGTTGGCGTGGGTGAAGTAGCGGAGATTGTAGACCTCGGCCAGCTGGTCCTGACCCGCGGCGCCTTGGGTGCCGAGCGCCGCGAGGAACCCGGCCGCGGCGAGGAGGCCCCATCCCATCCGGCGTATTCTCAAAGTAGACTGATTATATCGAAATTCTCAAAAATTGGGAACAGCCTCAGGCCCCGTACTTCTTGAGCTTGCCCGCGTGGGCCAGCATCAGGGGCATGGCGTTCACCGACGGGAACCGGCCGAGCAGGCCTCCGCCGCACTCGCGCTCGGTGAAGACGCCGGTCCCGTCCGGCAGGGCCGTGGGCGAGACGAGCAGAAAGGGGTTCGGGTGCCAGGAATGGCCGTGCATCAGGGCGGGCGTCGAGTGGTCGGCGGTGACCACGAGGACATCGGGCTTCAGGGCCTCGATCCGGGGGATAAAGGAGTCGATCTCCTCGATGGCCCGGACCTTGGCCGAGAACGCCCCGTCCTCGCCGGCCGCGTCCGTCTTCTTATAATGAATGTAGAAGAAGTCGTGCTCGGCGTAGTGGGCTTCGAGGGCGGCGAAGAGGTCGGCCGTCTCGGTCCCGACCTTGTAGGTCGTCATCCCGAGGAGCTTCGCCAGCCCCTTGTACATGGGGTAATTGGCGATCCCCGCCGGACGGAGTTTGTAGAGATCCGGCAGGCTGGGGATGGACGGCTGGACCGAGAATCCTCGGAGCAGCACCGCGTTGGCCACGGTCTCGGCCTTGAGGATCCGGATGACGTCGTTCAGGAAGGCGTTGACCACGGCCGCGGCCTTGGCCGCCTCGGGAGCGAGGGGAGCCGTCGGGATGGGCGGCTTGCCGTCCTTCTGCGGGTCCGCGTCGGTCAGGGCGTCGGCCAGGCCGGCGGTCCGGAAGCGGACGACGAAGCGGTGCTCTTTTCCCGCGGTGAGGGTGATTTCCGGGTCCGTGCGGCCGGCGAAGGCCGCGTTCAGGAGGTCGCAGAGGCGCTCGCATTCGCCCGTCGGGATGCGGCCGGCGCGCCGGTCGGTGATCAAGCCGTTCCGGAGCGTGGCGAAGTTGCCCCGGGCGACGAGGTCGCCTTCCTTCACTTCGACGTCGGAGCCGAGCGCCTCGAGGATGCCCCGGCCGAGCTGGTGGCGGAGCGGGTCGTAGCCGAACAGGCCCAGGTGCGCCGGTCCGCTGCCGGGCGTTACGCCCATGAGGACGGGGTCGGTCAGGCCGCACGTTCCCCGCAAGGCTAGGCGGTCGAGGTTGTTGGTCTCGGCCGTTTCGAGCTCGGTCTTCCCCCGGACGGGCAGGCCGCCCAGGCCGTCGATCACGAGCAGGACGATTTTCGAATCCGTTTGGACCGTGAGTTCTTTGGCAAGTTCTTCCCAGTTCATGGTGGCCTCAATATAAAAGAACCCGCCGGGACTGTCAATGAAAGGTGGGGGGTGCGGCGATGCCCTTGTCGCTCGAAGCGGCGGGGACCCGCCAGAAGTGGGTGAGCCGCGAGAGCGATTAGGGCTAAAGCCGCGCCAACACCCCCGAGCCCCCTTGTGAGCCCGGGGCGCGTCTGGTAGAATCGGCCCATGGCCCCGACGTTCATCCACCTCCACAACCACTCCGAGTACAGCATCCTCGATGGCGCCATGAAAATCGACGACCTGGTGGAGGCGGCCTATGCCGACAAGATGCCGGCCGTGGCCTTGACCGACCACGGTAACCTCTTCGGCGCAGTCGGCTTCGTCAAGGCGGCCCGGGACAAGGGGATCAAGCCCATCCTCGGCTGCGAGGTCTACATCGCCCCCGGCAGCCGCCACGACAAGAACGTCGGCGAGCGCGATACGCCCCACTATCACCTGGTGCTCCTCGTCCAGGACGAGACTGGATACCGGAACCTCTGCCGCTTGGTCTCCAAGGCCTATCTCGAGGGGTTCTATTACCGCCCCCGGATCGACAAGGAGATCCTGGCCGAATACCATCAGGGGCTGATCGGCCTCTCGAGCTGTCTCAAGGGCGAAGTGGCCTACCTCCTGGGGCGCGAGCAGGAGCGGCGGGCGGAAGAAGCGGCCGCCGCCTACAGCGACATCCTCGGCCGGGACAACTTCTACATCGAGCTCCAGGACCACGGCCTCAAGCTCCAGCAGGACCTCAACCCCAAGCTCGTCCGGCTTGCCCGCAAGCTCGCCCTGCCTCTCGTGGCCACGAACGACGTCCACTACCGCCGCAAGGAGGACGCCGAGAGCCACGATGTCCTGCTCTGCATCCAGACGAACAAGAAGCTCACCGACCAGGACCGGATCCGGTTCGGGACGACGGAGTTCTACTTCAAGTCGGGCGAGGAGATGGCCCGGCTCTTCCACGAGGTCCCGGAGGCGATCGAGAACACGTCCCACATCGCGGCCCGGTGCGATTTCAGCTTCCCGTCCAAGAGCTATTTCCTGCCCCGGTTCAAGCCGCCCGACGGCCGAACGCTCCAGGAATACTTCGAGCAGGTCGCCCGGAGCGGCTTCCGGGACCGGATGGCCGCCCCGGCGGCGAAGGCGTCCGCGGGCGCGCCCGTCCATCCCGCCGCCGAATACGAGCAGCGCCTCGAGCGCGAAATCGCGCTCATCGAGCAGATGGGCTTCGAGGGTTATTTCCTGATCGTCTGGGACATGGTCCACAAGGCCCGGAGCATGGGCATCCCGGTCGGGCCGGGCCGCGGGTCGGCGGCGGGGAGCCTCCTCGCCTACAGCCTGGGCATCACCGACATCGATCCGATCGAATACGACCTCCTCTTCGAGCGGTTCCTCAACCCCGAGCGCATCAGCCTGCCCGACATCGACATCGATTTCTGCGGGAGGCGCCGGGAGGAAGTCATCAAGTACGTCACCGAGCGGTACGGCCAGGAGAACGTGTGCCAGATCATCACCTTCGGGACCATGGCCGCCCGGGCGGCCATCCGCGACGTGGGCCGCGCCCTGGAGGTGCCCTTGACGGAGGTCGACCGGATCGCGAAGATGATCCCCCTCGGGTCCGATGTCACGCTCGGCCGGGCGCTCGAGACCATTCCCGACCTCCGGGCGCTCCGCGACAAGAACCCCAAGGTCGCCCAGCTCCTGTCCATCGTCGAGCGTGTGGAGGGCCAGGTCCGCCATCCCTCCATCCACGCCGCCGGCCTGGTCATCACTCCCAAGCCGCTCACCGAGTTCGTGCCCCTTTATCAGTCGGTCAAGGGCGAAATCACGACCCAGTTCGCCATGAAGGACATCGAGGCCATCGGCCTGCTGAAGATCGACCTCCTCGGCCTGCGGACCCTGACCGTTATCCAGGACGCCCTCGAGCTCATCGCCCGGGACACGGGCCGGACGATCGACATGAAGGCTCTGCCCCTCGATGACAAGGCGACCTTCGCCCTGTTCCAGGCCGGCAACACCGACGGCGTCTTCCAGTTCGAAAGCCTGGGCATGAAGGAGCTCCTCCGGAGCTACAAGCCCGAGGAGTTCCGCGACCTCATCGCCCTGAACGCCCTCTACCGGCCCGGTCCGCTCCAGAGCGGCATGACGGCCGACTTCGTCAAGCGCAAGCACCACCCCGAGCAGATCGTCTTCGAGATCCCGGAGCTCGAGCCCGTCCTCCGGGAGACGCGCGGGATCATCGTCTACCAGGAACAGGTCATGAAGATCGCGACCGAGCTCGCGGGGTTCTCGCTGGGCGAGGCCGACATCCTGCGCAAGGCGATGGGCAAGAAGAATGTCGAGATGATGGACGCCCAGAAGGAGCGCTTTATGGCCGGCGCCCGGAAGAAGAAGGTCGTGTCGGCGGCCAAAGCGGCCAAGATCTTCAACCAGATGGCCAAGTTCGCCGAATACGGCTTTAACAAATCGCATAGCGCGGCTTACGCGGTGCTCGCCTACCAGACGGCCTATCTCAAGGCCCATTTCCCGGCTCATTTCATGGCCGCGATGCTCACCTCCGAAGCGGAACGGGGCGCGACGGCCCAGGTCGTGAAGTACATCAACGAGTGCCAGCTGATGGGGATCGCCGTCCTCCCGCCCGACATCAACGAGAGCGACTTCAACTTCACGCCAGCGCGGCCCCCCGAGCGCTCCGAAGCGGGCGCCAATGGGGGCGCAGCCGGTGCTACAAGAGATGCCGTAGCCGGGCCGGCGATCCGCTTCGGCCTCTCGGCGGTCAAGAACGTGGGCGAGACCGCCGCGCGCGACATCATCCGCCTCCGCCGGGAGCAGGGCCGGTTCCAGTCGCCCTTCGACGTCTGCCGCGATACCGAGAACCGGGTGGTCAACCGAAAGGTCCTGGAGAGCCTGATCAAGGCCGGGGCCTTCGATTCGCTGGGCCTAGTCCGGTCCCAGGCCTTCCACCTGATCGACAAGATGATCGAGTTCTCGCACGAGATCCAGCGGGCCAAGGCCTCCGGCCAGAGCCTGCTCTTCGGCGGCGACCGGCTCGAGCCGCCCGAGATCCCGGCCGAAGTCAGGACCATGCGGGCCTGGGACGAGGCGCTGACCTTGTCCTACGAGAAGGAGGCCCTCGGTTTCTACATCACCGGGCATCCGCTCGCCCAGTACAAGAACCTCCGCCGGTTGATCTCGCACACCGTGAGCGAGCTCGACGACGAAAAGGACTTCCAGAGCGAAGTCCGGCTGGCGGGGATCATCGCCGAGCTCAAGATCCTCAAGACGAAGAAAGACGAGCGCATGGCCTCCTTCTTCCTCGAGGACATGAGCGGCCGGGTCGAGGTCGTGGTGTTTCCCGAGGCGTTCCGGAAGTTTTCCGATTACCTCCATGCGGACACCCAGGTCTGGATCAAGGGCAAGTTCCTCGGCGAGGGCGACAGCCGGAAGGTCCACGTGGTCCACGTCATGCCCCTGGCCGAGGCGTTCCAGAAACAGGCCAAGAAGGTCGTCATCCGGATCTTCGTCCCCGGCCTGGAGGACACCGTCCTCGACGGGCTGCGCGACATCCTCGAGAAGAACCCGGGGGAATGCCCCGTGTTCTTCGAGCTCGAAACGCCGCACGTCAACCGGGTGGTGACCCAGTCGGTCGAGGTTAAGGGCGTCGCGCCCTCCGAGGCCCTGGCCAAGTCGATCGAGGACGTCCTCGGCGAGGACTCGGTCACGATCGAGTACTGAAAGGATTCCGACCGGAGGACATCGATGAGCTGCAAAATCGTCGTCGCCGACCGTTCGGCCTCCGCGCTGAAGGCCGTGGAGCTCGCCCTGCCGGCCCCGGAGTTCGAGGTGGCCTGTTTCGGCGACGGCCTCGAGGCCATCCGGGCGATTCCGGTGCTCGAGCCCGACGCGGTCCTGGCCGGCCTCGGCCTCCCGTCGCGGGACGGCTACGACATCGCGGACTTCGTGAAGGCCCAGCCCCGCGGCCGGCAGGTGGCCGTCTTCTTCCTGCGCGGCGCGTTCGAGCCGTTCGACCCGGCCAAGCTCGCCCCGATCGACCACGACGGGATCATCGCCAAGCCGTTCGACGGCGAGACCGTCCTGACGCTCGTCCGGGCGGCCATCGACCGGAGGAAGGAGCTGCCTTCGCTTCCCGAGGAGCCGGTGCTCGTCAAGCCCGACCCGGCCTCCGCCGCCGACGCTCCGGACTCCCCTCCCGGCCTGGCCGGCCTCGAGACGAAGCTCCGCGACCTCGTCCGGCGCGAAATCGGCCTCTACCGGGCGGACATCGAGGCCCAGGCGCGCGAGATCGTCGCGGTCGAGTTCAAGAAGATGCTCGTCGACGAGCTCAAGCACATCGACACCCGGAAATTCTAGGAGAGCGCGGGGGGGGCGATGGGGGCCGTTCAAAAACACGCGAATTTCCCCGGCGCGGGACGAAGACCGGCGCGGCTTCCGCCCCAATCGCTCTCGCCTCCTGCCCCGAAGACGCGTACGTGTTTCGGGGCCCCTCCTGGTTACAGGAGGGGTAGGGGAGGTGATATCACTAAGAAAAGGTGTTTTGCGCGTCTTCGGAATTATTTTCC